>Ga0308309_10000212_pt1 | contig 42459 bp, 22 predicted proteins | sample HubBroMetageWFT5_FD_192491 | JGI IMG/M metagenome (GOLD analysis project Ga0308309, IMG submission 192491) | Warmed and freeze-thawed soil microbial communities from the Hubbard Brook experimental Forest, New Hampshire - Hubbard Brook CCASE Soil... | ecosystem: Environmental > Terrestrial >...
ATTGAGAATACTTGGTTCGCATGGGTCGGCGAGACGCAAGACAACAGTGTCTTCTATTACCGGATTCAGAGCCCGGTAATCCTGATTGAGTTTGACCACCAGCGACCGGCAAACCTGGCAAAGTTTGTGAAAGACCCCAAAGTGCCCACACAGCAGCATATTCATTGCGTGGTGCGTACACCAAACGGAAATGATTACGGGAAGGACCTACTGCGACAGCACTATCTGACGCACCCTCACGAGAGCTAAGGCCATCCCCTAACCTTCGCCCCCTTCCTCGCCCGGCTCGACGAGATGTGCCAGTTCTCATCTTCGGCATGGACGGCGCAAAACCACCGCCCACAGATACCGCAGTGGGAAGTTGCGGCAGAATCGCAGGGCTCAGCCACGGGTGAAATGGCCTCACAGGACCATTCGAGGTTTCGGGCACCGGTGTGGTTCGATTGTTGCAACATATCCCCTCCTCGTGCGGGCAGTATACACCTGGCACTTGTCGTGGAGTGCCGGCAGGAGGTTGCGGTAGCTCCTGAGTCCGGTAGACGGACAATTTCTCTGGTGGTTCGAAAGGGGTAGTTCCCAAAGGTTCGCAAACTGCTGATTCAACGGAAGTGAAATTGGCTGCCTGCAGTGGTCCGCAGACTAGAGGTTGTTGACCGCGTCATTTTCAATATTGAATGCGACGGCAAGACGCTCGGCGGGCCGGGGCAGGCTTGGGTGTTGCCCGGATTAATTCACAGAGTGCTGCCCGTGCTTCGTGGCGCATGGCACGTTGATTGGTGCCGGTTGTGGGCCTCGAACAGACGGCGTAGTTACAAATCGCCTGTGTTTATGCGGGTTTGCTCGTCGCCACGCTCGCCCTCCTTTATCGTCGGCCAAACTCTATGTCGTTACGCGTCTAGCACCTTACGGTAGATTAGTGCCAATCGGAATCGCTAGTTTGCGACTGAAGAAGATAATTTCTGCACCTTTGTATCGTTCTTGAGCCGTGTAACTCAGGCTGTAGGCGCGTCGGCGGTATCCCTTGTACAAGGCGCGAATCTCAGGAACATCATCGTAGGAGACGAGCCATGGATGCGGACATTCAGACAAAAGGTCGCTAACAGCTGCGTGGTCTGCGTGCTCGTAGAAGTTGGAGTACAGTCGGCGTTTTCCTTTCACATAATATGGCGGGTCAAGGTAGATAAGGCTTTTGCGCGAAAGACGTGGAAGAAGTTGCACCAGGTGCGCACCGGCATCCAGATTGGTGACGGAAATTCGGTCCCGGTACGCAGCAATTGCTCGGATTCGGTCGACGAGCGTTTCTCGATAGAATCTGGCGTCGAGCCTCCAAAGACCGTTCTGTTTCGGGCCGCCGATTGGTCCTCCGCTCCAGATGATGCCGGAACGGTTCGTCCGGTTGAGGTAAAGCGTCGAAAAACCCAAAGACAGCAGGTCCGAGTTGCGCGGCACTCTTTGCAGAGCGCGCTGCCGCTTCCACTCTGTCACCGAAAGTTTTGCGTTTTCAATCAGTCGACAAAGTGCGTCAGTTTCGTTTAATACGGAGTGCCAGAATGCAAATATAGACCGGTCGATGTCGTTGATGTGGATATGTGAAGCATACTCGTTTAGGAGCAATGCTAGGGCCACACTGGCGCCTCCCGCATATGGTTCGACATAATGTGCGTCGCATAGATGGTTCTGTCGAAGTACCTCTTGGACGTACGTTGCCAGTCGCGCTTTTCCGCCGGGATATCGAAGGGGCGTCAGGTTTTGCACAGTGTTGGTCGCTACTCCCAGAACTGTTTAAAGCAGGGTTCCAAATTCGTCCAAGCGGCGATGAGGTCAGCAGGACCTGCGGTGAAATTAGCATCGTGAACGTAGGCGTGCAGTGTATCAATCGACCCAGCCAAGAAGTGCTGTGGGTTCGTGAGCAATCGGAGCAGATTAACTTCTCCTGTTGTCATCACTTTGCGTTGTACAAAACTGTCCGCTGCCAAATTCAACTTTGCTCGAAACTTCATCTCACCGAGCTGCGACTTCAGCCTCAGTTTCTGTGAAATGATGTAATGGTCTACGCTCAACTCCAAAAACACACGAAAGAGCACTGAAACAGCGTTGGCAAACTCATCGAGTTTCAGCCTCCGGAGTTCGTGGAAGATGTCATTCGGTTTTGTCTCGGAGATGATGAGCACACAAGTCCTCGGGACCAGCGTATTTCGATTTTTCGATGAGGCGATTGGTCGGCTAGGTCTTGCCGGTACGGTTGCGAATGGAGCGCTCGCGATGATTGAGCGAGACGTCCCACGAGGCACCGACTTTGCCGGCAGGTCCCCCTTAGGAAATGAGGAAACGTATTTTGCCCGGTGTTCCTTAGTTTCGACGACGCTCACTGGCAGCCGACTGTGGGCGGCGTCCCGGATGACGCGCGTCAAGCCTTTCAGAACTTCATGCTCAGGCAGGTCAGTGGTAAGTTCACCTTTATCGAGTCCGATGCCGAGCGACTCCCTCACGTCGGGGTCGTTCAGGAGACGCTGAACGGTCGAGACCGGCACACTGTTCAAACGTTCCGACGTGGATTGGTCGAGCTTGCCCTTGTTGCGGACTAGGTCTATGGCTTGTAGTGCGGCGCGGTAGCGCCCGCCTCCCCGTCGCTGTTCATAGCGGGCGCTGGCAAGGCCGTCCCAGCCCACGAGGCCACGACCGTTTTGTTCGCCTCGATGTCTGAGTTGTATCCAATGGTCAGCCGCGTCCCTGTCTGGCACCTCAACACATTGAACATCCTTGACCGGATTGTTCTTGAAACTGTCACTAAGCTCTTTGAGTCGCCGTTCCTGCGGTGCCTTCCACAATCCCTGCACAATCTGAGGATTGTGGAGCATCTTTAAGGCGATGACCCTCCGATTTCCCTCAACCACTATATATCTTCCCGTAGTGTCACTCGGAATGACGATAGGCAATGAGGACGGGTCTACGCCAAACTGTACGATATCCTCGGCAAGATTGAGCAATTTCTCGTCCTGCTCCGTAGCCATCTTCTGGATTGCATCGCGTTGATTTTCTTGCTCGGAATCAAATCTTGGGTTCGTAGTGTCGAGAATTAAATTCGAGAGTGGAATAGTTAGCACGTGAAGATTATTTTAATGGAATAGCCTTCTACTTTCGGGGGGATTAAACCTCAGCTGTAGTATTGGAGTCAAGCGATAGAATCAATGCGAAGCTCTTAATTTCGGCTCCGGACTTGGAAACGCAGGTCAGGCCCGCGAAATAGTTCGTATGAATTGGACAAGAAAGATAACGAAGTGCTTGGGGCGAGTGGCGGGTCAAGAAGGGCATCGAAAAGCGCCGGCTCACCAATTCCGAGACTCTGCCAAACCAGACCCCGTTCTTTAGCCATGACCGAACCTATCGTGGGTGCGGTCTCTTCTTGTTTGGGATGAGTTTCTTCGAGAATCGCTTTTGCCCCCAATTTGTCAAAGCAGTAGGCGAGCAGCTTGCGACACCGATGACCGCCATCACGGGGCATCCAAACCCTGGTTCTGGCATCCCGCGCGACGGATGCTTGCAGACGGTGGTCTGTGCCGATGAGAACTAGCTTCATTTAAACTGAATTATATAATCACACTAGATTCCACTTCGAGCGGGCGATTGACGGTATAGAGGGAAACATGACAGAACCCGCAATTCTTGGGAAGCTGAGGCAAGCACTCGCGCAAGGCATTTCTGAGGAATCTCAGGCCGTTTACGTCCTTGTTGAGATTCGCAAACTCATCGAATTGACCGACCAGTCGAGAGACTTTGAAACACTGCACTTTTACTGCTCTTGGGCTGTCCATACCAAAATGACCAAGAAAGTCGCCAACAGTATGCTAGAGAAATTCGACGAAGCCCACCCTTTGCTCAAGGACCACGGACTACGTGAGTTACCAAGGGAGATGTACAAAGAGATTCAGGAAATGACTGCCATGAGGCGCTTCCACCAACAACTGAGGGATTTTCTTGGGAGATATGAGTTTGACCGTCGTATCGTGGAGAACCAGTGGACGGCATTCCTACGACCCTATGCGTCAATAATCGAGGACTGTCCGTTGACCGTAAAAGGCGAAAGCCAGAAATTGAAGAATGTCAAAAAGGTGGTCGTTCGCGTGGATGATGCACGTGAGGAGATTCAGGAGGGGGGCGAAAAGTATCTCCTATACCGACTTCGATGGACGTGCCACGGGAAGGACGATTCCACTGGGACCATAGAAACTTATTTCACCATTCCTTGAGTGAGGCATCGGGGATTTGGGAGAGCGTGCGTATGCGCATCCGTAAATCAGGCAATGACATCGGGACCGTTGACGACTGGTTCAAGTACGCCGCGCCCAAGAAGCGCGAACTCCAGTGGAAGGACAAACGCAGCGCAAAAGAACTCGCTCGGTCTTGGTGCGGAAAGGGATTTGCGTGCCCACCCGAGGAGATGCGAGTACTTCTTGAGCGGACCTTTCGAGCAGAAATTATTTTCGATGAAGCAAAGCCTGAGTGCGTGATAAGGCTTGACGGCTTCGAAGGTGAGCACAGGAATTGTGACCTCGTCGTGCTGTGCGATGTGGGTGCAAGACGCATGGTCATCAATGTTGAAGCCAAGGCGGATGAGGCATTCAGCGATTTGATTGGGAAATACTACGACCAAACGGCTGCTCCCCGCCGGGACGGGCAGGCTTCCCGCTCAAACGTGCCTGCGCGGATTCGTCAGCTATCGCTGGCATTATTCGGGCGAGAACCAGATGAAACGATTCGAAAGCTTCGGTATCAGCTTCTGCACGCAGCCGCGGCCACGTTAATCGAAGCAAACGAGAACGGAGCACAAATGGGACTGCTCTTGATTCACGAGTTTCACTCGGCAAACCTCAACCGGGACAAACTCAGTCAGAACGCCAGCGACTGGCAGAACTTTGTGCACGCATTTCGCGAGCTTGCTTCGGCTCGAATCGAACAGAACCAGATTCTCGGTCCGGTTTCGGTATCGGGTGGAGGGCGAGTGCCACATTCAGTGCCGCTTCATCTGGGAAAATTGGTTACCAAGCTAGAGTAGGTCACCGCAGGTAGGATTGCCTCGCCGCAAACATCAAAATCTTGCCGGGTGAGATATGAATGGACGGACCGGCGAACGGTGTCGCTGTCATCCGCCACTAGAATCCGCTTTGACATCGCAGTTAAGTGCATCGTAACTGCACTCCTAGGACTGCAGAATACGGTGTTTACTGTAGCCGGAACGAGTATCCCGTGTACGACAAATCGCAATCTCGCTGGAAAAAATTACTTCATTTTCCAGCGCAAGCTTTGGGTTTGTGGCGACGCTTCTGGAGCTTCAACCGCTTGATTGTGCTGGGCTAACTTCTCCATTCGGTTGGTGGAACCGCAAATGCATATCCACCTCAATAGCGCCGTCACATCGAGGTGTCGGGTTGGGAGGAAACCACGATGGACTCCACGTTCGATATCTTCAAAGTACGCCCAGGGGGCGCTCTGCTGATGATAACGACAGTCGTAGGTTTGAGGGAAGCTAAGGTACGAATGGCTCGCTTAGCCCTAACTTCTCCGGGAGAATATTTCATTTACTCGGAGGAAAAGGGCGTCGTGGCAAGGCAATCCCGAGATTGGGCCGACATCATTTGACGGCACTCTCGGGTTCCCGCCTAAATCAGTAACGGTGTACGAGAAACAAACCGTCCTAATGAGAAATTGTGGAGGGGCGTCATGACTCACATTTGCACGATGAAGTGCCCGCACTGCGGAAACACAGCAACGAAGGCCAAGCCCGAGCAGCAATTTAAGTGTGAAGGTTGCGGCTGGAAATTGTGATTTCGGGCTGCCACGAAAGACTGGCGTTCAACGGAGGCAAGATGCGACCGCCCTTCGATATTTTTACCGACTCTCCGGGTGCCCAACCAGTCTGGATAGAATCGGCTCAAGACCTTGAAGACGCAAGAGAGCGTTTAAGAGAAGTGGCCCGCATCGCTCCGCGACGAGATTGCTTTATTTATTCAGACGGTGGAGGCATCGTGGAAATCATTGTCCACGCAGATTTTCAGGCACTCAGACGGCACGTTAACCTCGTGTAGTTTAGCCAAGCGATTCTTCGAGCCAGAAATGCCATTGTGATTCACTTCAAGGCGGGCACTTATTCTCCGTCACCAGCAGGAAGGACGCTGAACCAGCGCCTGCCATTCTTCTACTGTGGGACGATTAAATCTCCGCCCGAACGCCCATGCCAATATTCAGCGTTCGACGCCTGTGCTCCTTTGCTGTGCGGATACGCGTGGAAAGTCCTGCACAAACGGCGTAGCGCGGCTTCGTCGCTCCATAGCGTCATCCTCCTGCTCCTTCCGCCTTGGTCCCCCCATCCACGCGCAAGGCGTCGAGTTCCGCCTTTTGCGCGGCCCACAGCGTGAGGACAGGAGCGCGATTGATTTGGATTCTGTGTTCCGACATCGCTTACAGCCCACAAGTAGCGACGCGCAAGCGCAATCTGTCGCCTACAGCAACGACGTAATTTCGGTCAGCAAAATCGCCCTTGTCGGTAAAAACGGATTGCTTGTCGCCCTGGCATTCAACAGGACTGCCCTAAATCATGGCTGGGCCTGTCACCAGATGGCTTACGGCAGTGGTCACAAAGGCTCTCGCAGCCTTCGGACTCGAGGAATGAGGCTGTGGCAGCAGGCGGTGGAATTTGGCGGCTGTGGAAGCCTAGGAATTCCTTCGATTTCTTGGAACAGAGTTGGAGCGCATGAAGCAAAGCGGCGGCCCGGACGCGACGACACAGGCACGACTTAGAATTTCCCCCGACTCCTTCGAACCAGAGGGTCGGGAGTTCGAATCTCTCCGGGCGCGCCACTTCTCACTGGTCCAGCCCGGACACATGAGTTACACAACGTACCTAAGACATAGGTAACACTTTTGGGCCGAAGGGATTTTGCAGCGGTTTCAGCACTCGCGTAAGCTCAATGACTGTCACCGCCAGTCCGCCGCCTATCGTTCCTAGAGAGATCTTCTTGACACGTGGCTTAGCAATTTGCTAAGATTCTGATGTGCAGATTATCGGCAAACATCTGATAGAAGCTGCGCAAAAGAAGCATTCGAACTGGAAAGGCTCTCTTGGTTCTTGGGTCAGGATCGTGGAGGGAGTGGCGCCGCCCTGGAGCAACTTGCCCACAGTCAGGCGGACGCGCAAAGATGCGGACCCGGTCGGAGACTGCGTAGTGTTCGATATCAAGAACAATGAAGCCAGGTTGATATCCTACATAGACTACAAAATGGGAACGGTTACGGTATTGGCCGTGTTGACCCACACGGAGTACGACAAAGGAGGGTGGAAAAGTGCCTGCAACTGCTGAACGGCTGCCAGCTAAATATCTTGTCAAAGAAGAGGCTCCTCGGACCATTTCTTCGCCCGAGCAACACCAAGCCTACATTTCCCGCCTTCTCGAGCTGCAACGCAAAGCGCATCGCAGTACAGAAGAAACAGAAACTGCCAAACTACTCGTGGTGGTGATCGCCGACTACGAAGCGAAGCATTTCGTGGTCGAAAAGGCCTCAGGCGTCGAGGTGTTGCGAGAATTAATGGCGGCCAACGGCCTCCGACAGAAAGACTTGGCAGACGACTTGGGCGGCGAGAGTATTGTGTCACTAATCCTGCAAGAGAAAAGACAACTCAACCGACAGCAGATGGAAAAGCTCAGCTACCGCTTTCATGTTTCTCCTGCGGTATTTTTCTAAAGTTAGCAGGCGAATCACAATGACAGCCGCCTCGGTGCCCCAAAACCGGCTACTGGCTCAATCCGGCAGGGAATTCGATCCGTGGCAAGCTTGCCACGAATTCGCCGAGGAAAGTTCGAAAATCGTCCCCTTGGGCGCGCCATCCCGCAAAAAAATTTACGCTTAATAAGCGAGAGGAGTGGCCTTGCGTTCGGTTAGAACTCTCGCGAGACAATTCAAGAAACACGTTTCCAAGCCCTTGAATTGAGCTCCCTCGGTGAAAGCCGTTGGCCAAGGCACGCAGTTGATGAAGGTTTCACCAAAGACGCCGCACGTCATAGTTTTCGAAGCATATTTCATTACTTATGATTGGAATATTTTCTGCCTGGGCCTGAGCAATGAGCATTCGGTCGAATGGATCCTTGTGAGGTCCAGGCAGGAGTCCGGCGCGAATACCATGGTCTGCGGATATGGCTAGTAGTTGAAAACCTTCGCGTTCCATTGCTCCAGAGAAATCCGCCGCCAGGTCACTCGCAGTCGGGAGTTTTCCCAGCCTGACCTTGATCGCAATTTCCCAAGCCGAGACAGCACTTACGATCAGCGTGTTCTTGGTTTCTGCGATCAGCTCTCGAGCGGCCCGCGTTAGTGCTGGGTCATCGGAGAGCCACCAGAGCAAAGCATACGTATCGAGGAGCGCTTGCAACTCGACTACTCCCAGCCTGACAGTTCGTTCGACGGGAGAGGCTCAAAAAACTCTGGTCCAACTTGCAATTTGCCTTTGCACGACCCTGGCTGGCGTTTGCCCTTTACCTCTCCGACCGGAACGAGTCGCGCTACAGGTTTTGACCCGCGCGCAATGATCACTTCCTCGCCCTCGGAAGCTTTCTGAATTAAGCGAGAAAGGTTTGTCTTGGCTTGGTGAATGGTGACGACACTCATCGCAGCGCCTTAGCTAACCTATGTTAGCTGACTGGACTTCCTTGCCCAAGCCCCTTGGCTTCCGGACAACTTCGAAGTGGCTGGGAGGTTCAATCAGGGGAAATCGTTATGCGGAAAGGCAGCGGCAAAACCGTCGAGAAAAGTTTTAAAATCGTCCCCTTGGGCGCGCCATTCACATTCATGTTCACAACTTACGTCTTGCGAAGCAGAGCGACGGGCCGCTTCTACACGGGATTCACTTCGGATCTCCTCTGCCGGCTCGAACAACACAACGCGGATGTGAGCATCTCGACGAAACACCGTGGTCCGTGGGAATTGGCACATAAGAGGCTTTCGCGAGCCCGCCCGGGCGATGCGGCGCGAACGTTATCACGAGACCGGCAAGGGCCGCGAGGAACTTAGGCGAATTCTTGCTGAGAACCGATTGCCGTAGCTCAGCCGGATAGAGGTCGCTGCGGCGATGCTTCGAACCAGAGGGTCGGGAGTTCCCCGCCGCGGCGGGTCTCCGGGCGCGCCATTTCCTCGCTCGTTTGTCTGCAATCACTTCCACCGATACGCTTAGCTCGTTTCGAACGAATAACAGGAGAAATTAAGGTGTTACTCCACGTGTCCGGCAAGCGTTTATCAAGACTTAGGCGATTCGTTCCGGTTTGCCGAACACTTGCGAACTATGCCGGCATGACGGGAATCAACCTCTACTTCTGAGAAGCAGTCAGCGCCAATGTTGTACCGAGTCCAGCATAAAGATACTGATCAGCGAACGTCTTCTTCAGCGCCGTAAAGGCAGGCTCGCCGGTGCAATGGCCGGGTGCGACGTACTCTACTTTGAATCTGTCGTGCAGGGCCGTAACAATCTTCTGGATGTCCGCGTCGCTCGACACCACCAAGTGAAAGCCGCCGACGATCAAGTGGATTCGTGGGTTGATTGTGCCGGCCGCTTCGACAATCTTGTCAATGCCGGGATGCGAGCAGCCAACCACGACAACCATGCCGTCGGGCGTATTGATGGCGAGCGACAGCTCGCGCAATTCCAGCGTTCCCGGCTTATCGGACACCAGCGCGATCAGATGGATATCGGGTGTAATCTCGGTGTTCTTGTCGACAAGTTGAAAGTTGGCTCCGGGCCACGCCGATCCAAATCGCATGACTTCTGGCGGCGCGCCGTCGTAGTAGCGCTGTTCCCTAGGGAGCGATTCGTCCTTGCGATAAAAACTGCTCGGTAGGTCGGAACCGTAAACCCCGAATCCCTCCTTAGGTGCGTAGATCTTCACGGTGGGGTTCACCTTCAATAGATAGGTCAGTCCTCCCATGTGATCGCCGTGTCGGTGCGACATCACAACGAAGTCGAGCTTCGCCAAGTCGACGCCCTGCGCTTTCGCATTCTGCGCAAGAATCTCAGGGTTGTTGCCGGTGTCGAACAGAATCCGTTTCCCGTCGTATTCGACAAACGCAGCGTAGCCCCAGTCTTTCGCCATCGTGGATGTTTTACCGAATGCATCATAGAGAACGGTGAGCTGCGCTTTGCTGGGAGCTGCGCTCGCCTTTGGAGCGGCGGATGTTGTGGCGCCACACTCAATGAGAAGCAGGAGTGCTGCACAAAAGGAAACCACTCGGTTATAGGCTGTCATTGTGCGCTCCCCTTCGATGGCATTGTGACCCTTCGTGGTCTTGGGAGCCCGGAGGCACATTACACACTGCGGAATTTAGTCAGTCAAGTCCACAAAAGGATGCTGCCTTCTGGACGTGCCCGTGACGTGGCATCTTCGATTTCATTAGCGACGCGCCGCAGGGCGCGAAGCTTTTTACTCGCGATCCAAATTAGCACGGACGCAGCGAGTCAGACATCGCCCAGAGCAGCGCACAAAATCGTTGAGGTATCAAGCTTCAGCGGCTGTTACTCTGACGCCAGCGAGACGCGGCGCGGACGGCTCACTAGGAGAAAATAAAAAGCGATGAAGACGCTGCTGCTGGGAATCACTCTGTTCGTTTCAGCTTTATTCCCCACTTGCGCGCGGTGCGCTGCGGCACATCCTGCATTGGAAGTCGTGGTGCTCGGCTCGGGCGGCCCACGGCCGTTCGGCAGGGGAGGGTCCAGCTTTATCGTGTTGCTCGATGGCACGCCGCGGATCCTGGTGGATGCAGGGCCGGGAGCTTTTCTGCGGATTGGAGAATTGGGCCTGGACCTGGACAACGTCGATACGGTCTTGCTGACGCATCTGCACATTGATCACAGCGGGGATCTGGCCGCTTTCTTCAACGCGCGCGCACTCAGCGCCGACGGACCGATCGTCTATCGCATCTTTGGCCCGGACGGGGCCGGACAATTTCCCAAGACTTCGCGTTTTGTGGATTTGCTGGTGGGTCAAGGCGGCGCCTTTGAGTATCAGAAGACGTTCGGCGCGGACGAATCGTTCACGGTGCGCGACCTGCCAATCGCGCTCGATTCCCCGCGTAGCAAAATTGTGGATGAAAAGGGCCTAGTGGTGGAAGAAATTGCGACGCATCACGGCGATTGCCCGTCTGTGGCCTTCCGTATTTCGTACAAAAATACCGTCGTGGTTTTCTCCGGAGATATGGATGCGTCCGCCCTGCCGAATCTGGCGCAATTAGCGAAGTCGGCGGACCTGCTGATTTTCAATTGCGCCGTGCTGGACCCACCCGCGTCTCCTTCGCAGCTCTATGATCTGCATACACCGCCAAAAAAAATCGGCGAAGCCGCGCGCGATAGCGGAGTAAAGAGTTTGCTGCTCAGCCATCTCGCGCCCGACGTGTTAAGCCGGGACGATGCCGTGCGTAAATCGATTCGCGCGTCCTATGCAGGGCCGGTAGCCTTCGCGAGCGACAAGTTGCGCGTCCCGGTCGGCAGGCAAGCAACAGAGTAGATTAGAGCCGCCAACGCGTCTGATTTCGACCTCGCCTATCGCGCGCCAAAATCTCACCGTGTGGCCGTGAAAATGCTCTAGTGATCCACGGCGGTAAATCTACTTAGCCTCACCGCTACAAGATTTATTGTATTTGGAGACGCGCCCCGCGGCAGTACCATGGAGGCCGTCCCAACAGCAGACAGGAGCTCTTTATTGCCGAGATAAAAAACACCCCCTCATCCATCCCTGAATATCAAACTCCTCCCGTTCCGGCCGCTCCTGCATCCGCTCCGCCAGCTTCCCGGCACAAAGGCCCGCGGTTCGTTTGGTGGATCCTGGCACTGCTGGTACTAGGGATTGCGCTCTTCCTGATCTATCGCCACCACGAAGACGCCAAAAAAGCCGCGGCCGCGAAGGTTCGCCCCGCCGGCATCTCCATCACCACCACCACGGCGCAAAAAGGCGATATCGGCGTTTATCTGGACGCGATCGGCACAGTCACTCCGGTGTACACGGCTTCGATCACCGCGCAGGTCACGGGAATAATCCTCGGCGTGCACTTTACCGAAGGCCAACGCGTCGCGACGGGCGACCCGTTGATTGACATCGACTCGCGCACCTACCGCGCCATGCTCATGCAAGCGCAAGGCGCGCTCGAGCGGGACGAAAATCTTCTCGCCCAAGCCCAGATGGATCTGCAGCGCTACCAGCAAGCATGGGCGCGCAACGCCATCGCCAAACAAATTCTCGACGACCAGGAAAAACTGGTGCGCCAGAACGAAGGCACGGTAAAGAACGACCAAGGAACAGTTGATTTCGATCAGGTGCAGGTGGATTATTGCCACATCACCGCGCCCATCGCCGGCCGCGTAGGTCTGCGGCTGGTGGATCCCGGCAACGTGGTGCAAACCGCCGGCACGACCACGCTCGCGGTCATCACGCAGCTCGAGCCCATCACCGTAATTTTCACGATACCGGAAGACAGTCTGGGCCCCGTGCAAGATCGCCTGCGCGCGAAGGCCAAACTCAGCGTGGACGCCTTCGATCGCACAGCCCAAACGAAAATTGCGAGCGGCCAACTGCTGACGCTCGACAACCAGATTGACACCACCACCGGCACGGTGAAAGGGCGCGCCGTGTTCGCCAACACGAACGATGCGCTCTTCCCCAACCAGTTTGTGAACACGCGCCTGCTCGTGAATACGTTGCAGGGCGTCACGCTGGTTCCGTCGTCCGCGATTCAACAGAACGGCCAGGCATCGTTCGTGTACCTGATTCAAAACGATGTCGCGCACATGCGCAGCGTGAAGGTGGGAGTGACGAACGGCGGCCAAACGCAAGTTGACGGCATCAACCCCGGAGACGTGTTAGCGAACAGCAGCTTCGATAAGTTGCAGGACAAAATTGCGGTGGTGGTTTCGAATCCGCCGCCCCCCGCCAGCACGAACGGCGCCAGCGGGAGCAGCGCTCCGTGAATCCCTCTCGTCCGTTTATTTTGCGGCCGGTGGCTACTTCTTTGTTGATGGCCGCAATCCTGCTGGTCGGCATCGTCGGCTATACGCAACTGCCCATCTCCGCGTTGCCGCAAGTGGACTATCCCACCATTCAGATCCTCACGTTTTATCCCGGAGCAAGCCCGACGGTGGTCGCAACCACAGTAACCGCGCCGCTCGAGCGTCAATTCGGCGAGCTGCAAGGCTTGAGCCAGATGACTTCCTCCAGCTCCGGAGGCACTTCAGTCATCGTCCTGCAATTCAATCTCACGTTGAGCATTGATATCGCCGAAGAGGAAGTGCAATCGGCGATCAACGCGGCGCAAAGCCTGCTGCCGTCCATCCTGCCCGCGCCACCGACCTACAGTAAGACGAATCCAGCCGACGCTCCGGTGCTGACGCTCGCGATCACCTCAAGCTCGATGCCGTTGCCGCAAGTGGAAGACCTGGTGGACACGCGCCTGGCGCCCAAAATTTCGCAGCTCAATGGCGTCGGCCTGGTAACCATCAGCGGCGGACAAAAGCCCGCAGTGCGCATTCAAGCGAACCCCACGGCGCTTTCGTCCTACGGCATCAACCTGGAAGACCTGCGTACCGCGCTGACGTCCGCCAGTGTAAATGCCGCGAAAGGAAACTTCGACGGTCCCAGGCAGGACTACCAGATTGACGCCAACGATCAGTTGGTCACCAACACCGATTACAAAAATGTCGTCGTTGCTTACCGCAACGGCGCCCCGGTGATGCTCACCGACGTTGCCGGCATCGTGAATGGCGTCGAGAACAATTCTCAAGCCGCGTGGATGAATCAGACGCCCGCGGTGATTCTGAATGTGCAACGCCAACCCGGCGCGAACACGATCAGCGTCGTGAAAAGCATCAAGGCACTGGTTCCGCAGCTCGAAGCCAATCTGCCCACGGGCATTCAGTTGACGACGCTCACCGACCTTACAACCGCGATCGAAGCGTCTGTCTCCGACGTAGAGTTCGAATTGCTTTTGACCATCGGCCTGGTGGTGCTGGTCATCTTCCTTTTCTTGCGCAGTCTCTACGCCACCATTATTCCCGCGGTGGCCGTGCCGCTCTCACTTGTCGGTACCTTGGCGGTGATGTACCTGCTGGGTTACAGCTTGGATAACTTGTCGCTGATGGCGCTTACGATTTCTACCGGTTTCGTCGTGGACGACGCGATCGTGATGATCGAAAACATCTCGCGCTACATCGAAGCGGGCGATGCGCCGATGGAAGCGGCGCTCAAAGGCGCCGAGCAAATTGGATTCACCATTCTCTCGCTCACCGTCTCTCTGATCGCCGTGCTGATTCCGCTGTTATTCATGGGCGACGTCGTTGGCCGCCTGTTCCGCGAATTTGCGGTGACGCTGGCTGTCACCATCGTGCTTTCGGCCGTGGTTTCCCTCACGCTCACACCGATGATGAGCGCGCGAATCCTGCGGCACACGCCAGAAGACCAGCAAGGGCGCTTCTACAAAGCTTCGGAACGTGTTTTCGAGAACATGATCGCGTTTTACGGGCGCACTCTGAAATTTGTTCTGCGCTATCAGACGATTACGCTGCTCGTCGCGGTCGGTACGCTCCTGCTCACGATCTTTCTTTACGTCATCATCCCCAAAGGATTTTTCCCGGTGCAGGACACCGGCGTAATCCAGGGCATCTCGCAGGCGCCCGCCTCCATCAGTTCCCAAGCTATGGCCGAAAAGCAGCAGGAACTCGCCAAGGTCGTGATGGAAGACCCGGCAGTGGAAAGCATTTCTTCATTCATCGGCGCGGACGGCACGAACGTCACCACCAACAGCGGCCGTATGTCCATCAATCTGAAACCGCTGGAGCAGCGCAAGATCAGCGCGTCGAACCTGATCCGCAGGCTGAAGACGCGCCTGGACAAAGTGCAGGGAATCGAGCTGTTCATGGAGCCGGTGCAGAACATTACCGTTGATGACCGCGTGAGCCGCACGCAATACCAGTACACGCTGGAAGATTCCGACGCGAACGAACTGAACCTCTGGACCAACCGCTTCATGGACCAGCTGAAACAGCTGCCTGAACTAGAGGACCTCGCGACCGATCAGCAACCGGGAGGTCTAGCCGTGACCCTGGTCATTGACCGCATCACCGCCGGGCGATTGGGCATCGCGCCTGCAACCATTGACAACACTTTGTACGACGCGTTCGGCCAGCGGCAGATCAGCACGATGTACACGCAAGTGAATCAATACCACGTGGTTCTGGAAAGCCAGCCGCAATTTCAGACGGATCCCAACAAGCTGAACCATATTTACATCCAGTCCAGCGCGTCGAATGGCGCCAGCGGCGCCGGAGCTTCTACTTCGTTTGCGTCATCGGGTTCGTCCTCCGCAGGTTCCAACGCGCTAACCGGCTCTGCGCTTTACACTCCCGCGGCGAATACGCTCACTCCTCCTGCAAACGCGCTCTCTCCCACTTCCTCTTCTTCGTCGAGCGGCGGGGCAAACTCCGCAGGCGGCACCAGTTCGGCCATGAGCAACGCAGTACCGCTCAGCGCCTTCTCCCATTTTGAGAACACCATGGAGCCGCTGGTGATTACGCATCAGGGCCAGTTCCCGGCCATCACCGCGTCTTTCAATCTCGCGCCGAACGCCGCGCTGGGCAACGCCATTACCGCAATCAACAAAGCACAAAAAGACATGCACATGCCCCCCAGCCTGCAAGCGGGCTTTCAAGGCACTGCGGCGTCCTTCACGAATTCGCTGGCCAATGAACCGCTGCTGATTCTCGCCGCGCTCGTTACGGTGTACATCGTGCTCGGCGTTCTGTACGAAAGTTTCGTGCATCCCATCACCATTTTGTCCACGCTGCCTTCTGCCGGTGTCGGCGCCTTCCTCGCGTTGATTCTCTTTCACCAGGATTTAAGCGTGGTCGCGATCATCGGCATCGTCCTGCTGATCGGCATCGTGAAAAAAAACGGCATCATGATGGTGGATTTCGCGCTGGAAGCAGAGCGCAAGGGCGGAAAAAGCTCGACGGACGCGATCTACGAAGCCTGCCTTCTGCGTTTCCGTCCCATTATGATGACCACCATGGCCGCGCTGCTCGCTGGCCTGCCCCTGGCGCTCGGAACGGGTTTCGGCTCCGAGTTGCGCAGACCGCTCGGCATCGCAATGGTCGGCGGGCTGTTGCTGAGCCAGGCGCTCACGCTGTACACCACGCCCGTCATCTACATCTTCTTTGACAATCTGGCGCAGCGTTTCTCCAGCAAATCGCAAAAGCAGGAAGCCGCCGGCGCGCCAGACGCAGAAGCCCCAGGTCCCGCATGAACATCTCCGCGCCGTTCATTCACCGGCCGGTCGCCACAACACTACTCACCCTCGCGATCGCTCTTGCCGGGGCGGTTGCATTCGAGGTGCTCCCGGTTTCGCCGCTGCCCGAAGTTGATTTTCCAACTATTTCAGTCAGTGGGGGATTGCCCGGAGGCAGCGCCGAGATCATGGCGTCCTCGGTCGCCACTCCGCTCGAGCGCCAGTTCGGCCACATCGCCGGCGTGACGGAGATGACCTCCACCAGCACGCTCGGCAGCACCTCCATCACCATTCAATTTGATCTCAGTCGCGATATCGATGGCGCGGCGCGTGACGTCGAAGCCGCCATCAATGCAGCGCGCACTTATTTGCCCGCCAACCTGCCGTCGAATCCTACCTACCGCAAAGTCAATCCGGCCGACGCGCCCATCATGATCCTCGGCCTGACCTCGGACAAGTACGGTCCCGAGAGAGTGTACGACACCGCCTCGACCGTCATTGAGCAGAAGCTCTCGCAGATACAGGGCGTGGGCCAGGTCAGCGTGGGAGGCGGCGCGTTGCCCTCGGTGCGCGTCGAGGCAAATCCCACGCAATTGGCCGGCTACGGGCTGACGCTCGCGAATTTGCAATCCGTGCTGAGCTTGCAAAATTCCGACCTGGCCAAAGGTCAAATTTCCGACGGCGTTGTGACGGCCGACATTCTCGCCAACGACCAGATCTCCAAGGCCGTGGACTACAAGCCGATCATCGTCGGTTATAAGAATGGCGCGGCTGTGCGCCTTTCCGATGTTGCGGAGGTGCTTGACTCGGTGCAAAACGTCCGCGCGGCCGGCTATTTGAACGGCAAGCGCGCGATCACGGTGATCATCTTTCGCCAGCCCGGCGCCAATATCATCTCTACCGTGGACCGCGTGGTCACGCAACTTCCCTTTATCAAGGCATCCATTCCGCTGGGCATTGATATCACCATGGTTCTCGACCGCACCACCACGATTCGCGCCTCGGTCGGCGACGTCGAAAGAACCCTGCTGATTTCCATCGTCCTCGTGATTCTCGTTGTCTTCGTCTTTCTGCGCAACGTCCGCGCCATATTGATTCCCGCCGTGGCTGTCCCGGTCTCGCTCATCGGCACCTGCGCGGTGATGTATCTGTTCGGCTTCAGCATTGACAATCTTTCGCTCATGGCTCTGACCATTTCCACCGGATTCGTCGTGGATGACGCCATCGTGGTGATGGAAAACGTCGCGCGTCATCTGGAAAACGGCCTGCAGCCCTTTGCCGCGGCGCTCCAAGGCGCGGAAGAAATCGGCTTTACGGTCCTCTCCATCAGCATTTCGCTCATCGCCGTTTTTATTCCGCTGCTGATGATGGGCGGAATCGTTGGCCGCCTTTTCCGGGAGTTCGCGATCACGCTTTCCACGGCGATCGTCGTATCCATGCTCATCTCGCTCACTACCACGCCGATGATGTGCGCCTACCTGCTGCGAGACGAACGCCATGCAAAACACGGCCGCATCTACAATGCCAGCGAGAAGTTCTTCGACGGGATGCTCTCCTTGTATCGCCGGACCCTGACTTGGGTCCTGGACAATCCGGCGCTGACTCTCGTCGTGCTGTTCATCACCATCGCGCTCAACGTGGTCCTGATCATCAAAATTCCCAAGGGCTTTTTCCCGCAGCAGGATACCGGCGCGCTCTCCGGATCGGTGCGAGGGCCGCAAGATGCGTCCTTCGCAGCGATGAACACTTCCATTCAGAAAATCGGCGCCGTGATCAAAAATGATCCCGCGGTGGCGAACGTAATCGCGTTCACGGGCGGTGGTGGCGCGACCAATACTGGCTCCGCCTTCATCGCGCTGAAGCCGCTGGCGGAGCGCAAAGTCAGTGCCGCCGACATCATTAACCGCCTGCGCCCCAAGTTAAACGCCTTGCCCGTCGCTTCCGCGTTCCTGCAGGCGGTGCAGGACCTGCGCATCGGCGGCCGCTCCAGCAATGCGCTCTATCAATACACGATTCAATCGGACAACGTGCAGGAGCTTTCCAAGTGGGCGCCGATTCTTTTGGCCGCGATGCAGAAACTCCCCGGCCTTCAAGACGTCAGCTCCGACCAGCAAAATGGCGGCCTCGACGAACTGCTGAACTACGATCGCATCACCGCCGCCAAGCTCGGCCTCACGGTGCAATCGCTCGATGCAACGCTGTACGGCGCGTTCGGCCAATCGGAAGTCTCCATCATCTACACACAGCTGAACCAGTACTACGTCGTGCTGGAAGTCGCCCCGCAGTATTGGCAAAGCCCCGAAAACCTGAAAGACATCTACCTTCACAGCGCCGGCGGCGGCAATATTCCATTGCTCGCCGTCGCGAAAGGCCGAGCGAACACCACACCGCTTTCCATCAATCACACGGGCCTGTTTCCTTCCGTCACCGTATCCTTTAACCTCGCCCCCAACGTGTCCATGAGCGACGCCACGCAGGCTATCAGCCAGATGCAAAAGCGGCTCGGCGCGCCTTCCACGCTGCAAGGTTTTTATGCCGGCACGCTGGAGGCCTATCAGCAATCGCTCGGCACCGAGCCTTGGCTGATCGTGACGGCGCTGTTTGCCGTCTACATCGTTCTTGGCATCCTGTATGAAAGCCTGGTCCATCCGCTAACGATCATCTCCACTCTGCCGTCCGCCAGCGTAGGCGCGATGCTCGCACTGATGCTCTTCAAACAGGACCTGAACATCATTTCCATCATCGGCATTGTGCTGCTGATCGGAATCGTGAAGAAGAACGCCATCATGATGATCGATTTTGCTCTGCAAGCGGAGCGCGAGGAAGGAAGGAGCACGCGCGATGCGATTTTCGAAGCCTGCATGTTGCGCTTCCGCCCGATTCTGATGACCACGATGGCTGCGTTGTTGGGCGCTCTGCCGCTCGCGCTGGGAACCGGCACCGGCTACGAACTGCGCCGGCCGCTCGGCATCACCATTGTGGGGGGACTCATCCTCAGCCAGATGCTCACGCTCTACACCACTCCGGTTGTGTATCTGGAGTTCGACCGCCTGCGCCTACGCTTGCAAGGAAAGCAGCGCGACACGGTTGGGCATGGAATCAGCCCAACGCCGAGCGAAGCAGATTAGTTGGCGGTATCACAGCTTGGGAATAATTCTTTCGCACGAACGCGGCTTGTTATTCCGCTCACCGGCGCAACGCCCATGTCGATGCTTGCGCTCGCCGTCGCAGAAAATCTTCAGCGTGGCGCGCCGCAATCAACGCGCCGTGCAATTTACCCACGACGCTCGCGACGATCGCCGCCAGCGACACGGTCCGCGCCCATTCGCGCAATTCGCCGATGTTGATCGCCACCCACCCCGCCACTCCCGCGAGAATCAGCAACAGGAAACCACCGCCGGTTGCCATCCCGGCGATCGCTACGGACACCGGCTCTCCGCGCTCGTCCCCGGTCGCCACCATCACGCTAACTACAAAAAACCCAAACGATCCCAGCGCCAGAATCATAGCTCCGGAAAACGTCAGCACCGCCGCGACTCTCTCACCCGATCGATGCGTCATGCTCCCACCTCACAATTTGCCCAGCACCGCCAAAATCAACAAAACCACCAACACCAGCCCCAAACCTCCACTCGGGTAGTAACCCCAACCCGCGCTATAAGGCCACGTGGGCAGCGCTCCCAGAATCAGCAGGACCAGAACTATCAACAGGATCGTTCGCATGGTGTTCCTCTGTTCGGCGCATGCCCGCGCGACAAGGATTCTCGCTCTGGCAAAACGCCAATCTTCTCGTCGCGAGCTTCTTAACCGGGCGCAGTATTGCCGATTCCAAATGAGGCGGCCATCAGGGGAACACGGTATGCAGCTGCAAGCATTGCCGTAGCGTTATTCACTGTCCAGCGCCACGCGAACCGCTGGTTTCTGAGTCACGGCTCGTCTTGCGCAGCCCCCTGGGCCTGTGGAAATCTTCGCCGGCTCCAAAAATTGGAATGCGCGTACAAATATTTGTATGCGCTTCCGCTCGCGGATATTCCCACCTCCGATCTGGTCTCCGTAGATGGTATCAGGACAGTCACTTACCCGCAGAGCTATGTCCCTGCATCGATGGCGAGGAAATTGCCTGCGAAATTCCAGAGAGTTAGGCGCATCCCAAATGCGCTCGGATGGGTGTGTACGTCTAGTTGTCTTGGAGACGATGTTGGGCGGGTTTCCCTGTGTAATCAGCTGCGGCGGGGCTCATCGGCATCGGTGTCACAGGTGTCGTTGATTCCCGAACGCCAGCTCGATCCTGCCTCGTCTCCCAGACCAGGAGGAGCAATGAACGTTCAGAAAGTGCGCAGTATCTTTCCCAGTACCTTAATCGCTTTGATTATCCTGCTATTTATCTTGTCAGTGTCTCTCTGCCCGGTCATCGACGCGCAGTCCACCGCGCTGCTCAATGGTACGGTCTCGGACGCCTCGGGCGCTGCCGTCCCGTCGGCAAAAGTCATCCTAAGGAACACCGCAACCTCCGAGGAATGGAACACGCAAACCAATGGCGCGGGGCTGTATGTCTTCCCCTCGCTGCCGCCGGGCAATTATCAAATCACGGTTACGCAGGCCGGTTTTCAGACGCTGATCGTCACCGATCTCAGGCTGGATGTCGCTACGTCCGTGACCAAAGACCTTCAATTAACCGTGGGCTCGGTCTTCCAACAGGTCCAAGTGACCACCGAAGCTCCCTTGATTGAAACTTCCACGACCGGCGTCGGGCAAGTCATCAATTCCAAAACCGTGCAGGAAATCCCGTTGAATGGACGCCACTTCGTGGATCTGAACCTGCTCACTCCTGGCACTGTCACGCCCCCAGCCAATGGTTTCCTCACCGCCCCGCTGCGCGGCCAAGGCTCGTTCGCCATCAATACCGCCGGCCAGCGGGAAGACACCACCAATTGGCTAGTTAACGGTATCAACTTGAATGATCCAGTGCAGAACCAGGTCACCTTCCAGCCGCCTCTCGACACGCTGGAAGAATTCAAAGTGGATAACTCCACGTTCCCCGCGCAGTATGGCCGCAACGCCGGCGCCATCGTCAATATCGCCACGCGTTCCGGTACCAACGAGTACCACGGGGAAGCTTTCGAGTTTTTCCGCAACAACGCGCTCGATGCCCGCAACTATTTCAATGCGGTAGGTACGCCGCAGGCTCCCTTCAAACACAATGAGTTCGGCGGCGACTTCGGAGGCCCCATCAAGAAAAATAAAGTCTTCTTCTTCCTGGCCTACGAGGGCATCCGTCAGCATCAAGGTCTCACCCTCGGCGCCATCGTGCCCAGCCAGAACCAGATCGCCACGGTTACCTCGCCGGCGGTTTTGAGCCTCTTAAACCTCATCCCCGCGGCGAACAACCAGGGATCGGACAAGACCGGGATTCCCGCGAACTTTAACGGCTTTAGCGGTGCGGCTCTTGCCAACGTCAGTCTGAACCAGGGCTCCGGAGATATCGACGTGCAGCTGCGCCAAAGTGACCAGCTGCATTTCTATTACGTCATGCAGAAGGATCTCCGCGAGGAACCGACCCAGGGTGGCGCCGCTGCGGCCAATATCCCGGGCTTCGGCGATACCCGCAACGGCTTCCGTCAGCTCATGACCATTGGCGAAGACCACGTTTTCAGTCCGTCGCTAGCGAACACCATCCGGCTGGGCTACAACCGCATTCATCTCATCTTTACGCCCACTGCGTTGAATCCAGCGGATTTCGATATCGGGTTGCCCCCCGGCGCGCCCGTGGGCGTCGGCATACCGAACATCAACGTCTCCGGCGACATGGATTTCGGCGGTCCCACGGCCGAACCACAAGGCCGCGGCGACACCACCGTCGTCGTCAACGACACGCTTAGCTGGCTCAAGGATCGTCACTCCATGGCCTTCGGCGGCGAAATCCGTCGCGCCTACAACAACAACATCGCCGAAAACGTCGGCAGCTTCACCTATCCCACCATGACGGATTTCCTCGCCGATGAGGCGTCCGCCTTCACGGTCTTGCTCGGCGCTGGAAATGACCGCATCCTGCAGCCGTCCTACGGTGTGTTCGCGCAAGATAGCTTCAAATGGCGGCCCAACTTCACCATCAATTTCGGCCTGCGCTACGAATGGGATTCCACTCCATCCGAAGCCCTGGCCCGCTTCACCAATTTCGATCTCCCTACCGGCACGCTCATTCCCGCGTCCCATCCGTTTCACACCAACAACAAAAACTTCGAACCCCGCGTCGGCTTCGCCTGGGATCCCTTCAAGAATGGCAAGACTTCCATCCGCGCCGCCTACGCCATCCTGAGCCAGGACCCTACCACCAACATCGTCAGCCCTCTCAGCGGCAATCCGCCCTTCGCTGTGCCCGTCAGCGTCAACTCCGCGACGAACGCCATCACCCTGGAGAATCCTTCCGCCTCCATCGTCGGCCTCAGCCTCGGTCCCAGCGCGATCGATCCGAATTTCGACAATATGTACGCGCAGGATTGGAATCTCACCGTCGAACGTGAACTCACCCCTTCCCTGGGGCTGGAGGTCGCCTATGTAGGTCTGAAGGCCACGCACCTGCAAATGACCGGCAACTTCAATCAACCGTTCGTGAGGGACGGTTTCTACATCGACACGCGCCCCTATACCACTCTGCCGCTCACCAGTGCGGTTCTCCCCGCCCAGTGCGCGGCTCCCAATCCACCGTGCGCCGTCGGCAATATCACCCGAATTTTCAGTCCGGGAAATTCCAATTACAACGCCCTGTGGGTCACGCTCAATAAACATCTTTCCCACGGCTTCCAGTTTCTGGCCGCCTACACCTACTCGCATTCCCTCGATTACAGCTCGGTCAGTTCCGGCGATGCCGTTCCCGTTCAGAACGTTTACAATCCACGCGGCGATTACGCTTCCTCCGAATTCGACACGCGCAACCGGATCGTCGTCAGCGGCTTCTATCAGTTGCCGTTCCAAGGCAATCGCCTCGTCGCCGGATGGCAATTCGGCGTGGTGACCATGGCCCAGAACGGCAATCCAATTACGCCGCTCCTGATAATTGGTCCGGCGCCCGGCTCGTCACTCACCGTGCGGCCGGATCAACTGCGGGCCGTTTCCGCGACTGGCCGGCCCGCCCAGTTCTATAGCAACACACTGCTCTGCCAGCCGTTCGCTGCACCGTTCACCGGTGAAGCGCCAGCAATTCCTGACTGTGCCGATGTAACGAATCCCACCTATGCGGTTCCCTGCACGTTCAGCGCGACCCCCGAGAACCCGACTCCGGGAGCCCCGGGCAACAACGTCTATCCGATCGTCCCCGGAAGTTGCCATCCCGGAAGCGCCGGACGCGATTCTCTGCCTGGCCCGGCCTTCGTCAACACCGACTTCTCCATCGTAAAGAACACGAAAATCACGGAGCGGTTCAACCTGCAATTCCGCACCGAGATGTTCGACGTTTTCAACCATCCCAACTTCGGCGACCCCGTCAACACCGTAACCAGCTCCGCGTTCGGCAAGATTCTCAGCACGCGGTTCCCCGTGGGCGACTTCGGCTCCGCACGGCAGATTCAGTTTGCCTTGAAGCTGCTGTTTTAGCTGGAACTCGAAGACACAAAGAAGGGCGGGCCCCCCCGGCCCTTTTCCCGCGTAATTATTTGGTTTCGCAAATTCACTCGGCAGCATCACGCTCACCAGATCGTCTGCACCGTTCTTGCGCGCCGAATCGCATGGTCAGCGGTAAACAACGATAGACCCCGACCAACGCCGTCGCTCCGATCCTGCGATCGGCTGGATCTTTGGGATAGCTTGCGGGAAATCCCATGGCGCGCAGGCCCTGCGACGGATGGGTAGAACGACGAAACCTGACTCGACTTCCTCGAGGAAAGATTCCAAGGTGACGTCGAGTCGAATGCACCCCTTGCTCGCGAGTGTCGCGAACTCCAGCAAGCTGATATCGCAGATCGACAGGCCGTCCGCATTCGTGCGCGCCTCGGCAATGGCGGCCCTGGCCCGCGTGGAGATCTGCTTTTGGCCGAAAGCCGGCCAGACCACTACGTGCGTGTCCAGCAGAATCACTTGAGCTCGCCCCATTCTTCCGCGGAAATCACCGGCGAAACCACATCTGCTGTGACGCTGCCCTTGCCCTTCATGAAATCATAGATTTCATCCGTCCCGGCACTCGCCAGCACCAGCTTCGCGACCGGCTTACCACGCTTGGTAATCACCGCCGTTTCCTGCTTTGCTTGCACCTCTTCTATTACCGCCAGACATTTGGTCTTGAAGGGACCTGCCGCCATGGTCTTCATGTCGCACTGCTGAAACAACTACGGTCGCTATACCATGGTCATCGATCGCACAGTGGCCGAGAGCCTCTGTTGTCCTTTTCCATCTCCGTATTTCTATGAATATCGCTCCGAACCCGGATGTGTACGTCAGTCGGGACACGACTGACGCCTCCAAAGGACGCCGCTTGTTTCAGCTGGCCCGGGTTCAGGGTTCCACCCTCCCCGCGCGCCTCCTTTCAAGCTCAAATCAATTGCTAGCGAAACAAAATCGAAAGCCATCGCAAGTCATTGAAAACAATCACCAGCGAACCAAATCAATCGCCAGTTTTTGTCGCCTTTTGGCTACTCCGCGACACCTCCTGCCGCCGATTTGCCGGTTACGATTCGCATGTTACCAACCACAAGTCCCGAAATCCCCGCGCGCTAGCGTTGCCATTCTCCCCGTGTTACTTTTTCAATGGCACCTGGCGCTTACGCCCACGGGAGAGTTCAAGGTATGACCGGCTCGAGTTTCTGCAAACGGTTGGCACAACTCAATGTATTTCTGATGTTTGTAGCCGCCGGCGCCTCGGCTCAAGCGAGTCCCCAGGCCACCGCTCCGTCAACTTCGCAACCCGCGGCGGCAACCGCAACGCCGCCGGCGCCAGCCGCTCCGACGCGCGCGAACGTTTTGCGCGGCGCCTACGGTCCATACCGTGTAAACAACGATCTGCTCTCCTACCACCTGGATGTGCGCGTCGATCCGGAGAAGCAAACCATCAGCGGCAAGAACTCCATTCGTTTCAAAATGCTGCAGGACGGCACGCGCATCCAGCTCGACCTGCATCCCGCTCTCGACATAGACAAAATTCTTCTCGGCGCGGCTCCGCTCCGATACGTCCGCGATTCCGGCGCAGTGTTTGTGGACTTCCCGGACACGTTGCACGCCGGGCAGGAATACACGATTGATTTTTATTACTCCGGACATCCGCTGCAGACGGCCCGCTTCGGCGGTTTCACGTTCGGCAAAGATCCTGCCGGCCGTCCGTGGATTTACACCGCGTGCGAGGACATTGGCGCGAGCGTCTGGTGGCCGAACAAAGATCAGTGGCGCGATGAAGTCGAGAACATGCAGATCAGCGTCGCAATTCCCAACGGCCTCGTGGATGTCTCGAATGGAAAATTCATGGGCAAGACCGATCTGGGCGACGGCTACACGCGCTGGGACTGGCTGGTGCAATATCCCATCAACAATTACGACGTATCGCTGAACATCGGCAACTACGTGCACTTTTCCGATCATCTGGGCGACCTGCCGCTGGATTTCTACGTGCTGCCCGAAGATCTGGACAAAGCGAAAAAACAATTCGTGCAGGCCAAAGGCATGATCGAGGCCTACCAACATTATTTTGGCGAGTATCCCTTCCAGAAGGACGGCTACAAGCTCATCGAAGTGCCCTACTCCGGCATGGAGCATCAGAGCGCGGTCACCTACGGCAATCACTTCAGCAACGGATACCTGGGCCGCGACTGGACCGGCGTGGGTGTCAGCCCGAAATTCGATTTCATCATCATCCACGAAAGCGGGCACGAGTGGTTTGGCAACAGCGTCTCGGCCGCGGACCGCTCGGACATGTGGATCCACGAAGGCTGGACCACGTACCTGGAAGTTCTCTACGTCGAATACACTTTCGGGCACGAAGACGCGATCAAGTACGTCAACGGTTACAGGTCAAAGGTGCAGAACCGGGAGCCGATCATTGCCGAGCGCGGCATCGCCGCCACGCCGCCGCAGGACATGTATTTCAAGGGTGCGCTTTTCTTGAATACCCTGCGCAGCGTGGTGAACGATGATGCGCGCTGGTTCGCGCTGATCCACGATTTTTACCAACATTTTAAATATCAGAACATCATGACCGAAGATGTGGTGGCATATTTCAACCAGCAGACCGGAATGAATCTAACGCCACTGTTCGATCAGTATCTGCGCCACACCGCAATTCCCACGCTCGAGCTGAAATTCAACGAAGCGGACGGCACGGTGGACTATCGCTGGCAATCGGACGAACCCGATTTCGCCATGCCCATTCGCGTGGGAAAGAAAACCGACTGGCAAATTCTTCAGCCCACAACTTACTGGCAGACGCTGAAGACCCCGCTGAAGAAAAACGAATTCGACGTGGCCACCGATCTATATTTCGTCAACGTCTCGAAAGAATAGCTTCGGTTGCTTGGGCAGAAACGCGCGCCGGCCGAGCGTTTGAATTGGTTTAGGTAGGGGCCAGCTCTAGCTGGGCGCCGTTGCAGTCACCTTTGACTTTGTAGCGGCCGGTTCGGTTTCATCGAACCGGGCAGCCGTTGGCTTTGGTTTCGCCGCGTTCTCCGCGCGCCTCTGCGCGAATCCTTCGTCGTTACCATTGCCGCCGTGCGTGCGAGGAAACCAAAATCAGTGTCCGAGAAACTTTTCCAGCTTGTTTAACTCCGCGTCCGCTTGCTCCATGTATTTCTGTGCATTCTGCACATCGCCATGTTGCAGCGCGCGTTGCGCTAGCCCCAGCTCGTTGCTTGCGTTCTGCTGCGATGCAGCGACGTCCGCGCCGGGCTGCTGCGGCAATGCCGCGATGCGTGCGTTCGCCTTGTTGTCGCGCGCCTCAAGCTCGTCGAACTCCTCGTGCTCCAGTGCCGCGAGCTGCGCGAGGGAAGCTACGGTCTTCCGCGTGGACTGCTCCGCTGCGTGACGGTCCGGTTGCGCGGCAGTCGCAGGTTGCGCCGCGGGAACTGGCTGCTGAGCCACGCTGGGCTGTGGCGTGCTCGGTTGCAGCGCGACTGGCTGCGTCACAGCCTGCTGCGGCATGCCCTGTTGCGGCGGCGAAGGATTCTTCGCGACCGGTGGCGGAGGCGAGCGCCGTTTCGCGCTCGCATCAATCGCCGGTTTGCTGGGAGCTGAGTCTGCTGCGGGGACAGCCGGCGTTCTAGACACGACCGACGCAGGGGTCGCATCCGCTGCAGGCGTCGCGGCAGCGGGCGCAGGATTGTCCGCAGGCGCAGTTGCGGAGCTATCCGACGGGCGCGAATCCATCCAGCGCTTCGCGCCGAACGCCGCAGCAACCAACACCAAGATCACGGCTACTGCGCTGAGAGCCAGGTAGAGCCCACGACGATTGCCGGCGCTCGCTTGCGCCACCGCCGGTGCAGCCGCGGCTATCGCAACCTGCGGTGGCGGATATTGATGTGCCGAACCGGAGAGCGGAATCGTCGGCGCCAGCGGCACCGACGATGGAGTAGGCGAGAACGGCGGCGCCGCAACGGGCTGAGCTGTAATAGGACGAGCCGTAACCGGACGCGCCGTGATGGGCTGCTGCGCGACGGGCCGCGCGGTCACCGAACGCGGAGTGCTCGGCCGCACAGGATAAGGTGTCTGCTGCGCCGACATGTCGAGCGTTGACTCCGGAATCTCCGGCGCAAACGGAGTCGGTTCACCGAGAACCGGTGCGACGCTGCGCAGGGCGCCGCGCATCGCGTCGGCGGTCTGGAAACGCTGCGCGGGATTCTTGGCCATCGCCATCAGGATCAGCTGGTTCAGCCCGGGCGGAACATCCAGCTTCAAGTCAATCGGCGGCGTCGGCGGCACTTGCAGATGCGCTTGCATCACTTCGAAGTTGTTGTCGCTCACGTAGGGGCGCTGGCCGGTGATGGTCTCATACAATGAGACGCCCACGGAATAAAGGTCGGAGCGACCGTCGAGAGGTTCGCAGCGAACTTGTTCGGGTGACATGTAGGCGACCGAGCCGAGCGTCGTGCCGGTCATCGTGAGGCCCATATCGTTGCCGGAGCGCGCGATGCCGAAGTCCATCAACTTAACGATGCCGTAGGGAGCGAGCATGATGTTGGCGGGCTTGATGTCGCGATGCACGATTCTTTGCGAGTGCGCGCAGGAGAGCGCGGCGAGCACTTGGTCGAAGCACGCGAGCGCGTCCGCGTAGCGCATGTCACCTTGTTGCAGGCGGGAGGCGAGCGTGGTGCCTTCGACGTACTCCATGATCATCACCAGTTGATTGCCGATGGTAAGCGCGGTGCGCAGCTCTGCGATATTCGGATGATGCAGGCTGGCGAGAACTTTGATCTCGCGTAAGAAACGGTCCGCGAGTTCCTGCTGCTCGGAAAGATCGGGCAACAGAACCTTCATGGCCTCGACGCGATCGGAAAGCGTATTGCGAACTTTGTAGACCTTCCCCATACCTCCGGCTCCCAGAGTGCCGAGGATGAGATAGTCGCCTTTCCGTGCGCCAGTGACGTCGTCGGTCATTTGGCCTCTGCCAGTCCGAGAGCGATTGCTGGAGAAAGCCCGAAAGCTGCCGACATTCTACGACATTTGCGCCAGAGTGAAAGGGCATGCTGAACAGGAGCGTCGCCTAGCGCTGCTGGATCGGCGAAGCTGGCGAATGGCGAAACTGCGTGATTTTCCGAGCTTGACAGAGGCGCGCAGCGGGCCTATGTTCTTGCACAACAGGCTATCATTCGCACCGGAAGTAGCGGGTAAACTGCCTCTGCAAGGTTTGTGCGTGAGGGCTGGTAAAAGTGCGCCGGTTGTTGTGGTCTTCTCTCACCGCCCGGCAGGGTGTTCTCGGCGGCTCCGGAAGACTGAGTTCAACCTCATAAGGTTGGTAATGCGGCTGCGGTGAATGGCCGATTTCCCAGGCTATATCATCAAGAATGCGGCCAATGCCTGCGACGTGGTGCCAAACTTTTCACGGAACGCCCGGGCCGGAATGAGCGGGCGAGCCGGTATTCCTCCCCGGGAATGACGGTTTTTCATATGCTTTTGCGCAATGCGAGGTGGAGGACCATTCCGGCACGAGCCGGCGCGGCGTTCATGTGGAGCAACCCCATCATTCTCTCAGCAGTATGGAATCCTTCAGACTCGTGGTGGCACAACTGCTGACAAAGGTACGTGCTGCGGTTCGCGCTGTCCAGTTCGGTTGATGCCGTGGGGTAACAGGTTGGGGAAACCTGTACGGGGAAGAAGCCAGGGAATTCTCACAGAGTTCATGCGTTCTCGGCGGTAAGGTGAGATACAGAATTTCACACGAAGAGGAGAGTTACGATGAAATTAACTCGGCCCGGCTTTAGCATCCTAGCAAAATGGCTCTTGATCCTGAGCCTGGTCACGGTCCCCAGCCTCGCTTGGGGGCAGAAGAACAAGAGTGCCCCAGCGCCCGCGGCACACTCCGCCCCTGCTCCAGCAGCGCATTCAGCTCCTGCCTCACATCCTAGCGGCGGTTCCGGTGGCGCGAGCACCGCGAATCACGGCACAACCACAGCTAACCACGGTACGACGACCACTGCCAACCACGGCACAACCACCACGGCGAATAAGGGAACAACAACCACCGCCAACCACGGTACAACGACTACCACAGCCAACAAGGGTACAACCACCACGGCGAACAAGGGAACGACGACCACCGCCAATAAGACCACAACGTCGACCACTGCCAACAAGGGCACTACGACGGCGAACAAGACGACAACGACGACTGCTGGCAAGACAACGACCGCAACCGCTAACAAGGGCACGACGACGACCGCGGGGAAAGGCGCGACGACCACGGCTGGCGGCAAGGGCACGACGGCTGCCGCAGGTGGTAAGGGTGCGACGAACACTGCGGGTAAGGGTGGAGCTAGCACGCACGCAGCGACCAAGACTGTGTCTACGAAGAGTGGCAATACGGCGCGCGTTAACGCCAGCGGCCACGTTACTTCTATCAAGACGTCCAAGGGTGCCACGATTACTCACGGAGCGCACGGAACCTCGAGAGTCTCATCATCGCGTCCCGGTGGCGGCCGGCTGGTCAACACTGGGCGGCACGGAGGCTATGGCGAACGTGGGTACCGGGGACATGATGGGCACCGCTATATGGGAAGAACCTACTACCGTGGCGGCCGCTACTATGCCTATGGATACCGCGGTGGCTACTACCATGGTGGCTACTACTACGGTTACGTGTCGCCTTACTACTACGGTCCGGGATTCTACGGCTGGGCCTACAATCCTTGGGCTGCGCCCGTCGCGTACGGATGGGGCTGGGGGGGAGCGCCGTGGTTCGGATACTACGGTTACTACTTCAATCCCTACCCCGTGTATGCCAGCGCGGCATTGTGGATGACGGACTACGTGATCAGCCAGAACTTGCAAGCTCAGTACGCGGCTCAAGCTGAGGCGAATGCGAACGCAGCGGCGGCGAGTGATTCTGGAACGCAAGACGCCGGGCAGTCAGGCGGAGGGGGAGGCGGAGTCGTACTTACGCCTGAGGTGAAACAGGCGATTGCGGATGAGGTAAAGGCTCAACTCGCGGCCGAGCAGGCCGCCGCAGCGGCACCACAACCCGCGGCAGCGGCAGCACCTGCGGCAGACACGTCGGCTGACGCAAACCCGCCGGAAGAGACGCCTGCGGCGCTGGATCCCAACCACCGGACGTTTATCGTCAGCGACGTGCTCAACGAGACAGGGCCGGATGGACAGGACTGCTCGCTATCCGCGGGAGACGTGGTGACGCGAATTGAAGACACTCCGGACGCGAACAAGAGTGTGAAGGTGCTGGTCAGCGCAAGCCAGAAATCAGATTGCGCTTCGGGATCGCAAGTGTCGGTGGCGGTCGACGATCTGCAGGAAATGCACAACCACTTCCGCGAGCAGCTCGATTCCGGACTCAAGACGCTGGCGGACAACCAAGGGAAGAACGGACTGCCGGCAGCTCCCGACACCAAGACCCGTGCCAACCCGGATGGCCAAGTGAAGCCAGATACGTCGGTGAAGGCTGACTTGGATGCGCAGCAAGCGGATGCGGACAAGGCCGAAGCTGACGTGCAAGCGCAGGCCGGGACCACTGGTCAGGGCAACGACTAAAAGAGCGAAGTTGACGGTCGCGGTGCGGGAATCGCAGCACCGTGAAGCGGCAAACAGGATCGGAGCGTCAGTGGTGGAAGCCGCTGACGCTCGCGATTCAGCTTCTTGAGAAGTAAAAAAAGGCAAACACCGGTTTCACAACTTCCGAAAAAAAACACCGCAGGGCATGCTACGCCCAAGGAGAAGTTATCAATGAAGGCCAGACTTCCGATTCGGATGCAAATAGCCGTCCTGGCGGTTGCGGGAATTTTTCCATGGTTCACGGCGGGAGCGCAGGGTTCGCTGCAGAGCCAACTGGAAGCGAAGTACCAGATCACGAAACCGACGGACGACAAGAGCGACATCGTCACCGCAGGCTCTGTATTGATTCTGCAGAAAGACAAGCTGCTGATGTATCCCACCTCGACGCAAATACCGCCGCAGAACACTTACAGCGGTGGCAGGCTCTCCGAGGGAGCGTATGGCGTACATCAGAAGCTGCAGGGCTTTGGCAGCATGATCGGACATCCGCCGCCGCAGACCGTGCAGGGGCGGCAATTTGTAACCGGAGAGAAATTTTGGGTGACGGCTATCACGCTGCAGGTCGATGGTGTGGTTTTCACATTGTTCAGCGATCCGTATCAAGACGTTCGCTATTACTCGACGCTTAAGTTTATTTATCCTAAGGGCACGAATCCAAGCTCGGATCAGGTGTTGAGCATGGTCGCGGAAGTTTTGAAAGTTGACGCGGACGATGCAAAGAAGTCGGACGACAGCGGCAACCAGCAGCAAGCTGCGGCAGGCGGCGATGCGGCCCAACAGCCCGCAGCGGCGGACGCTCCAGCAGCGGCACCTGCGGAAGCTGCGGCTCCAGCCGCGCCGCCCGCGCCACCCGCTACGGTGGAGATCGGCCAGACGCCCGACCAAGTGACTGCGATACTGGGCCAGCCGGACAAGATCCTCAACCTGGGTACCAAACAGATTTATGTGTATAAAGATCTTAAGGTCACATTTATGAAAGGCAAGGTTACGGACGCGCAGTAAGCCTTGCGCAAGCCCTTTTCGCAATAGCTGAGTCAGTCGCGACTGATCGCGCGGTTCCCGCCGAGCACGCGCGCTCGTTAGGGTTCTTGCTCTTACAGCGGTGAGGCGGCAGGGAGCCGCCTCGGCTGCCTTATGCTGTCGCAGGTCTGCTTCAGTATTGTCCCGCATCGTAAATGAATCCCGTGGCGACGTGGCTGCGCATGACGCACGAGAACCGCGCGCGAATCAGATGCAAAGCGCAGCCGCAGTGACCCGTAAACCGACTTCGCACCCGATCGCTGCCAGCGCGATCCGTGCGCATACTTCTGAAGAATCCTCTAACTGCGGGGGGCGCGCTTCCATTCGTCACCGCCCGCAGAAACCCGGTGCCGGAACAAAAACGTACGCGAGCATAAAAAAAGGCGGCCCGAAGGGCCGCCCTTTTTTGCTCTCCGCTCTTGGTTTCAGTTAGAAGATAAACTTGCCTGTGATCTGCGCGATCCTCTGGTCGGTCGCAGCCTGCGCAAACGCCCCATAAGGTGATGTTGGTGGTGTCTGCGTCAGCACGGCTTGCCCAAAGATGCTCGCGTTCGTGCTCGGATAGGGCGTGCCAAAATTGGCGTGGTTGAGCCAGTTGTACGCACTGATTCCGAGTTGAAACGTCATCCGTTCGGTGATCGCAAAGTTCTTCCGCACGCTCAAGTCGCCGCCCAGGAAGCCTGGTCCGCGGAACGCATTGCGGCCTACGGGACCGTCGAAGTTCGTGCTGGGAGTGAAATCTGCGATCGTCCAGCATACCAGGTCCGGGCAGTTTCCCGGGTGCGAGAAGTTTCTCTGCGTGAAGGCCGCCGTGGGTTGTAGCATGATTTCAGCTCCGGAAAGATTGTTTCCGGCTAAGCCACCACTTGTTGCGCCGTCAAACATGCTGAACGGGAATCCGGTGCGGAAGAACCAGGTGCCCGAAATCATCCAGCCACCGATGGCGGCGTTGACGAGGCGGTTTTCACTCTTGAATGGCAGCTGATAAAGATAGCTGGCGGACAACTGCTGCCGCGCATCGTTATCTCCCGAAGCGTAATTCATTCTCAGGTTGTAGGGATCGATCTGCCCCGTACCGCTGGCACCGATGCTGGTGATCACGCTGAAGGGCTCATCGGGAACATTCGAGATTTCATCCAGTGCGTGTGAGTACGTGTAGTTGAAGCGGCCGCTCAACCCGTGCCACTGGTTTTCCTGGATCGAGAACGTCACGCCGTCGTAGTTCGATACTGCACCGCTGTAGAGATAATTCACGCGGGCGACGCGCGGATCCGGTGCTGCAGCCGGAAGGTTGCCAAAACCGAAGCCGTTCACATCAGGGTTGGTGATCAGTTCGTTGTACCCGTGGTTGCCAACGTAGTTCGCCGAAATCACGGTGTGTGCTCCGAAGGTGTGCTGAATTTCGAAGTTCCACTCCACGTACTTCGGGTTTTGTAGATTGCGGCTCACGTCGTTAAGTGTCGGCACCGAAAGGGCGCCCTGCGCGTTGAGACATTGACCCGGGATACCTAGTGCTGCGGTTTGGTAACCGGCATAGTTGCCGCCGCTATTGTAATTCGACAGAAATGCCGCGTTGCACTCCGTCACCAGGCTTACGCCGCTGGTCGGAAATGCGGTGCTGCCCGGTGCGAGCGTGTCGAACGCTACACTTCCTGTCGGCACGTTGAAAAGATTCACCTGCGGGAAGTTTGTGTCGTAGGAGCTCAGAATGCCGCCGGGATAGAGGTCGGTAAATAGACCGACGCCGGCTCGGATTACGGTATTCTGCCCAACTGGAGTCCATGCGACTCCAAGCCTCGGCTCGAACACGACCTTCTCGATGCCGGGAATGATGGTCTTGTTTCCGGTCGGGAACGAGACATCGTAAGGAGTGGTCGGATCGTGGGACATATCGATAAACGGAGTAACCGGGAGGCCGGCGCAGTTGTTCTGGCAGACTCCGCCGGAGTTCCGGTCGGCCCGGAGCGTCAAGGTAAGCTTCAGCTTGGAATTCACGCGATATTCGTCCTGGAAGTAGAACCCGACGCTGTAGTACGCAACGGGTTGATGATTGTGTACCGCAAAGTTGTAGGCGACGCTGCCGCATACCGGAGACTGCGGGTTGTTCGGATTGCTGCAACCACTCGGCGCGACCGCGTCGTTGGCAAAGCCAAACAAGCTTGTGCTGACCGCCGGATACAGGGTCTGTATCGCAGCCGTGTAGTCGCTAATGTCGTCACGGCGGAAGTTGACGCCCATTTTGAATCCGTGATTACCTCGCGCGACGGACAAGTCATCCACAAGCTGCCACTGCTCTACGTTGCGACCTTGGGGGGATCCGAAGCCCGCCGCAAAACCACCCGGGTTACCGGAGCTCGTTCCGAGGGCGGTCAACGAACCATCGGAGAAGGCCAAGTTGCCTGGGAACAGGGCGAGTGACGGACCTGGAGCCAAGCTTCCGAAAATCGCCGAGTACCACAGGTCGGAGAATATGAAGCTGTTCACCACCGTCGGGCTGAACACGTGGGTGTAATTCAATTGCCCTTCGTCTTGAGGCTGAATGCTGAGGTCGTTGAACACCGGGTTTATCGAGTCGGTGTAGGTCGGCTGAACTCCGCGATCGAACTTGACTCGTCCAAAAATCTTGTCGTTTGGACCCAGGTTGTAGTCCACACGACCGCTCAGCAACCACTCCTTGTTGCCGCTCGATACGGATTGCGTCCAGGACTCGGTGCACTCGCCAGCATTGGCGCCGCCCGGCTGGAAACTGGCGGGTAGTCCAATAATTGCGGTCGTTGCGCCGGTAGCGGGATTGGTTGTAAATGGAAACCCAATGCAGCTTCCGGGTCCCTGCGGACTCGTTGCGCTGAAGTTGGTTGCCAATCCGTTGGGTGTGGCATTGCCTATTCCCGGAGCGCCGTTGTACAACTTGAAGGCGTTGCTGTAAAACGCCTGCGTTGCCGCATCAGCAGGAACATTGCCCTGCACGAAACTCTCAAAAGCTGAGGTGGGCGCACTGGGCGTGTGAATTGAACCGAAAATATAGCGAATTCCTTCCGTGTTCACGAAGAAGTACGCTTTATCCTTCAGAATCGGACCGCCCAAAGACGCCGCCCACTGGTTGTTGTTCTCAAACGGTCGCGGATTGCCGAAGAATTTGTTGACCGGATCGTTCGCGGTGAGTTCCCGTCCCGTCCAGTTATACACAGCGTCTCCGTGGAATGCGTTGGTGCCCGACTTGGTCGAGTAGTCAATCTGGGCTCCTGCCTGGCGGCCGTACTGGCCGGTGTAAGCGTTGCTGACCACCGCGACTTCCTGGAGTTCATTGCCGCCGAGCAGCAAGTTGCTCGACCCGGTGTTATTTATGTTCAAGAAGGCGTCGTTGTAATCGTTGCCATTGACGGTGAACAGGTTCGCAGTACCGGGCAAACCGAAGGCGCTGAAGTTGCCGTAGCCGCCGCCCGTCGCATTGTTCATGGTGATGCCCGGCGCGGTTTGTGCCACGTAGGTGATGTCGCCGCCAGGGTTAGGGATGTTTTGGATCTGATTGGTGTCAAAGTTCGAAGTAATGTTGGCGTCTTCGGTCTGTAGCAGCGCACCCTGTTCGGTGACGGTCACGGTGTCACTGGTCGCGCCGACGTCCAGCTTAATATTCGCGAGCGTGATCTGACCGAGGAGCACTTCGGTGGGCTGCGCCAGTTGCTTGAATCCGGACTGCGACACCGCGAGAGTGTAGCTGCCCGGCTTAAGTAGCGTGAACTGGTAAGTGCCGGTGGTGCTCGACGTAGCGACCAGAACAGTTCCTGTGTCGCTGGACTTCAAACTGATTGTGGCGCCTGCGATGACGGCGCCGGACGAATCGGTTACCGTGCCACTGATAGCGCCCGTGACGGTGCTTTGCGCTGCTACCATTCCTGGAACCAATATCATCAGGGCCGCGAGCAAGGCGACGAGCCCAAAAGGCTGCTTGTATCTCATATCTCGATCTCCTGTTTCGACGCGATTTGAGGTAGCGGGCTTTGCCCTGGCCGAAGGTCACGTGACTTTTTGAAACATGAAATTTCGCCCACTCCCCGTAGATGGGAATGCAACGAAACTGCCATGTTGAATTGTTTTTATCCGGCTGAAAATAAGGAGGTTAAGCCGCTGTCTTACGTGAAAGAGTAGACTGCGCATCCGAGTTATAAAATGTAAACCGAAGCGTATATATGGCGTTCCGCATAGGGGCATTGCGCAAATGTGGTATCGCAACGCGAATCAGCACCTCGTGAAGGCAGACGCTCCGGACGGTGCACCGGAGGCACCAGCAAGCCAGGCCGCGCGGCGCACTACGGTGGAGATTCGTTAAACGCCGGACGACGTGGCCTCCATTACTCGGCTAGCGGGAGAAGATTCTCAACTTGGGGACCAAGCAGCTTTGTGTATATAAGAACCCTAAGGTAACATTCGTTGAAGGTAATATTACTGACGCGTGAGAGGCAAGATAAGTGAGCTATCCCTTGCCGTCTCTGTAGCCTTTTGGTACGCTCGCGCGTGATACCTAATAGTGGCGAGCGCCCACAGTTTTTCGCGCAGACGCCGCAGGAGAAATGGAATGATACGCACAGGAATCTTGCTGATGGCGGCCCTGGTGGTGGCGTTGCCGAGCATTGCGCAGACTAGCGCACCATCGAGCGCAGCTTTGCCGACTCTGAATATCCCGAGCAGCGTGGGGATTGTTGCGAAGCTCGACACGGATTTGGACGCGAGCAAGAATAAGCCGGGAGATATGGTGCAGGCCGAAACTACCCGGGACGTCAAACCGGGACATGACGTATTACTGAAGAAAGGGTCGATCCTATCGGGCCATATTACCCAAGTGCAGACGTTCAGCAACAGTTCCGCTTCAATGATCGTCATCGTTTTCGATCAAGTGGCGCCGAAAGGTGGATCGCCGGCGACACTTAACGTGAAGATTCAAGCGCTGGCCCCGGTGGCGACCGTTTCTACCGATTCTTTACAGGATGGGCGAGGAATGGCGGCGACGAACATTAACTCAGCAGTCGCGGGTGAGAACAGGAACCTAGGCAACGGAGGAGAGCTGATGGCCACCAGCGTCGGCGTGTATGGAATACGAGGTATGAGCCTCGCGTCGACGGTGGAAAGCCAGAAGCAGTATTCGGCCGTAAAATCTGCTGTGAGCGACGTTAAGTTGAAGAAGGGCACACAGTTAGTGTTTAAGGCTCCAGAGCAATAGAGAGCGACTAGCTTGCGTTCGTAGGGCTGCCGGTACCTCCAGAATCCTCGGATCTTTCGACCTCCTGTGTACGAAGGTGTGTCTGCGAAGTATCCCCGCCATCATCTATGGGCACCAGTTGGCACGCCAGTCGAGGTGTCGGGCGGCATCTTGGCCGATTGTCTTCACTCGAATGCACAAGATGCGTCTCGCGTCCGAGAAATGGAATATCGTACCAATATTCCAAAACACGTATATCGCCAGTGCCTCCGAAAACGTGTAACCCTCTTATATTATTCTACGTAAAGCACTTAATATTAATCCTAGGATGGCAATTCTCTTGCGTTAGGAGGGTGGGGATCATTACAGATTTCGCGTCGTTGGTACGTGTCGCAGTAAGCATTTACGCCCCAACCATTCAAAGCTAGACGAAACGAGGAGAGAAAAATGCGATTCAAGCAGCCGCTTTGCATCGTTGCACTGCTCGCGTTGTTGCTGCCATTCATGGCCGCCGCGCAAAGCGTGGTGACCGGAGGAATCAGCGGGTCGATCACAGACCAAACTGGCGCAGTAATCGTCGGCGCGAAGATAACTCTGACGGAGACTGCGAGTGGGGAAGCGCAGACCGTTACGTCATCCTCGAGTGGCATTTACGGTTTTTCGCTCTTGAAGCCCGGCCGCTACACCCTGTCGGTGACGCAGCAAGGGTTTAAGACGTCAGCAACGGGTGTCGAAGTGGTCTTAGGGCAGATCGTTGCGGTGAACATTAAGCTGGAAACAGGAAGCGTGAGCACCACGGTAGAAGTGACGACGGAGCAAGGCGCGCAGCTGCAGACTGAGGACGCCAACATCACCACGACTTTCGACTCCCGGCAGATGCAGGAAACGCCGAATCCTGGCGGCGACGTCACTTACATCGCGAACTCGGCGCCTGGCATCGTGGCCAACAACTCCACGGTCGGTGGTTACGGAAACTTCAGCGCCTTTGGCCTGCCGGCGGATGCCAACCTTTTCACGATCAATGGCAACGACTACAACGATCCGTTCTTGAACCTGAACAACACGGGGGCCAGCAACTTGCTCCTCGGCGGCAACGAGATGCAAGAAGTTGCAATCGTCGCGAACGGCTACACTGGCCAGTACGGCCGCCAGGCGGGCGCCCAAGTGGACTATTCGACGAAATCCGGAGGCAACGCTTTCCACGGCGATGCCGTTTATTACTGGACAGGGCGGGAGTTGACCGCGAACGATCCGATTAATAAGCTGTTTGGCGGCACCCGGCCTTTCGCCAATAACAATCAGTGGGCGGCGGCTCTTGGTGGTCCCATCAAGAAGGATAAGGCTTTCTTCTTCGTCAACACGGAAGGTATTCGTTACATCTTCGGCTCCGTGCACACGCCCGTTCTGATGACGCCGGCGTTCCAAAACTACGTCTTGAGCAATATCAGCTCAAGTCCGTTCTTCAACGCGGCGACTCCAGCGTTCTACAACAACGCCTTTTCGCTCTACAACGCAGCGCCGGGCATTGCCAAGGCTGTTCCGAACCTTGGAACAAAGTACATCGCCCCAACCGCAACTAGCCCAGGGGCCCCCAACGCGCCGCTCGGAAGTTGCGCGAACTTCTCATACAATCCGCTCACAAATCTGATCTCCGATCCAGTTTCGGGCGCCATTCTTCCCGCGGCTTTGCAGCCGACGAACGCTGACGGATCAGGCGGCGGCGGTTGCACCGAGACCTACACGCAGTCCGTTTCGAACGGCAACAAGGAATGGCTGCTGAGCGGGCGCGTTGATTACTCCTTCAGCGACACGGACAAGATTTTCGGTCGCGTGAAGTTTGACCGTGGGTTGCAGCCGACCTACACGGATTCGATCAATCCGGCTTTCAACGACAGCAGCAATCAGCCTCAGGATGAAGGCCAGTTGAATTACACGCACCTGTTCAGCCCGAACGTGGTGAACAACTTCATCGGGTCCGTGCTCTACTACGCGGCCATCTTCGGCAGCACGACTCCGGGACCGGCTCTGGCTCTATTCCCAGGGAATCTGGCTTTCACTGACGGATCTGGGACCACCGCGCTGGGAACCGGATCGGGTAACCCGGGCGGGTTCGCGCAGGGCTTCCTATATCCGCAGGGCCGCCACGTCACGCAGTGGCAGCTCATCGACGACCTCTCGGTCACGCGCGGAAACCACGGCTTCAAGATGGGAGTAAACTTCCGCCGGGATGATGTTAGTGACTATGCGTCAGCCTCACAGACTGAATACCCTGGCATTAACACGTCGCTGCTCGGTTTTGCGAACGACGAGGTGTTCGAAGCTGCTCCTGGCGGAAGCGTCCTGTACAACTTTGCTGTTAGCAACCGCCAGCCAATCGCGTCTTACAGCTTTGGCCTTTATTTCCAAGATGAATGGCGGGTCAATTCGAAGTTGAAACTGACCATGACCCTGCGTGCGGATCGCAATTCCGGCGGCGTTTGCCAGAGCAATTGCGCCACGCTTCCAGTCACGCCGTTCAACGACATGCCACATGGCGCGGATGTCCCGTACAATGCGGCGTTCGCGGGTGGTTCTTTCCAGACGGGATTGAAGAAAATCCTGCCGGACGTGGAAAAGGTTGTATTCGAACCACGGTTCGGCTTCGCCTGGACGCCGATCGGCGACAAGACGGTGTTCCGGGGCGGAGTCGGCCTTTTCACCGACCTTTACCCTGGAGAGATCCTGGGGAACTACACGACCAACTTCCCTGTCGTGAATCAATGGAACGTCGCAGCAGGCGGCTTGGCGTTTGACCTCAACGCTCCGGCGTCGTCGGCCTTCCCCAACAGCGGCGTGGCCGTGGTTCAACAATGCAACAGTGCGTTCGCGTCGAATTTTGCGTCTGGAGGAAACCTGAATACCTATCAGACGGCGGCCAGCCTAATCCCTGGGAATTGCCTATCGGCGTCGACAGGCAATCTGATCGTTCCGAACCTTAACGATACCGCGGGGAAGGTGCTGAACCCGAAGTACACAGAATGGAACTTCGAAATTCAGCGTACGCTCGCGCGCAACACGGTTCTTTCGATAGACTACGTGGGCAACCATGGGTTTGATGAGCTGCTGGTCAACCCCTATTTGAACTCGTATTGCGGTGCGGCATGCACGGGAGCTGGATTTGTCAACACGGGACTGCCAACGACCCCAGCGGATCCACGCGTTGCAAACGTTGCCCAGCTGACAAACATTGGCTACTCCAACTACAACGGGATCACTGCCTCGATTATGGAGAATGATTGGCACGGGCTTTCGGGACGGCTGAACTACACGTACTCCCACTCGCTCGATGCCAATTCCAATGGCGGTATTAACCCGTTCAGCGTGATCAACAGCATTCTCAACCAGATCAACCCGTTCAACCCTCGAGCTGACTACGCGACGTCGGATAACGACATCCGTCACAACGTCAGCGCGAATTACATCTATGCGATACCGTTCAAGACGGAGAGCAAGATGTTGAATTATGCGGTGGCTGGTTGGCAGTTGTCCGGAAACTTCTTCTGGCACACCGGTTTCCCGTTCAGCATTGTTGACGGGGCGGCGGTGGCAGCGATCACGGGTGACAATCTTGCGGCTTCGACAGTTCTGGCTCAACCCTCCTCGACTTTTACAACGAGGAAGTTCACGAACAGCAACCCCTGCGCGATTGGATTGATCACCGGAGTACCGTGCTTTGGTTTTGCGGGCTCTGGCGCCACGAATATCCTAAACGCATCGACCAACTTCGTCGGTGCGGTTGGACGAAACGCGTTCGTCGGGCCGGGTTTCTTCGGAGCAGATTTCAGCATCCGCAAGACGTTCGATCTCACCGAGCGCATCAAGTTCCAGCTCGGCTTCAACGCCTATAACGTATTCAACCACCTGAACTACGGCACTCCGTCTCCGAACTCCAACGGAAACGACGGTCCGTTTGGCTTCACGGTACTCACGGCTACCATGCCGACGTCTCCTTACGGAGCATTCGCGGCGGCGGCCACGGACCAGCGAATTTGCCAGATTCAGGGCAAACTAATCTTCTAACTTCCCATTCGGGAGTTAGCAGCAAAAAGGGCGGCCCTTCGGGGCCGCCCTTTTTTATTGGTGTGCCGAGCATGTTCGATAGCTTGGAGGTGAAAGTCCTCTTCATAACCTGATGGAGGTGAAGTGATAGCGAAGCGCAAGGGCTGAGCCGCGAGGCGGGGTATGAAAGAAGCGTGGAGCAAACGCGCGATCCGATGGACAAGAACTGGATTAGAGGCCTACGGTGCCGGGCGAGCGAGCCAATGATCGCGAAGCCCCACCTGCATCAAAGGCACTCGTGGTAGACCTGGATATTGAGGAATTCTTTGATCGGGTCAATCACGACAGACTGATGCGCGCGATCGCGCGGCGGGTAACCGACAAGAGAATGCTCCGATTGATCCGAACGTTCTTGAAAGTGGGAGTGCTGGAGAACGGGCTGGTGAGTCCGGCGGAAGAAGGGACACCGCAAGGGGGCCACTTTCTCCGCTTCTATCGAACATCGTACCCGACGAACTCGACCGAGAGCTGGAACGGCGCAAACATCGCTTTGTGCGGTATGCGGACGACTGCAACATCTATGTCCGCAGCTGACGAGCGGGACAGCGGGTGATGATGAACGTCACGCGCTTCCTTACGCAACGGCTCAAGCTCAAGGTGAACGAGGCCAAGAGTGCGGTGGCTCGACCGATGCAGCGGAAGTTCCTGGGGTTTAGCTT
>Ga0308309_10000213_pt1 | contig 42459 bp, 33 predicted proteins | sample HubBroMetageWFT5_FD_192491 | JGI IMG/M metagenome (GOLD analysis project Ga0308309, IMG submission 192491) | Warmed and freeze-thawed soil microbial communities from the Hubbard Brook experimental Forest, New Hampshire - Hubbard Brook CCASE Soil... | ecosystem: Environmental > Terrestrial >...
GTGGATAGTGTCGAAGGCAGCGCCCCAGTGTTTGAGATAACCAGGTTTACTCCGGCCTCTGCCTAGGCTGTCGTTCTTGGGCTGTCGTTCTTGGGCTGTCGTTCTTGGGCTGTCGTTCTTGGGCTGTCGTTCTTGGGCTGTCGTTCTTGGGCTGTCGTTCTTGGGCTGTCGTTCTTGGGCTGTCGTTCTTAGGTTGTCCCAGGCTTGAGGCAAGCCTCGATCTTCTCCAGCAGTCCAGCGGTAGCCTCGCCGGCATCGAGGGTGGAGAACTCGGCGCCGAGTTCGATCACCGGAAGGCGGGCCGACGCGGCCTGAAAGGCTTGCTGGGTGCCGGAGGACGTGGTCATGTCAGGGCCTACCAGCAGCAGATCAAAATGGGTGACGCGCATCAGCATCAGGGCATCGCCGCGGCGGCTGGTGGTGTGAACGTGATGTCCGGCACGACGGAGCAACTCGCGCAGGTAGGCGAGCACGTCGGCATTGCCGTCGAGGCACAGAATGCTGCGGCCAGTGAGGACAGTTGGCTCGGTGTGGGATCCGGGGCGGTAAAAGGCCGCGACCGCATTCTCTTCTGATTCGTGGGTCTCGAACAACTTTGTCAACTGCGACAGCTCCAGAACTTTGAGCACGCGTTCCGGCACGTTGCAGAGCTTCAGGTCTCCGTGCACCTGGCGGGTGCTGGTCAGGCTGCGGACCATGGTGCCGAGGCCGCTGCTGTCAATGAATTCGACTTCTCCCAGATGCAGTACGATGGCGCGGCGGTCGCGCAACAACCAGGCTACGTGAGCGAGCAGAGATTCGGCTTCGCCTCCGGCAATAATCCGCCCGTTACAACAGACGATGGTGACGCGTCCGACTTCGCGAGTGTCTAGCGACAAGCGCAATGGGGCTCCGGATGCAGCTGGGAACTAGCCTGCTAAACTCGCCCAGCATTATATCCCCATATCCGCGACTGGCGACACAAACTGATCCTAAAACACGTTGCGGAACGCCCAGAACAGAAAGCCCGCGAGCACCATCGAGGCCGGCAGGGTGAGAACCCACGCCATGGCCAGGTTGCGCACCGTGGACCATTGCAAGCCGGAGTGGTTCGCGGCCATAGTGCCCGCGATGCCGGAGGACAGCACGTGCGTGGTACTCACTGGCATGCCGAACCAATCGGCCGCGCCGATGGTGATCATGGCAGTGATTTCCGCGGCGGCTCCCTGACCATAAGTGAGGTGTTCCTTGCCGATCTTCTCTCCCACCGTAACCACGATGCGCTTCCACCCGACCATGGTCCCCAGGCCGAGTGCCATGGCAACTGCCACTTTGACCCATCCTGGGATGAAACGCGTGGCCCCGTCCACGTGCTTCTTGTAGTTGTCCATGGCCGACCAATCGGCAGCGGCCATCGGCGGCTGTTGGGTCTTCTTCATCAGGCGCAGGGTTTCGCTGACCAGATACATGTCATTGCGGAAGTTTCGCACCCGATCATTCGGAACTTTGGCCAGTTCGCCGAACAGTACAGTCTCGTTGCCAATGTCAGTAACCAGTTGACGCAGGGCGAGCATGGTGTTGGGAGTGAATTCACGAGTGCGAACATAATCGGTGACTTCTTCGCGATCGTCGGCGATGACCGCGTTGGGGCTGACATATTTTGACAGTGCGGTGCTGGCCTGTTGGGAAACCGCAATGAAGTCGTCCGACTGTTTATGGGTGATGGCGTGGTTCAAAGCGTAAGCCGTAGGCACGGTGCCCACGAGGATCAACATGATGAGTCCCATGCCCTTTTGTCCGTCGTTCGATCCATGCGCGAAACTCACACCTGTACATGTCAGCACCAAGAGGCAGCGAATCCAGAAGGGCGGCGGTTCGGCTCCCTCGGGAGCTTCGTACAGCTTTTGGTTCTTGATTACCAGCTTCATTACCGACAGAAGCAGAAAGGCGCAGACAAACCCCACGACGGGTGAGATCAGGAGTGTCTTGCCGATGTTGGTGGCTTGCGCCCAGTCCACTCCGCTGGTGCCGCTTTTCGCGGAAATCAATTGATTGGCGATGCCGACGCCGATGATGGAGCCGATCAAAGTGTGCGAACTGGAGGCGGGCAGGCCAAAATACCAGGTGCCAAGATTCCAGATGATGGCTGCAACCAGTAACGCGAAGACCATCGCGAACCCGGCTTTGCTGCCAACCTGCAGGATCAGTTCGACTGGCAACAGAGAGATGATTCCGAAGGCGACCAAGCCACTGGAAGTCAACACTCCCAGGAAGTTCCAGAATCCGGACCAAACTACCGCAATGTGCGGTTCCATGGAGTGGGTGTAGATCACGGTGGCTACCGCGTTGGCAGTGTCGTGAAATCCATTTACGAATTCGAACCCCAACGCGATCAATAGCGCGACGCCTAACAGAATGTAAGGAGTAATCGAGCTGCTGTGAACAGTCGAGAGATCGGAGAGAAGTTGAAACGCAGCGTAAACGATCCCCACCAGCAGCACCAATGCAAAGCCGACCATTCCGATCTTACCCGGACTCTTATTAAGCTTTGCTTCAAGTGTGGGTGTGGCGGTGGCCATATAAGAATTCTCCTGTGCTTTCGCGATACATCCAAGACTTGCGTGCGCTAAGAAATCTGGAAACGTTGCGGAATTGTACGGCAGGAATGTTACGGGAGTGTGAATGCTCAGCTGATTCATCGAACTGCGATGGGTGAGTGGCCTCGTGCACGACGAAATGTTTTTGTTACCATCAACGGATGTTTCGCACCCGATTCGACGGTGGAATCGTCGCTGAGTTTTTGCCCCCGGCGCGTGCCCGTAAAGAACAGAACGTTATCATCTTGTGCGATGGCATGCCATCAATTCCTTGCAAGCAACCGCTCTCCGAATTCCTGTCGCGAAAGGGGTACTGGGTGTTTTATCCGCGATACCGGGGAGCGTGGGAGAGTGAGGGAGTATTTCTGGAACGGTCGCCACATGAGGACATTTTGGACGTTATTGAGGAACTGCCCAAGGGAGTGAAGGACTCCGCGTTTGGTCAGACATTCTCCCTAGCGCCGGGGAAGATCTTTGTGATCGGAGGAAGCTTTGGTGGAGCGGCTGCGATTCTGTGTTCGCTGGACAGACGAGTGACCAGGGTGATTGCCAACTGTCCAGTCGTGGATTGGTCCGTCTTGTCCAGGAGCGAGAAGCGTGAAACTTCCAACAAGAATTATGCCGCGTACATCCGAGAGTCGTTCGGCAATGGATATCGCCTCCCGGACAAGAATTGGGAGAAGCTACGTAGCGGACGGTTTTACAATCCGACAAACCATGTGCGCGACATTGACCCGTCGAAAGTCATGATGTTTCACGCCAAAGACGATCCATATGTTCCTTGGCGTTCAGTCGAACGATTTGCCAGAAGGACAGGCGCGAAGCTAAAGCTGCTGGAGCGGGGAGGTCATCTCAGGACGGAAGTTATTGTGCGGAAATATTGGCTCCAAATACGCAGGTTTTTCGAGGGTGGATGAAGCGCCTGTGCTGGGCAAACAGCAGGTCTCTCGACTGTGCGGAGAACTGTGGATGACAAATTTGGTCCAGTCCAATCTTACTTCGGATCGGAGCCCAGGCGCAGCACGTTGCCGTCAGGATCTTCGAGGTGCATTTCCAGTGCCCACGGGTAGTTGGTGGGTGGGAGACGAATCTTCAGGCCGAGCGCCTGGTACTCCTGGTGAAGCTTTTCGACGTCGTCCACGCCGATCCAGATCCACGCTTTGCCCTGGCCTTGACCGCCTCGGCAAAGGTAGATGCCGGTTCGGTCGCGCGTAATCGAGGTGAAGTCTTCAGTGCCCCAACTGGCGTTTTCGAAGCCCAGCGCGTTCACGTAGAACTCGAGGCTAGACTGCATGTTTTCCACCCGCAGGATTGGGTTGATGCATTCAAAACGAATGCGCGACTGGTTATTGTCGGTCATGCGAGTCTCCCGGCGGATGATGATAACAGACCGAGGGAATCAGAAGAGTTAGCAAAATCTTCGACAGCAACCAAGTTGCGCTCTGTCTTTTCCTGCGGGGATTCCCCATAATCCAGAAAGGCGCCGGGAATCGTGTAGGTTGACTGATGCTCCGTCCACACCTGACGTGCGAGTGCGGGAACCGCATGTGGCTGCCCTCGCCCATATCGGCGGCGGACTTTCTGAAGGAACCTTGGACCCCGAAGGAATATCTATCGCGGGAGGTGGCCTGCCCGGAATGCGGGCGGGGATCTGTTTACACAGCGCGGGACGTACGCTGGGGCATGGGCGATGACCCACGTGTTGGGAGGGAGTTATTCACTTGCTGGTGCATCGAGACCGTCTGCCATGAACAGCGATGCGAACTTCCTATCGGGTTCCACTGGCTGGCGGGTGGCCAGAGTGGGCCGGAGGAGGTGCGATTCCGAACCTTGCGCCTGATTGAGCGGGGATTCTTCAAGAACCTACGGTGTGGACGCGGTCACGCGCCCGGAACCCGAATCCCTGTGGTACGTCGGGTGGGATAGAAGAATCGTGCCCGGCCTTGCGGGAGCCAGACCTTCTACTGGGCGTCGATGCTAACGACGTGGATGGAGTCGCCTTTTGCGTCCAGGGTGCCGCGCAGTTTGACCTTCTCGCCCACGAAACGGCGGGGTAGATCCTGGTTGTCCAAATGATAGACGTGGCCTTTGGAGGTCAGCACGAATTTCCCTCCGAGTTGGCTAATGCAGTAAATGGAACAGGTAGCGGCAGTGTGCCCGGCGGCGCCGGACTTTGATTTCAACATTTCCTCGTGAGACTTGGTGAGCGAGTGGACATTGAAAGCGCACTGGCTGTCGGAGATCTCGCCCTTGAACGTGGCTGGGTTCTGCTCGCCGGCATGGACGGTGAATGCGCAGAAGATGCTAACGGTCACGATCCAGGTCTTGCGTATCCTCATGATTCAACTCCCAATACTGCGAGAAAGTGTACCTCACACCCAACCCACCGAGTGCGATCAAGGCGTCACCACGAATTTCATGAACATGCCTTCGTGATCCTCACTGCAAATGACAGTGCAAACCACTACATATTCACCCGGCTCTTGCGGCGCCGTCATGGCAAACTCCTGAGTGCCGGGCTTGAGCAAGAGATCCCAGTCTGGAACCCTGGAGCGATCTTTGGTGCGCAACAGGGAGAATCCGTGAATGGAGCCGTCGCGATTCCACGACTTTCCCTTGCGAGCGGTGATCCGAAGCAGGACCTGCTCGCTTGCTTTCACGGAAATCTCCGGGGTCTTTTCCCCCGCGATTTTGTAACGACTGTCCTTGTCCGCCAAAACCTCGATGACCCGGACCTGACCGAAGACCGGGGTTGGGGCCCGACTGAGAACACAAACGGCTATGGCCACTCCCAGCAGGACCCTTGCGCGCATGCGTGATAATTTGTCCTCGCCCGACAATTACTGTGTCATGTAGTAGAGGACCAGACGCATGTCCTCGTCCGTGATGGTGGCTCTGACCCGCATGTGGCGCAAGATGGTCGCCATCATGCGCGGCGGAAACTTCTGCGGCGCTGCGTGACAACGGCCGCAATTAGCGCGGAACCTCTTTTCGCCTTCCAGTCGCATGGTGTCTGCGCCCTGGATCTTACTCACAGCCGGCGGAGCGGCTGCGGAATTGCTGTTACGGGGCGAGTCGGCAGCCGCCGCGATAGAAAGCAGAGCCGCAATCCACAACGTCGCGATGATTGTCAGTCTTATTGTCATTGCAACCCCGGCCGTGCGAGGGGCAGCGCGAAGCGGTAAGCGATGCCCACATTCCACAGATTGAAGTTACCGTCAGAGCTGAATTGCCGGCCGTAGCTGGCGGTGGCCTTGAGCCCATCGTGCAAGTAGTAGTTAAGACCAAAGTCCGCTTCGCGAGTATTGACATTCGGCAAGCCGTACTCGGCGGCATCGTCCTCGGTAATTTGCCCGGCAAAGAGCTGCTGTGCCCGCCCGACGACTTCGGCGTGGCGCATGAACTTGTTCCAGGCCCGTACCTGACTGAGGCGATAGGCGGCTTCAATCCAGTAACCGCTGCCCAGGTTGGAGCGGGCGAACTCAGAGCGCAGATTCAGCGGCAGCCATGTGGGCTGCCAGGCAAAGTGAAATCCGAAAGCGTTGTTGCGTCCTTCCTGCAGCAGTTTTTGCCAGGAGGCACCGACCTCAACGCGGGGACCGGGGAAGAACAAGCCTGCGCGGCCGCCGGCGGTGCGGTCGGAGTCCAGAGTGTCATTGGTGCTCGACACGGAGAAGTAGGTCGCATAGTTCAGATTGACTTTGGTATTCAACGGGAACCCGCCACGGAACATCACGCCATTGCTGGAGCCGGTGCCAATGGGAAAAATCAGCGGCGTCGATTGCAGGTCACGGATCCAGATGGGATACAGGCGCTCGTTATAGATGCCGAAAGGTGTCAGGAATCGGCCGACGGTCACGGTCACGTAGGGGTTGGCAATGTAGTCAGCCTGAAGGTAGTCGAGCTCTTTTGCCACCTGGCCGCCGTAGGGGCCGTCGCCCCAGTCCTTGCGCTGAAAATCGCCTTCGAATTCGCCCCGCGCCTCAATCAGCCAATGGTCGCCGAGAGGGACAAGGACTACAGGGTTGACCTCCGAGACGATTTCAGTTTTACCGGCTACAACGTTGGTAAAGAAACCGGCGTTGCCAGTGAGGATGGGAACAGGGCGATCGGAGCCATAGGTTTGTGCGAAGAGTAGCGCGGGAGACAGGAGGACAGCGAGAAATAGAGCGCAGCTCCAGCGCAAGACCGGAGCCGGCGCCAGCCGGTGGCCTGATAACTTCGGAAGATACTGCACTGCACTTCCTCACTTCCTGCTGCTGGTTGGGCCTATTGTGCAGGATTGCGAATGTATGAGGAAGATAACGGAAGTAACTGATCTGCATCGAGTTACGAGCTGCGCTAGTTACGGGAAATTGATTCCACTCACAAACTCCATCTTGGCGCGTCTAAGCTGTGTCCGACCGGAGGAACTATGAACCGCCAACCCCGACTTGCTGCCTGGATGGGAGCGATCCTGGGCGTGTTTTGTGCCCTGCTTTATGCCGCCGAGGCCCACGCCAAAGATTATGGAAAGCTGACTGAGGAATTCCATCACAGCTACCCGCTGGGTGCGGGAGGCCGCGTGGAACTCGACAACATTAATGGAGCAGTTCACATTACGGCGTGGGACCAAAACGAGGTCAAGGTGGACGCGGTGAAGGATGCAAATACTAAGGAGCGAATGGACGAGGCCGAGATCGAGGTGGAAAGCGGCAGCAGCTACGTGTCCATCCGCACCAAGTATCGAGATCACGAACATACTTGGGACAGCGGTGGCTGGAACAATCCCGCGAGCGTCGAATACACCATTACAGTTCCTCGAAACGCGCGGTTGGATGAGATCAAACTGATCAACGGGCCGCTGGATATACACGGAGTGGCGGGCGAGGTGCGCGCATCGTGCATTAACGGACACATGACGGTTCAGGGATTGCAGGGCCGCGTCAAGTTGGAGTCGGTGAACAGCCGGATGGACGTGCAGTTCGACCGCCTGAGTAACTCACCTGTTGAACTTTCTTCGGTGAATGGCGGGATTGAACTGACTTTGCCTTCGGACGCCAAGGCCGAGGTAGAAGCGTCAACGGTCTCGGGTAGCATTGAAGATGAGTTCGGGCTGCACGTCAATAACCATCGCTACGTTGGCCACGACCTTCGCGGAGAGTTGGGCAGCGGCGGACCGCGAATTCAGCTGTCCAATGTGAATGGCCGAATCGAGATTCGCCATGCCAACGACGGACGGACCCTGAGCACGGTAAAGGATCTAGGCCATCGCGATCGGGATGACGATAGGGACGATGATGATGAGATTTAGATAGTCGTTAGTCGTTAGTCGTTGGTCGTTCGTCCTTGCGCGAACCGCGTTTACACTGGCGCGGGTTGCGCCGCTTCCTGAAGGGCTACGGCAAAGGCGCTGATGGCTTTGTCGATCTGCTGCCGCGTGATGATCAGTGGCGGCTGGAAGCGAATCACGTTGCCGTAAACGCCACCTACACCTACCAACACTCCGTTCTTCAGCAGTGCCTCACGGATGGCCTCAGCCTCGGCGGTTGCCGGAGTCAGCTTTTCGTCTTTCACCAGCTCAACACCGATCATCAGGCCGAGACCGCGAACGTCCCCAATGATGGGGTTCTGCATCTGCAACTCGCGGAGCTTTGACATGGCGTAATGGCCGGTTTCGGCGGATCGCGCGGGCAGGTTTTCTTTCTGCATGAACTCGATGTTGGCGAGGGCGGCGGCGCAGGAAACTGGATTGCCGCCGAAGGTGGAGAGGTGATCGCCGGGCTTGAAGGCGGCGGCGATTTCAGGACGGGTGGTGAACGCGCTCAGAGGAAATCCGTCAGCGATGCCCTTGGCGGTGACCAAAATGTCGGGATCGACGCCGAAATGCTCGTAGGCAAACATCTTCCCGGTGCGTCCAAAGCCGGATTGGACTTCGTCGGTGATGAACAGAATGCCGTGCTGATCGAGGATCTTCTTGACCTCTTTGAAGTAATTCGGTGGCGGCACGATGATGCCGCCTTCGCCCATCACCGGCTCGGCAATGAAGGCGGCGACATCGGCGGAAGTCGCGAAACGGATGACATCGTCGATCGAGCGGGCGCATTGGCGGCCACATTCTTCGGGATCGTTGCGCCACGGCGAACGGTAAGCGTAGGGAGCGGGCGCGAAGGCAACGCCGGAAGCGTAAGGGCCACCGCGTTTCTTGCGACCCTGGTTGCCGGTGATGCTGAGGGTTCCCCAACTGCGTCCGTGAAAACTGGCGTGGAGAGCGATGAACTCGTGCTTGCCGGTATAGAGCCGCGCCAACTTCATGGCGCCTTCAATGGCTTCGGCGCCGCCGTTGCCGAAGAAAGTTTTGGTGAGTCCGCGGGGAGTGATGTGCGCGATCTTCTCGGCGAGATCGGCGACGGGCTGCACATGGTAGATATAGGACGAGCAGTGGACAAGCTTGTCCATTTGAGCTTTGGCGGCAGCGATGACTTGCCGATTGTTGTGTCCGGCATTGACTACGGAAATGCCGGCAAAACAATCGAGGTACTCGCGGCCGTTGATATCGGTGACGGTAGCACCGCTGGCGTGGTCAATGACAATCGGGACGACCGACTTCATGAAGCCGGTCATTACGTAGTCTTTGTATTTCTGGATGGTGTCCGACATAGATGCCTCAGGTTTTTCTCTGTGAACCTCTGTGTCCTCTGTGGTTAATGAGTTTTCCACCACAGGGAGCACAGACGTTCACAGAGAAAAGCAAAATCAGAATTTTCGCGAATGCTCCTTCGCCCAGCGCTCGACGACGACTTTCTTTTCCGTGTAGAACTCGACCGCGTCGCGGCCCTGGCCGTGCATGATTCCGAAGAAGCTGTCTTTCCATCCGCTGAAGGGGAAATACGCCATGGGTGCGGCTACTCCAATGTTGATGCCAATGTTCCCCGCCGGGGCTTCGTAGCGGAAACGTCGAGCCGCCGAACCACTCGAAGTAAATAAAGACGCCTGGTTGCCGTACGGGCTGCGCTCGAGAAATGCCATGGCGTCGTCCATGTCGTTGGCATGGACCAAGCTAAGAACTGGGCCGAAGATTTCGGAGTCTGCAAGTTCGCTGGTGGCAGGAAGATTATCGAGGATAGTCGGCTTCACGAAGTTTCCCGCTTCATACTTGGGGATCTTGGCGCTGCGACCGTCCAATAAGACTTTCGCACCCTGCTTCGCACCTGTTGCGATCAGAGATTCGACTCGCGACTTGCTTTGAGGAGTGATGACCGGGCCCATTTGAACGCCTTCGTCAAGGCCGTTGCCGACGCGCAGCTTGGCGGCGGCCTCGGTGATCGAGTCACGAAATGTCTTTTGCGCTTCGCCTACAGTGACTGCAACCGATACCGCCAGGCAGCGCTGGCCGGCGCAACCGAAAGCGCTGTCGCTGATGATTTGCGTGGCCATGGCCATGTCGGCATCGGGGAGAACGATGACGTGATTCTTGGCGCCGCCCTGGCACTGCGCGCGCTTTCCATTTGCTCCGGCTCGCGCGTAGACGTGTCTGGCGACTGGGGTTGATCCTACGAAGCTAATTGCGCGCACCTGGGGATGATCGAGCAACGCGTTGACCACGTCCTTGCCGCCATTCACCAAGTTGACAACTCCCTTGGGCAGACCGGTCTGCTCCAGCAACTCGAAAGCACGGCGCATGGTGAGGGGAACGCGCTCTGAAGGCTTGAGGATGAAAGTGTTGCCACAGGCGATGGCGTAAGGCAGAAACCAGAACGGAATCATGCCGGGGAAATTGAACGGGGTGATGGCGGCAACGACCCCGAGCGGCTGCCGGATCATGATCTCGTCGATGCCGCGGGCAACGTCTTCGAGGTTGTAGCCCTGCATCATCATCGGAATGCCGCAGGCGACTTCGACATTTTCGATGGCACGGCGCAGTTCGGCTTTGCCCTCGGCGAAGGTCTTGCCGTTTTCCTGGGTGATGATGCGACCGAGTTCGTCAATGTGATCTTCGAGCAGTTGCTTCAGCTTGAAAAGCGGCTGAATGCGGTCTTCGGGCGGTGTGCGACGCCATTCTGGATAGACAGCAGCTGCGGCGTCGACGGCCGAGGCCACTTCGGCGGCATCCGACAACGGCGTTTGCGTGATGGTCTCGCCGGTGGCCGGATTCGTCACATCGAGCCATTCGGAAGCTCGGGACTCGACCCAGCGGCCGTTGATGAAGTTCGGGACTTTGGCGATTGGAGGTGCGGCGACCGGCATACGGAACTCCGTTTATGTGACTTGTGCAACCGCGCCATGGCGCTCGCTAACCGTTTGCAGCGCGGATTCCAGCACGTCGAGGGCCTCGTCCATCTGCTCGTTGGTAACGACCAGCGGAACCAGCACGCGAATGATGTTGGAATAAGACCCTGCAGTGATCGTAATCAGTCCATGCTCGTAGCAGTATTGCGTGATCTGTTTGGTCTCGTCGGCAGCCGGCTCGCGCGTTTCAGCTGATTTTACCAGCTCAATGGCCTGCATACCGCCCAAGCCCCTGACGTCGCCTACCATGGGCCAGCGTTTTTGCCATTCTTTGGTGCGCCTCTGAAACTGATCTCCTATTTCGTTGGCGCGACGCAAAAGATCTTTGCGGTCGAACATTTCGAGCACGGCCAGCGCAGCAGCGCAAGAAATAGGATTGCCGGCAAAGGTACCGCCCAAGCCGCCGGGGCCGGGAGCATCCATGATTTCGGCGCGTCCGGTGACGGCCGCCAGGGGCAGTCCGCCTCCGAGTGACTTGGCGGACACCAGAATGTCGGGCTCGATTCCGTAGTGCTCGCTGGCGAAGAGCTTTCCAGTGCGGCCGAAGCCGCTTTGGACCTCGTCGGCGATAAAGAGCACACCATGCTTGCGGCAGATATCGATTAGAACCCGGAAATAATCAGGCGGAGGGACAACAAATCCGCCTTCGCCCAATACCGGTTCGGCGATCACGGCAGCGACATCCTCCGATGCGACTACACGCTTGAAAGTATCTTCCAAATGGCGTGCGCAGAACAGATCGCAGGAGGGATACTTCAGCGAATAAGAACAGCGATAGCAATACGCGTAAGGAATGCGGTACACGTCGCCGGGGAGCGGGCCGAAACCGGCCTTATAGGGGTGAGTCTTGCTGGTGAGGGCGAGAGTCATCATGGTGCGGCCGTGGAAAGCGTCTTCGAAGGCGATGATCCCGGAGCGCCCGGTGTGGGCGCGGGCGATCTTTACGGCGTTCTCGACGGCTTCGGCGCCAGAGTTTACGAACAGCGTCTTCTTGGGAAACTCGCCCGGGGTAACTTCATTCATGCGCTCGGCCAGGCGGACATAGTTCTCATACGGCGTGACTTGGACGCAGGTGTGAAGGAAACGATCGAGTTGGTCACGGATGGCGGAGAGAACCGGCTCTTGCCGGTGGCCAGTGTTGATGCAGCCGATGCCTCCGGCGAAGTCGATGTAGCGATTGCCGTCGACGTCTTCCAACCAGGCATCTTGCGCCTTGGCTACATACACTGGAGTACCGTGCGACAGGCCGCGGGGGATGGCCTTAGCGCGGCGTTCTCCCAGCGCTTTCGACTCAGGGCCGGGAATGACAGTTCGCAATTGAATGGTCGGCATCGGAGTTTCCACTTCTCAAGTATTTCTCGGTTCCTACTTCTCAGTACCAGCCGATCGGTGCTTCGTTCAGGTTGATGTGAACCTGTTTGGTTTCGAGATATTCTTCAATGCCCCAAGGGCCGAGCTCGCGTCCGAATCCGGATTGTTTGTAGCCTCCCCAGGGAGCCTCGACATAAGTCGGCTGCATATGGTTAACCCAGACGACTCCGGCACGCAAGGCCTTCACCGCACGGAAAGCCTTGAAGATGTCACGGGTCCAGACGGCGGCGGCCAGGCCGTAAGGTGAATCGTTGGCAATCTTGACCGCATCTTTTTCGTCTTCGAAGGGAATGACGGTGGCTACGGGTCCAAAAATCTCTTCGCGGGCGATACGGGCGCTGTTGGTTACATCATAAAAGATTGTCGGCTGCACGTAGTAGCCCTTGGGGAACTGCTCGGCGCGGCCGCCACCGAAAGCGAGCTTGGCCTCTTTCTTGCCAACTTCCTGATAGGAGCGCACACGCTCGTACTGATCTTTGCTGACTAGCGGACCCATCTTGGTGTCGCGGTCGAGCGGCGCGCCCAGCTTGATCTTCTTCGCCTTCTCGGTCATGGCGTCCACGAACTTCTTGTAGATCGTCTTCTGGACGAGAATGCGGCTACCGGCGGAGCAAACCTCGCCCTGATTGATGAAGACCCCGAAGAGCGCGCCGTCGATGGCGGCTTCGAAATCAGCATCGGCGAAGAAGATGTTGGGGGACTTGCCGCCCAGTTCGAGGGTCACGCGCTTCACTGTGTCGGCGGCTTGTTTGACAATGATCTTGCCGACGGCGGCGCTGCCCGTGAAAGCAATCTTATTCACGTCGGGATGCTGCACAAGGGGAGCGCCACAGGTCTCGCCAAAGCCGGTAATGATGTTGACGACGCCGGGAGGTAAACCCACGTCGGCAAGCCAGTTCGCCATTTCGAGCGCGGTGATTGGTGTTTGCTCGGCGGGCTTCAGGACGCAGGTGCAGCCGGCGGCGAGTGCGGGCGCGAGCTTCCAGGCAGCCATCAGCAAGGGATAGTTCCACGGAATGATTTGTCCGGCCACGCCGATGGGTTCCTTGAGCGTGAGGCTGACGGCGTTGTCTGGCACCGGGTTAACAAAACCCAGAATCTTGGTGGCGAGACCACCATAGTATTCAAAGCAAGTGGCAACATCGGCGATATCGTATTCGGCCTCGACAATAGGCTTACCGGTGTTCCGGGATTCGAGTTCCGCGAGCATGGCGGTGTTCTGCCGAATCTTCTCAGCGAGACGGAACAGCACGCGCCCGCGTTCCTGCGCGGTCGTGGATCCCCATGGACCGTCTTCGAAAGCGGCTTTGGCGGCGGCAACGGCGCGGTTGACGTCGTCAGCGTTGGCGTCGGGAACCTGGGCGATGACTTCTTCGGTTGCGGGGTCATAGACCGGAAACGTCTTGTTCGACTTGCTGTCGATCCACTCGCCGTTTACATACATCTGATAGGTGCGGACATCGGTTTTGACACCACCCGGCATGAAAAACCTCCTATTTAATGCGAGCCTCGCTCGCGTGGACGGGCGCGCTCATCCCCACACGAATCTGTTCCGCCACCTTGCGGCGACCATAAACAAAGAAAAAGAAAGCCGCCAGCGCGATGAAAAACAAAGTCAGACCGAACATGGTCACTTCGTAACGCCAAACCGAGCTGATCTGCTTTGCCGGAGAGAAAGCAACAACAATTCCGAGAATGGTGGTCAGCAGACCACTTCCGCCAGCAAAGACGAGAACGCTCTTGCTGTAACGTCCCATTCTTTCTGTCTCGGCGAATGCGAATTTCAAAAGCGCCGCGAATACATAAATAAATGGCACGAGCTGCAAAACGACTGCTAGCGACAACATGGTTTGGAACGCTTCCTGTACACCGCCGGAAGTGGCAAAATTGATGATGCAAAGCCCTAGCGACACTACAAACTGCACGATCAGCGCGGCGTACGGCGTAGCATATCGCGGATGCACCTTGCCCAGCCACGCCGGCATGTAGGAATCGAGCCCGGCGACAAATGGAATCCGCGCCGAACCTCCCATCCACGCTGAACCAATTCCTGCGATCGACAGACTCAACATCAGCGCGAACGGGGCAATGATCCAGGCAACCCCAACCTTGGTTGCCATGTGACTGACGGCCTGCACGATTCCTTGCAGCACGCTGATATCGTTCTTGCCTACAGTAATCAAAAGGGTCAGGGTAGCGCCGATATAGAGCAGCCCTGAAACTACACCACCCCAAGCGACCGCACCGGGCAGAGTACGTGCCGGATCACGAATTTCGTCGCCCATGACTGAAGCCAGCTCCAATCCGACTAACCCGAAGCAGATCACGCCGAAAGAATTCAGCACGAACCTCGGATCAGCTGGAATCCTGAAATCCGCTGACGTGATTGAAGTGCCGAATCGCGTAAACACAATCACACCTAGACCAATCAGCGTGGCAGCGGCGATGCCGGTGCCGATCCCCCCCAGGTTGTTCAGCCATTTCCCCACGCTGAGTCCCACGATGTTCAGGACAGTCAGCAAGGCCAGCAAAGCTATGGACGCAGTCAGGGCAAACGCTTTGCTGTCAGCCAGAGCCGCGTGTCCCGGCCCCAGCACGAACACCGAAACGCCAACGAAGTACAGCATGACTGTCGGCACGTACAACATGTTGTTGGTCCAATAACACCAGCCGGACAAAAAGCCGTGAAAGTCGCCGAAAACTTCCTTGGCCCACAGATAGACGCCACCTTCTCCTGGAAAACGGTGAGCGAGTTCGAGGACGGCGATGCCCTGGGGCCAAAAGAAAAGCAGCAGAGCGATGAGCCACAGCCAGACGGTGACCCCGCCGTTGGCCGCGATCGACGGAACCACGTTCAGGTTGAAGACCGCGACAACGAAGAGCAACATCAGATCCCAACGGCCGAGAACACGCTTCAGATGCGGCTGATCGGGATCGTTCGTTTTCGCCGTCAATCGCTCTCCTCGTGGGTAGAGACGGGCTAGCTACGTCTCTACGGACCAAGTCGCTTCGCTCCGCCGGACAGCCCGAGGGCGGCTGTCCCCACGTGCCTCTAGTGGGCCACTGCTTCCGCGGTGCGCTCCTGTTGAGCCTTGGCGAGCGCCGGCGCCACATCTTCAAAAGCCGCGAGATGCTTGTCGATATCGGCTTCAGTATGCTGTACCGAGATGGTCCATTGCTCGTCCCACCAATAGGGCTGCGGCATCACGCCGCGGTTGACCATGCCAAACCAGTAATGGCGCCACAGGTCGATATCGACGGTAGTCCAATCGCGGTAATTGCGAATCTCTTTCGCGTAAAGCATGAGCGCGCCGTTGGCGCCAGCAGCCGCGATGTAGCCTTGCAGGCCGCTCTTGGCCAGCGTCTTGCGATAGCCTTCGACAAGTTTCTTGCTGAGTTTTTCGACATGGGCGTAGTTCTCGCGGGTGAGCACCTCGCGGAACGCCGCCAGGCCGGCGGCCATGGAAACGGGATTAGTGTTGTACGTCCCACCGTGAAAAACCTTGTGCTGCGAAATAAGGTCCATCACCGACTTGTGGGCGCCGAATGCCGCCAGCGGGAAGCCGCCACCAATCGACTTGGCCAAGCAGATCATGTCAGGCTTGATGTTGAAGTATTCGGATGCGCCGCCCCAACCAAGCTTGGCTCCGGTCTTGACTTCATCGAAAATCAGCAGAGCGCCGGTCTTGTTGCAGATGTCGCGGAGGCCCTGGAGAAATCCGGGCTGCGGCATGCAGAGGCCCACGTTCATCATGATGGGCTCGAGAATGATCGCGGCAATCTCGCCGGGACTTTGTTTGAAGCGAAACTCTACGCTGGCCAGATCGTTAAAGGTGGCGACGGGCACGTTAGCAATTGATGCCTTGGGAACGCCGAGGCCGCCGGGCACGGACGTTGGAGCGTTGACATCGCCAAACTCGGGGGCATGAGGTTTCACGCTGACGAGCGCAGTGTCGTGGAGTCCGTGGTACCCGCCTTCAAACTTCAGAATCTTGTCGCGACCGGTCGCGGCGCGCGCCAAGCGGCACGCATGCATGGTGGCTTCGGTACCACTGGAGCCGAAGCGAACCATCTCGACCGGAAAGCGCTGGGCAATTTCCTCGGCAAGTTGCCACTCCATATCGTGTGGCATGCCGAACATGGTCCCGGTACTGAGCCGGGCCTGAACGGCTTTCATGACGGCAGGATGGCAGTGCCCGGCCATGAGCGCTCCGAAACAAAGGTTGTGATCGATATAGTCGTTGCCGTCAAGATCGCGGAAATGGGAACCGCTGCCTTCCTTTACGAAGATTGGATAAGGATCGTAGGCGCGATAGTTGCTGGCAACGCCGAGCGGGATGCGCTTCAGGTTTCGCTTGTGGGATTCAGCGGATTTGGGTGTGCGACGCTCAAAGGTGGAAATCTCCTGCTGCAGTTCGGGGTACATCCGGGTCTCCGAGAAATCTCAAGCTGCCTCCGGCAGCTATTAGAGTACCCAGGCAGACTGAGCTGCCCGGGCTTTCAGGCTAGAAGAACAATTTTAACGCGAATTGGACCAGGCGCGGGTCGCGGGCCGAAGTAATCTTGCCGAACAGCGCTCCGTCGCCGAGATTGCCATCAGGATTCGTAAATTGCGTGTGATTGGCAATGTTGAAGAACTCTGTACGAAATTGCAGATACTTGGTTTCCGTAAGGGTTATCAGCTTGTGCACGGAGAAGTCCGTATTATTCAGCCCCGGGCCGCAGCAGATCGTGCGCTGGGTACCGGTATTAAAGTGACCCGGTGGCGGAGACGCAAAATCGGTAGGGCTGAACCAATAGCCACCATTGGTTTTTGGATTCAGAGTAGTGAAAGGCGCGACCCGTTGCGGCGCTTCTGTGCCGACAAAGAAGAAGCTATTGATCAACTCGGTGTCACTGGCCGCGTTTATCGAATCGTTCGCTAAACGAATGGGAAACCCGCTCTGGAATTCCGTAATCCCGGAGATCGCCCAATCGTCGGCGATCTTACCCACCCAGCCCGAGTGTTTGGGGATGGGCAGATCCCAAAAATAACTGATCACGAAGCGCTGGGCGGAATTGAAAAGCGACAAGGCCCGGCTATTCTTGAAGTTGAAGGGATCAAGGGTTTCTTCAAAACTTGACGCCTCATCCATGGACTTACTGAAGGTGTAGGCGGCCTGGAACTGCAAACCTTTTGAAAAGCGCTTTTCGAGCATGGCTTCGAACGCGTTGTAACTGGAGGTGGCGACGGTGTCCTCGGCAAAGATGTCGGTGAAAACCGGGATGCCGTCGGCAGGACAGTTACCACCGCTGAAGGGATTGCAGGTCGGCGAAGAATAAGGACGCAGTCCAACCAACGTGAGGCCACCCGGAGCAACAGAACCCACAAGTGCGCCGGCTGGGATTACGGTGGGACCGTTGGGTCCGTAGGGAACGTGGAATCCCCCGGCGGGAGCTCTTGCTCCAGCTGGAATAAAGAACTCCGTGTCTTCCCCGGCTGGGCCACAAGTGATCTCGCTGGGGTTCGAGCCGGGTGGGCCCGAGAGTACATCAGCGGGACTGGCATTCGCCACACTTTGGATGTCCAGACAGGTTTGCGGATTGGATGGGTTAATGTCGTGCGAAGCCAGCAACCGGTGGCCCTGTGAGCCGACATAGCCAACCTGCAACATCAGGTCCTTCGCAAGTTCTCGCTGAATGTTGAGATTGTATTGGGCGGTGTACTGGGTCCGCATGTGCGGCTGGAATTCACCGAAAAGTTCGATCGGCCGGAACCTCTGCCAATCTTGCGGTTGGCCTGGGGTGGGATTGAGAATTCCGTTGTACGGGTTTGGATTGATGGTCCCATTCTGACCGACAAAGGGAGTATTGAAAAAAGTGCCGGAGAGGAACGTGCTGCCACCGAAAGGAGGCTCGGCGCCGAACTGCTCCATCACCAACTGCTCCATGGGATTGTAGAACAGGCCCCAGCCGGTACGAATGCTGGTCTTTCCATTGTTGCCAAAGAGTTTTCCCATGACGCCTTTGTCGAAGTTGGGACTGTAGGCCAGGCCAACGCGCGGCGCGAAGGCTTTGTAGTAGGTCTGCGTCAGGGCGGCGGGAACACCCCGGTCGCCGGGAAAGACGAGTCCGGTCGGAAGCACGCCGGCATTGAGGCAGTTCGACTGCCCGAAGCTCGCCTGTTCGGCGGCAGTTAGCGTGCACGGATAGACCGTCGAGTTCTGCCCCGGCCGGAAGGTCTGCACGTGATGGCTGATGTCAGTAAGTGGCGTGTCGAGTTCCCAGCGAAGTCCGTAATTGAGGGTGAGGTTGGGCTTAATCTTCCAGCTATCCTCGGCGAACGGGTACACCGAAGTGCTGCGGATGGCTTCACTCTGGGCAGCACCCTGGGTATAGGAATCTGCCAGACCCAAAAGGTATCCCGGATAGTTGTCGCCATCGGCGGTAATTACGGCATTTGAACTCGAACTGCTGAAAACAGGAGCTCCGTTAACGTTGAAATAGAGAGTCTGGTCGAAACGCGCGCGGCGAACGTCGATGCCAAACTTCATGGTGTGGCTGCCCTTGACCCAGGTCAGGCTGTCCGTCCACTGAAAACTGTTCCCTACCTGGGGCAATTGACCCTCGAAGTTGTTCCCAATGACGGCGCCCCCGGAAATGGTAATGAAAGGTACACCCTCGTGTTTAGCGCCTAATCCCGGAGTAATTCCGAATGCTGGGCCGCTGCCCGGCAGGGCATTGATCGCCGAAGAATCGGAAAGACCGGTAAAGCAGAACTGTTGCACGGCAGCGGAACAGGACGCGGTTACCGAGTTGTTGGTTTGTGGAGCTTGGAACCCAAGTTGACCTTCGCGCATATAGGTGAAGCGCGCCTCATTAACCAAAGCGTTACTGATGGTCCAGGTATGGCTTAGGTTCACCTGCTGGTAGCGCGAATCGTTGTTACTTCCGAACCCGGGGATATTGGCACCAGCGGCCTGAAAGAATGAAAACGGCGTAAAACTCGCGTCGTCCGTGTAGTAATAGTAAGCGGTGAAACTTTGGTGATCGGTAATCTTGTGGTCGAAGCGGATCGTAAACTGGTCCTGGAAATCGGTTCCCGCCGGTACAGCTTGAAAGATATTGCTGCCGACGTTCGCGGTCGGGATGTATTTCTGGAGCAAGTCGGCCGCGACTGGATCCTGGCACTGAGTCGGAATGACGCCGTTCGGGAAAACAGAAGCCCACGACACCCCCGCCGCCGGTGCCACAGCGCCGGGAACAGCAAGAATCGCGCCGGTACAACCCGGCCGGCCATTTAAGGCTTTGGCGACAAATCCGTCGCTGGCAATCGCCCCGCCGAACTGTTGTCCAGGAGCAGCGATAGCCGAGAAATTTCCGGTCCGCTCCGGCCCGGTAGGGACTATGACTTGCGAACCGGACTGCCCCTGCACGATGCGACGCCCCTCGTACGATACAAAAAAGAAGGTCCGGTCCTTTTTAATGGGCCCGCCAAAAGTACCGCCAAATTGGTTCTGATTGAATTGGGGTTTGACGGTGTTGAAGTAACCCTGGGCATTCAGAACCTTGTTGCGGAAATATTCATAGACATTGCCATGGAAGGCATTGGTCCCGGATTTCGTGATCACGTTAACCACAGCTCCAGAGTTACGGCCATATTCGGCGTCGAAGGTATTGGTAATGACGCGGAACTCCTCAATGCTGTCCGGAGTGGGTTGGATGGTAGGCAGGTTCACGAACTGATCGTTTGCATCCCCGCCGTTCACGCTGAAATTATTGGAGCGTCCGCGGCCACCGTTCACGGAAACGGAACCCGCAGAATCTGAACCGTAGAAGAGGCTGCCACTACCGCCCAACTGCGACTGCACGCCCGGCTGAAGCTGCAAGAACTGATAAGTATCGCGGGTGTTCAGCGGCAACTCGTTCACAGAGCGATCATTGATGACAGCGCCGAGCTGGGTGCTGGTGGTATCGACCTGCTGGGCTTGCGAGGTGACCTCGACAACTTCCTGAGTCGCGCCGACGTCCAAAGCCTTGTTCAGCGTAACCACTTGGTTAACGTCGACGGTGAAACCTTTCTGCACACTCTTCTTGAAGCCAGCAAGCTCAAACTGAACATCGTAGACACCGGGCACGACTTCCACGAAGGTGTAATCGCCGCTGCCGTTTGTGATCGTGTCCCGGGTGGCGCTGGTTGCTTCGTTGGTCAGAGTCACCTTCACGCTGGCTAGCACTGCGCCCGTGGGATCGGCGACGCGGCCCAGAATTCTGCCGCTCTGCGCGAGCGCCGGGAAGGAAAAGAGCGCGATCAAACTCAGCAGGGATACGCAGAAGGTTAACGTACGGCGGCCCAGAGATGGATGCATACAGCACCTCCCGATCCGTGTAGAGAATTTGCCAGCAACCAGGTTGCGTGAAAAACAAACCTTGCTATAATCGCGCAAGGTTAGTGAAAGCTGCCGTTGGCTGTCAAGTAAAAAATGGTTTTTAGGAACGCCTAGAAAATACGCGGAGAGAACGGCTTTGTAAAATGAAATCCGCCGAGCCAACGCCTTACTTAAAGATCGGCGAAGTCGCCCGCCTGGCGGGGATTTCTCCCTCAGTAATTCGCTCCTGGGAACGCCTGGGTCTGACTCGCCCGCATCGCACCGCCAGCCGATACCGCGTTTACACCCCGGAGGACGTGAAACTGCTGAAGCGGGCACGTTTTCTGCGCAAGGTGAGGGGATTAAACGCTGCGGCCATCGTGCAGCTACTGCGGAGGGAAGGACGGGTGCGAGCGGAGTCGAACGGCGCCCGCGGTGCGATTGGATCCCATTTACGACGGTTCCGCCAGCAACGCGGCCTTTCCCTGGCCCAGGTCGCGAAAAAAGTCGGCATCTCCGTGGGGTTCCTGAGCGGGCTCGAACGCTCCCAGATGAGCGCATCCGTGAGCACGTTGCGAAAGCTGGCGCTGTTTTACAAGACCAACATTCTGGAGTTTTTCGACGCAGCGGAATCGCGAGGCCGCCTGGTGTCTCCAGGGAAACGCAAGATGCTGGAGGCGGGGCCTGGAGTTCGCATGGAGTTGCTGGCGTGGGGGAACACGGTGATGGAGCCCCATCTATTTCGCATTGCGCCGAAAGCCGGCAGTGGCGAATCCTACGCGCACGAAGGCGAAGAGTTCTTGTACGTGCTGCGAGGAGAGCTGCGGATCTCGGTCGAAGAAGAGGAATATCGCTTGCGGACTGGTGATAGCTTTTATTTCGAGAGCGCGACGCCGCATCGCTGGCTGAACCCGGGGCGCAGCGAGACCTGGGTCTTGTGGGTGAACACGCCACCGACGTTCTGATGGAGGAGAGAGTTGGCCACGGTGGTCGGCACAGTGGTATACCAATCCCCGAACTGGCACGTGGCGAGGGCAGACTCGGAGGGTTCACGATGATGATCCGGCGCATTGGAATCTCGATGTCGATGGCGTGCGCGCTGCTTCTGGCCGGGGCATGCACGAAAAAGACACCCACCCTAAATCTGTTGGTGTGGGAGGGCTATGCCGACCCATCGTTTGTGCACGGCTTCGAGGAGCAATACCACTGCAACATTACCGCTTCGTATATGGGATCGAGCGATGAACTAGTGGCGAAACTGCGGGGCGGGAGCGCCGGCAACTACGATGTGATCTCACCCTCGAGCGATGTGGCCACTTCGATTGCCTCCGCTGGTTTGGCTGAAGCGCTTGATCTCTCCAAGCTGCCGACCTACAGCCAGCTTTCGCCGCAAATGACTTCCCTTCCCTTGGTACGGATTCACGGAAAAGTGTTCGGTACACCCTTCGTGTGGGGTCCAGATCCGATCATTTATGACACGACAGCGTTCCCGCAACCGCCGGATAGTTGGAACGTGCTCTGGGACCCGAAATATCGCGGTAAGATTTCCGTTTGGGACGACCTCTCTACTGTGTATATGGCGGCACAAGTTCTCGGCTACGACAAGCCGGATCCCGGCCAAATATATAACCTAACCGACGAGCAACTAGAGGCGGTAAAGAAGAAGTTGCTGGAGTTGAAGCCGAACGTCCGCAAGATGTGGTCGACGGGTGGGGAGCTGACGAACCTGTTCCAGAATCACGAGATCGTCCTGGCTATGGGCTGGCCGCTGATGACCAACCAGCTTCGCAAAATCGGATTTCCCGTTGGCGAGACCATTCCCAAGGAGAACACGACCGGCTGGATCGATCACCTGATGATCACGTCCGGCAGCGAGAACAAGGAGCTGGCGTACCAGTTTGTGGAGTACATGATTGAGGCGCAAACTCAGAAGAAGGTAGCTGATGTGACCGGTTATACTCCGGCGAATCCGCAGGCGGCGCGATATATGACTGGCGAGCAAGTGAAGAGCCTACATCTGGATGCCGTGGATAGCTACCAGAAGCGGCTCTATTTCTGGCAGGACGTTCCACGGCGGGCAAAGTACAACGAGATTTGGAATGAAGTGAAGGCAGCACAGTAGTTTTTATCGAATAGCGCCGGCAGCTTGCTGGAACGACACGCTATCCAAGCACATGGCCACTACTACCGAAACCAGGCTCTCCCATTCCGCCAGTTCTGGGGCACAACCCTTGCTCTCCATTCGCGCTGTCGCCAAATCATTTGGGAAGAATCCGGTGTTACGCGATATCTCCCTGCAGATCGCGGAGGGGGAGTTTCTGACTATCCTCGGCGAAAGCGGCTCGGGCAAGACGACGCTGCTGCGCATCATCGCCGGCTTCGAGAATGCGACGTCAGGCGAGATCTGGATGGAGGGCGAGCGGCTCGACGTATTGCCTCCGTACCGGCGAAGGGTGAATACAGTTTTTCAGCACTACGCGTTGTTCCCCCATTTAACGGTCGAAGAAAATGTCGCGTACGGGCTGCGCGTCGCAAAGGTGCCAAGAGAAGAAGTTGCCGACCGGGTGGAGCAGGCGCTATCTATGGTGAAGATGACGGCCTATGCGAAGTCCAAGCCGGCAAAAATCAGCGGGGGACAACAGCAACGCGTCGCCCTGGCGCGAGCGCTGGTGAACCGTCCGCGACTGCTGCTTTTGGATGAGCCGCTTTCCGCGCTGGACGCTAACCTGCGGCGGCAGATGCAGGTCGAGCTGAAATCGCTGCAACGGGAAGTTGGCATTTCGTTTGTGTTTGTCACTCACGACCAGGAAGAAGCCATGGTCATGTCGGACCGCATCGCGCTTTTGCGCAGGGGAGAGCTGGAGCAGATTGCTTCGCCGCGTGAAATCTACGGGCAGCCGGCGACCGCGTATACGGCGCAGTTCATCGGGCACACCAACTTGTTGCTAGGAGAAGTGAAAGGCAGCGTAGTGCGATGCCACTCACTAGACTGGCCGGTCATGCTGCCGGATGGCCCGGTACTGTTCTCATTGCGGCCGGAGAATCTGCGGATAGTGAATTCAGCGATCGGAAGCGCGGGAGTGAACGTGGTCCGATTTCGCGGCCACGTTTGCCATCAGGCGTTCCACGGTTCGACGGAGTTATTGCAAGTGGAGTGTGCTGACGGCTTGAAGATAGCCATACGCACCGCGACACGGGAGAATTGGAATGGCGATCTGGAGCTGGAATTCTCTCCTGAAGATGCTGTCGCAGTCCGCCAGTCTGAAGAAAGGATCTGATGTTTTCCCGCGCTTACCGGGCCGCGATTACCGTGCCACCGCTGCTGTGGGTCGCGGTGTTCCTGCTGGTCCCGTATGCGCTGCTCTTCTGTTACAGCTTCTGGTCGGTCTCCCCGTCACAGACGATTGTGCATTCATGGACCCTCGACAACTATCGCGATCTGTTCCGAGTGAACGTTTATCTGGAGACTCTGTTTCGGTCGATGTGGATCGCGGGGCGGGTGATGGTATTTTCACTGTTGTTGGGTTACCCGCTGGCTTATTACTTGTCGTTTCACGCAGAGGCGAGAAAAGATCTTTTCTATCAGCTTGTGATTATTCCACTGTGGGTCAGCTATCTGGTTCGAGCCTACGCGTGGAAGACGATATTGGGCAGTGATGGCGTACTCAACACGCTGTTGCAGTACATGCACCTCACGCAACATCCTCTGGATTTCCTGCTCTACAGCCCCTTTGCCGTGGTGCTGACGCTCACCCATATCTACACGCCATTCGCGTTCTTGCCGATCTACGCGTCGCTCGAACACATTCCTCGGAACCTGGTGGAAGCATCGCATGATCTGGGTGCTTCGCCGTACCAGACTTTCTGGCGAGTCATCTTCCCGCTTTCGATTCCGGGGGTGCTGGCTGGAGCGACGTTTGCATTCGTGCTCAGCCTGGGAGATTTTCTGGCGCCGCTGCTCTTGGGGGGACCGAGCGGCATCATGATTTCGAACATTGTGGTCAGCCTGTTCGGCGCGGCCTATAACTGGCCGCTGGGAGCGGCGATTTCGCTGAGCATGTTGCTGCTGGTGCTGGCGCTGATTTATCTCTCGGAGAGTCTGGAAAAGAAATGGAGCTTCCGATGAGCGGCGGCGCGCAGACGAAGTCGCGCTGGTTGCCGTGGCATGCGGTGGCGGTGTTTGGCTTTTTGTATCTGCCGATCGTCACGCTGATTGTGTACTCGTTCAATGGACCAGGAGTTGGCGGATTTCCGCCGCGCAATCTCACGCTGGATTGGTACCGCATGTTGTTTGTCGATGATGCCATTTGGGAATCGGTGCTCAACAGCTTAAAGGTCGCAATAGCCGCGATTGCAATTTCGTTGACCTTTGGCATCCCGGCTGCGTTGGCTCTTGATCGGGCCGAGTTCCCCGGTAAAACTCTTTTTCGGCGACTCGTATTGCTGCCGCTGATTCTTCCCGGCATCATTACTGGACTTTCGTTGTCGATGTTGTTCCACGAAGCTAGCGTGAAGCTCAACTTGTTGACGATCATCGTCGGCCATGGCACAGCCCTGATTTCGGTCGCCACCACCGAGGTGTTTGCGGGCTTGCAGAAACTCGACCGGGCGCAGGAAGAGGCATCGCTCGATCTCGGAGCGAACTATTGGCAGACATTCTGGCTGGTAACGATACCTAACCTGCGTTTGTCGATCATTGGGGCGGCATTTCTGATTTTCACGCTGTCGATGGATGAGATCGCGGTGAGTTTTTTCCTGATCGGGCGGGACAACACTCTGCCACTCGAAATCTGGGGACGGCTGCGGCGGGGGATCACGCCGGAGATCAACGCGATTTCGAGCATCATCTTTGTGTTTTCGCTGGTGGCAATTGTGACTTGGTATCGCCTGCGGGAGAGTGCTGAGGGAAAGACTGAAGTGTAGCGCCAGGGGCGCTCCTCCGACAAAGGACCGAGATGAGCACAAGTCGTAGAGATTTCATCAAGTATGTGGTGGCGGGTTCGATTGCGGCAGGGTGTCCGGTTGATGTTTCGTTGTTGGCGACGGAGACAGCGCCCCAACCCGCGGTCGATGGTGAAGACAACCGCATCTGCCATCAGGTTCGCGATGGGAAGGTCTTCACTCTGCCACCCGCTACCGCTCGCCACGATATTGTGATCGTGGGCGGCGGAGTGAGCGGACTGACCGCGGCCTACCTGTTGCGGGGTCACGATTGTCTTTTATTGGAAAAGGAACCTCATTGGGGCGGGAATGCCTACCTCATGGAGCATGACGGAAACGCGTTTGCGACGGGTTCGGCGTTCCTCACCAAGAGCGAACCTGCGGCCTTCAACTTCGCGAAAGAAATCGGCCTTGAGCCCTTGCCGGTACACGATCGCGACGCCACCATCGTTCGCGGCGAATGGATTCCTAACACCTGGACGGAGGGGCTCGATAAGCTGCCATATCCCGCGACTGTCCGTGAAGGCTTCAAGAAGTTCAGGAAAGAGATTCTGGCGATCGACCTCGCCAAGCGTGGCAAGGAACTGGACAGCGTTCCCTTCTCCAACTTCCTGAAGGGGTATCCAGCCGAGGTCAAGCAGTGGTGGGACAATTATGGGCCGTCCAATTGGGGAGCCTCCAGCGAACAGACCGCTGCCAGGCTTGCGATTGATGAGCTGCAAGACATCGGATCCGATGAGGTTCCAGACTTCTACACCTGGCCTGGGGGCCTGGGCGCGATGACGAAGAGGCTGTCTGAGATTCTCCAGCCGAAACTTGCGGACCGGATGCAGGATGGCGCCACCACCGTTGCGGTGGTTCCAGGAAAGAAGGAAGTGCAAGTCACCTACATTCAAGGCGCGGAATTGAAGACAGTGACTGCCAAGGCGGTCATAATGGCCACTCCGAAGTTCATCACGCGGCGCATTGTGCAGGGCCTCCCGGAGAAGCAAAGCGATGCCATGCATAAGATCCGCTACATTCCTTATCCGGTAGTGAACCTCATCTTTGATAAGCCGGTGTTCAACAAGTCGTACGATACCTGGTGCCCGGGAAACACATTCACCGATTTCATTGTCGCGGATTGGGTGGTCCGCAACCAGCCCAGATACCAGCAGAAGTACAACATTTTGACTTGTTACGCGCCCATGAAAGAGGAAGACCGGGGGTATCTGCTGACTGAGGGCAGCACGCGAAAGATTGCGGCGAATGTGTTGCGGGATTTCCAAAAGTTGTTTCCGGGATCGAATGTCGATCCTGTCGAAGTACACATTTACCGTCGCGGACATCCTTTATACATGTCCACCCCTGGCTTATATACGACGATCCAGCCATTGGTGCGGGAACCGATGGATCGCGTGTTCTTCGCCAATACCGACTCTGAAGGGCCGGAGTCGACCACCAATAAAGGTATCCTCGCGGCGCATCGAGCGGTGAGGGAAGCAGAGCACCGTTTAGCGGGGAAACCGATGCTGAAACATGCAGGAGTCGCAGGTTAGCCAGTTCTCAGTTCCCAGTTAGTCCCCAAATGCCCCCAGCATAGTAAAGTAGTACTGAGGCAAAGCCTCGTTCCGTGAAAGGATTCTCTTGAGTTCCGGCATTCGTAACATTGCAATTATTGCCCACGTTGACCATGGCAAGACCACGCTGGTGGACGCCATGCTGAAACAGAGTGGCACATTTCGCTCCAACGAGCACATTATCGAGCGGGTCATGGACTCGAATGACCTGGAGCGTGAGCGGGGAATTACCATCCTGGCCAAGAATACGGCCATCTTCTATCACGATGTGAAGATCAACATTGTAGATACTCCCGGTCACAGCGATTTCGGCGGCGAGGTGGAACGCGCACTGAAGATGGTGGATGGAGTCATGCTGCTGGTGGATGCCAGCGAAGGGCCGCTGCCGCAAACCCGTTACGTGCTTACCAAGGCGCTGGAAGCGCACCTTCCACCAATTCTGGTGATCAATAAGATCGACCGTGCAGATGCCCGCCCTCAGGAAGTCCTGAATGAAGTTTATGACTTGTTCATTGATCTCGACGCCAAGGAAGAGCAGCTCGACTTTCCGGTGCTCTATACCAACGCGAAGGCGGGCACGGCGTCGTTGGATATTAAAGGGGGAGGCGAGAATCTGCTGCCCCTGTTTGAGGCCATTGTCAAAACCATTCCTCCGCCGACCGGCGATCCCAGCGGGCCGCTGCAAATCCTGGTCGCCAATCTCGACTACAGCGACTACCTGGGGCGATTGGCTATTGCGCGAGTGTTCAACGGAAGCATGCACACCGGCGAGGACGTGGCTATCGCGAAGTTAGACGGATCGCTGCACAAGACCAAAATCACCAAACTGTTTTCCTTCTCCGGCCTGAAGCGGACCGACATCACGGAAACCACGCTGGGCGACATTATCGCCGTCGCGGGCGTGGAAGGGATCACGATCGGCGAGACCATCACTGATGCGGTGAACCCTGCGCCTCTTCCGCCAATCACGATTGATGAGCCCACCATTGCAATGCTGTTCACGGTGAACACTTCGCCGTTCGCTGGGCGCGACGGCACCTACGTGACTTCCCGCAATCTGCGGGAGCGTCTACAGAAAGAGCTGCTGACGAACGTATCTTTGCGGATCGAAGACACCGAGACCACGGACTCGTTCGTGGTCATGGGGCGCGGCGAGTTGCAGCTTTCGATCCTCATCGAGATGATGCGCCGTGAGGGTTATGAACTCATGGTCGGGAAACCGGAGATCGTAACCAAACGCGTGGACGGCAAGCTGATGGAACCGGTGGAGCACCTCACCGTGGATGTCCCAGAGGGCTTTGTCGGCGTAGTCATGGAACAGCTTGGGGCACGAAAAAGTGAAGTCAAGAACATGCATAACCACGGCTACGGACGGGTGCGAATCGAGTTCCGCGTGCCCAGCCGCGGCCTGATTGGCCTGCGCAGCCAGTTGTTGACTGATACGCGGGGCACCATCGTGATGAACGCCTTATTTGACGGATACACCGAGTGGCAGGGGGAGATCCCGCACCGGCTTACCGGCGCACTGGTCGCGGACCGCGGCGGCAACTCCACGGCTTACGCGCTGTGGGGATTGCAAGAGCGCGGCGAGTTGTTCGTCGGCCCGGGGATCGAGCTTTACGAGGGAATGATTGTCGGGGAGAACGCCAAGGACAACGATCTCGACGTCAACGCGGTGCGTGAGAAGAAGCTGACCAACATGCGGGCTTCGACTGCGGACGAGGCCATCCGGCTGGTGCCCTTTCGCAACTTGAATTTGGAGCAGGCCATCGAATTCATCGCTGACGACGAATTTGTGGAGATCACACCGAAGTCATTGCGGCTACGGAAGAAGGTCTTACAGGCGAATCAGCGGAAGAAGAAGTCGATGGCCATGGCGGAGGAAAGTTGAAGCCGAGCGGCAGCAGAGCGAAACCGCAAACCGGTTGCCAGCTGCGGATGTGCCTCGTACCTTGCAGCTGTGGAGCGACCTTCGCAGTCGCGGACGATCACGGTTCGAAAGGCACCGACTGGAGCCGTTATCTGACCTGCCCGAAGTGCGGCAAGCGGCATGACCCCAAGAACCGGTTGCTGCAACTGGGATATCAAGAGGAAGGCTATTGGAAGGTTGAGAAATGCTAGCGCGGGCGACTAAGACTGGGTGAAGCCGTCCTGCGCGCGGTTTCGCGAAATAGCTTCCGGCCCCTGGCAGACCTGCTATACTTCCTGCGCATTTGACTGTGGGTCAACTCCGGCGCTCTGGCCATGAACGTTTTTTATCCCGGCGGAAACCCACGATCAAATAGTTTGCAGGGCAAGAGGAATGTCGCTTGAAAAACATTTTCGTAGGCAACCTCGACTTCAACACTTCGGAAGATGAGTTACGCAAACTCTTCGAGCCACATGGACAGGTGGATCGCATCACCATCTTGACGGACCGCGACACGGGCCGCTCCCGTGGTTTCGGTTTCGTGGAGATGACCAACCCAGAAGAGGGCGACAAAGCTATCGCCGCCTTGAACGGCTCCCAGATCGGCGGACGCACGCTGAACGTGAACGAAGCCCGCCCCAAGACGGAACGCAGTGGCGGGGGCGGCAAGGATCGCGGCGGCGATCGCGGCGGACGTGGCGGCGGTGGTGGTGGGGGCGGCAGGAACCGCTGGTAGCGGCCGACGCTGGGGTGGCCCGGGCGATTGATGGGGCCAAGCCCTGCATGTACACTGGAACCGGAGTGCGCCCGTAGCTCAGATGGATAGAGCGATTGCCTCCGGAGCAATAGGTCGGGAGTTCGAATCTCTCCGGGCGCACCATTCTTCCCTTTTTCCTTCAACCATTTCTAAGCTCTCAGACCTCGGCGGCATTTTGAGGATTGTGGGACTGTGCCCAAAGTTGTGCCCGACGGACGCAATGGCAGTCTGCCCGTAAGATACGGAAAGACTGCAGCGGCTCGCCGCGTGTTGCCGATGACTCCAAGGAAGCGGCATCGACCAAGGTCGAAGCGTATGCTCGGCGATGATTAGGAGAGCCCACGAGCAACATCGAACTGACGTTGCTACGCGGACACACCCAAAGACACTGATTCAGGACCGCGCAACTGCCTAGTAGTGCGCCTGCTTGTGATGACCTAAAGCTGCTCGGCAGGCCTGAACGTCACTTGAGCTGACCGGAACACTTACAGGCGCTCCATCGCGAGTCGGACTGCTCCCGCCCTTTACGACCGGGTCAAAGCAATCTTTCCAGAGACCATTATCTTTTTTCCATTGCCCCTCAATGAATCCCAAGTTCCTGCATTCGTTGATTATTCTCTGGCACGCAGGGTTCTGTTCAGCGGCCGCACGATTCTGGCCACCTTTGTTGGGAGCCGCCGTCTGGGCCGTAACGTCAGACCCCATCATCGCCGCTACAAGGAACGTTCCTGACATCAAGATTCGACTGGTTGTGTGCCTATCCATACTGCCCCCCTTCTGGTTAGAACTTAACACGAAACTCATTCAAAAAGGCGCGGACGGACGCTTCGCGAATCACGTTTGGAGACTGGAGGAACTAGTGGGATTATTGGAACAACAAGGGGCGGGAGCAATAGCTCGGGAGTTCGAATCTCTCTGGGCGGACCAGCTTCCGCCGATCTCCAAGATGATCTGAAGTCCTCGCACGCCTCAAGATTTAACTGGCTTTCGACAGGCGAACCAGGTTGACGAAGGAAGTCCCCGGCGACGTTGTGCAAGACTTGGCTCAGAGCAAAAGAAACGGCACGAGCCCCGCGCCAAACTCGTGCCTTTATTATGATGCGTGATCAGACCTAACGGCCGAAATACTTGGCATTGCGCTCGGTGAATGACTTCCACTTTTCCGGCAGATCGTCGAGCGCAAAGATGGCCGAGACGGGGCAGACCGGGACACATGCACCACAGTCAATGCACTCCACGGGATCGATGTAGAGCATTTCCTCTTCCGCGTGCGCTGGCGCATCCTTCTTGGGATGAATGCAATCCACCGGGCAAGCATCCACGCAGGCTGTGTCCTTGGTGCCGATGCATGGTTCCGCAATTACGTATGTCATAAAGTCGGTGTCTCCCTGATATATACAGAGCTTAACAGAACTGCATATTCTAACAAGAATGGCGCGAACGGTATAGCGGGACCAATCTCATACGTGCGCGAGTTCTCTTTCCTGGCTGGGCTCGTATTCGACAATGTATCCGGCAACGGCGCTGGCGGCCACCGTCAATGGAGAAGCCAGATACATTTGTCCGGGACCGCTGCGGCCGGGGAAATTGCGGTTCTGGGCGCTGATGACTACCTGTTCCGGACTCGTACTCACGCCCGGTCCGGCGTTGATGCAAGCGCCGCAACTAGGCTCGATCACGTGTGCGCCAGCTTTCTGGAAGACCTCAAGATAGCCCTTGCGTAAGCAGTAGTCACGCGTCTCCTGCGATCCAAACTGGATATAGAACTTCACGGAATCGGCAATGCGCTTGCCGTGCCTGAGGGCGTCGGCGAGAACGGCGGCGTACATATCCATATCTTCGTTCTTGCCGGCGGTACAAGTACCACCGTAGGCAATCTCGACCGGCACCGGCGTATTGAATTCGCGGATGTATTTGCCATTGCCGGGGTCGCCGGGAGTGGCGACCATGGGAGTGATTTCGGCGGCGTCGAGCTCTATGACGTGGGCGTACCCGGCGCCGGCATCACTGTAAAGGCCTTCGACCATTTTTTCTGCTCGCTCGCGTTTCATGCCACGGCGCTCGACGAGGAAGTCGACTGCTTTCTTATCAGGCGCGACGATTCCGGTGAAGCCGCCGATTTCAGCCGCCATGTTGGTCATGGTGGCGCGCTCGTCAACACTGAGAGCTTCGATGGCATCGCCGGCGTACTCCATGACTTTGGCCAGGGCTTTGCCGCTGCGGACGTAGTCGAGGCTGAGAATCTTCAGGATGAAATCCTTGGCGGTGACGTTGGGATGCTTCTTGCCGCGGATGATGATCTTGACCGACTCGGGAACTTTGACGCGGACGTCTTTGGTGATCCAACTATTGAAGACGTCAGTAGTGCCGATGCCAAACGCGACACAGCCGATGGCGCCGACGTGAGGCGTGTGCGAGTCGGAGCCGATGTTCAACTGACCGGGTAGAGCGTAGCTCTCGAGCACGATGGAGTGACAAATACCCTCCGAGCCTTTGCGGTCTTTCAATTCTCCGTGGAGCTTGATGCCTTGTTTCGCGGCGAAGTCCTGCTGCTTGAGTTTGAGTTGAGTGGCGAGGTCGAGCAGGCCGAGCTTTTTCTTTTCTTCGGAAATTACTTCATCAAGAAACGTGAGGTGATCGCGAAAGAAGAGAATGCTGGAAGCGTCGTTAACTTTGGCATCTTTGCCGACGTAGCGCTCAAAGAAGATGGCAGCCATGGGAGTGACGTACTCGTGGCTGAAACGCAGGTCGGCGCGGGCGAATCCGGTGTCGCCAGGCTGGACGAACTTGTCGTCGGTCATGTGGCGGGCGAAGATTTTCTCGGCCAGCGTCATGGGACGCTTCTCGGTTTTGATCGCGGGAAGAAAGACCTTCTTCTGCATTCTGGCGACGTTGAAGGGGAATAAGCCGCCATACTCGATGACCTGGCGCGTGATTTCGTCTTCACCCGCAGTGAATTCGGAGAGCGGAATGTCGGCGCCGGCACGGATTGTATCAATCAGAGAAAAATTGGTCGACGTGAGCAGGCCTAGGTTCTGGCAGTTCTGTTTGTAGATGCGCTCGATGTTTTCAGCGATGACGAGGCGGATGCCGGCGCACATCTCAGCGTAGGGCGACTGCTCGCGGCTGGAGCCTTTGCCGCGGCGTTTGCCGCTGACGGCGGCGACGAATCCGCCCTTCTTCACGTCGGAGCGGCCGATGGGTAGCACGTTGCCGCACTTCAAGCCGAGATAGGGGATCTCGCCCAGAGTTTCGTCGAAATAAAAACAGTAGTGGGCGGGAGTGATTTCGTCGGTAGAGATGTCGTCGCGCAGCTTGGGATTGTTGGCGGGATTCCTGGTGTCCCAGGGCAGGTCTTCGCCGGCGAGCTGCCGTTTGATGAGTTCGGGATCTTCGGTCAGGAAAAGCACGCGGCCCGAGAAACGGACTTTGTCGGGGCGCTTGTCGATTTTGCGGGTCAATAGTGAGTCAATCACGATGGATCTATTGTAAAACGTTTTCAGCCGCTGATTGCGCTGAATACGCAGAGAACCCCTTTAGCCGGCGAGAGCGCAGATCACACCGGGGCCACAACTTAACCACAAAGGACACAGAGGTGCACGGGGAAGGCTTTAGTGGTGACCGTGGGCGTGGTCGTACTTCTCCCCTGCGGGAATCGCTACCGTCAGCCGGTTTTCCTTCGGGGCCAACGGGCACGTCGCGTAGGGCGTGACCGCGCAGGGCGGATTGTAGGCGCGGTTGAAGTCGAGTACGACAGTGCCGTTTGCAACCGGATCGGTGTCCAGGAAACGTCCGCCGGGGTAGGTATCGGTCTTGGCCGTCGAGTCGTTGAAGACGAAAAACAGCCCCTTGGCAGGATTGCCACCCAGGTCGGTGAGTTGAAACTCCTGTCCGTTGAGCTTGAATACTACAGTTCCGGCGACCGGGGTGGGGCTGACGTCACCGAGGACGGTTGGGACATCAATGGTTTTCTTGCCGTCAGACGGAACCCACTTGGCGATCACGCGGTAGTTGAGATCGAGCGGGAAGAACACCAGGTCGTGAAAGTTGCGAGCGGCCTCGCTGTCGAGGTCTTTGAGGCGGATGCCCAGGCGGGCGCCGCGTTTGATCACATAGAAACGCAGGCTGCCCATCTCAACGATGGTGCGCTTGCCTGAGGAGTCGGGCAAGAGGGTCGAGGTAGTAGCGGGCTTACCGTCGATAATGGCGTGGTCCTCGGGAGAAAACTTCGCAACTACATCTTCGCCCTGGAGCGTGAAGACGCCGGCGTGGGCGGGGCCTTTGGGGAAAACGATGGCGCTGGCGGCATCGCTGCCAAAAATGTTGTCGCCGGGTTTGAGCCAGAACAGGCCAGCGAGCACGAGCCAGTTCTTCTTGAGGTCATCAACCTGTTCGGCCTTCCACTTGTCAAAGGACTGTTGGTAAGCGGGATCGATGGCGGGAGTGCCACTGGCACCGGCCAGCAAGGTGATTAGGACAAACAAGCTGACGAGTTTGGATTTCATGAGGGGTCGCCTTGTGGTAAAAACCAGTTCCCTGTTCTCAGTTGTGAGTTTTCAGCTCGGGCAAGGGCTCGAGGCCGCTGCCGGAAAATACCTTCTCGAACTCAAGCAACAAAGCTTCATGCACCAATCCGTTGGACGCCACAGTCTCGCGGCTGTTTAACTCAAAAGGGCTACCGCCAAAGTCGGTGATCCTGCCGCCGGCTTCTTCAACCATCAGCACGCCAGCAGCCGTATCCCAGGGGTTCAGGTTGAACTCCCAGAAACCGTCGAAGCGTCCGCTGGCCACGCAACACAAGTCGAGAGCAGCGGATCCGGCCCGGCGGACGCCGTGGGTCCGCAGTGTAATCTGATGATAGAAAAAAATATTGGGATTCTTGTGGCGCTTGTGGCTGGGGAATCCAGTGGCCAACAGGCACTCAGCCAGGTTAGTAGTTTGCGAGACGCGGATGCGTTCATCATTGAGGTAGGCACCGCTTCCCTGCTCGGCAGCGAATAGTTCATCGCGAGTGGGATCGTAGATCACGCCGGCGATGCGCCTGCCCCTGTACTCGAGCGCCATGGAGACACAAAACACCGGGAAGCCGTGGGCAAAGTTGGTGGTGCCGTCGAGCGGATCAACATACCAGCGGTAGTCGCTGCCGGTATCCTGCAATCCGCCCTCTTCGCCGAGAATGTCATGCGAAGGCCAGTGTTCGCGCAGCCGCTGGCGAATGAGTGTTTCAGACTTGCGGTCGGCAATGGTGACCAGATCGGCCTCGCCCTTGTATTCGATCTTTACATGCTGGCGAAAGTGTTCCATGAGCAGAGCGCCAGCTTCGCGGGCGATCTGGGCGGCAGCGGTAATGACGTCGGTCTTGGTGATGGTAGTCATTCGCTACTTGCGCTTACCGGAGTCTTCGGAGATGTACATGATTTCGTGTTTGAAGATGAAAAGATTGGGCTTGGCTTCGCGGGTGAGCCGGACCATGTTCTTATCGTAGTACTCGATCCAGCCGTTTACGATTTCGCCGTCAGATAGCTTGATGCTCACCGGCTTTTGCTTTTCAGTGAGCGATTTCAGGTAGGCGGCTTCTTCCGATGTTTCCTCAGGTGGTGAGGTCTTCGGCTTGCGCGAGAGGCCTTGCGAGCCTTGTCCGTGAAATGCCATGGGGACATTTTACACGTGTGTCGCGTGGGAGAGGACAACCGGCCACGGATTTCCACGGATCAGCACGGATCGGCAAAAGAGCTTTAATCGCAGTGGTCGCCCAGAAACCCCGCAGAGGACGAACAGAAAAGCCCGGTCGCCCTCCAGCTAGAACGTTACCTTCAAAGAGAATTCGATGGAGCGCGGAGCTCCAAGCGCAAACACGCCGGAGCCGAGGCCCAGGCGATTGCTGTTGGGCTGTTGTCCGGAGGTTCCGTTGACCGATCCGGGCGTCCCGCTGAGGACACCGCTGAGCGGATTGGAGGGCCCATCGAAGTTGGCATAATTGTAAACGTTGAAGAAGGAGACGCCGGGATGAATCTCGAAGCGTTCTTTCACCTTGTAGATCCAGCTCAGGCTAACATCGTTGGCCTTCAGCCAGCGCATGTTCGCCTCGTTAGCAGGCGCGAGGGGGACGAGTTGCTGCACTCCTCCGAGTGCCTGCAACTGACCTAAAGTGAACAGTCCGTTGCTGATGAGCATCTGGCCTGCGGGAGTAGGCTGGCCGACGAAGTTCTGGTTGTAAGCGGTTATGACGCTGTTCAGGTTGTTGGCTTTGATGTTGCGGCCGAACGAGCCAATGTTGGTTCCGGGCAAAACGTCGCCAGTGCCACCGTTGGAGGCAAAACTGCCGTCGCCAGTGCCGTCGCCGGTAAGGTCAGTCACGAAAATGCCGCCCGGGTTCCCCGTTGGGGCAAGCGTGAGGGTTACGGGAAGCGGGCTGTAATAATGAGTGATCAAGCCGAGCCGGAACGAATAGGGCAAGTCCATGGTGGTGCCAATAGAAATTTGATGGCGGCGGTCGAGTCCGTTAGGACCGATGTAATGCAGAGGGTTATTGAAATCGGTGGCGATGTTGATGAAGTCATTGTCCACGGCTGGTGCGACATATTTCGAATACGAGTACGAAATCTGCGAATCCAGATTGGAGATTCTCTTGAAGGGTTGGCTCGAATGATGCTTCAGTGACATCTGTAGAGCGTTGTAGACCGCTCGGCCACTGGGCGACAACATCTGGTTTGTGCCCAAGTTTGGATTAACTCCGGGGAACGCGGCGGTTGGACAGGGCGCGCCACTACAGAGGGAATAGCCGGAGTCAAGGCCGTTCGTGGCGAAATCCGCGATGGTTGCGCCGTGATTGTAGCCGGGCGCGCCGGTGACAGGATTGTCAGGGCAATTGCCGATGGCAAGATTGATTGCGTTCGCCCCACTGACACCGCAATTGGCCAGAGTCTGATTGATGGCCGCCACCGCGTTGGTTTTGTCGAGAAAACGGGCGTCGCCGACATGGTTGGTATCAATGGCCAGCAGGCTATGAGTCTCGATGTTGCGAAGATAATCGATGGTGAGCACCATCCCCTTGCGCATCTCGTGCTGGATGCCGAAATTCATCTGTACGGACCGCGGGCTTACGTACTTGGGAGCAAACAGGTCGGTACCGGTAGCGTCAAGCCCATCGGCAAGCGCGTTGCCGATGAACGCAGAGTTGGTTGCCGGCCCTGCTGCGAGAGTGGCCGCCTGATATTGCGCCTGCATCGCCGCAATCTGGTTGGCCACCTGACCGATGGGTTGACCGCAGATCGGCGCCCAATTCTGAGTTTGCCCATTGGGCAGAGTAAACTTCCCGCCAGTGCCGTTGGAGCAAACCGTCTGGTCGATCAGGAACAGTCCCGATGGCAGACGAGCCGGACGATCAAACAGTACATTGTTCCACACTGCGTTCTCATAAAACAGTCCGATCCCGCCGCGGAGGACAGTCTTGCCGCCGCGCCACGGGTCCCAAGCAACGCCGACTTGGGGACCAAAGTTAAGATTGGGCTGGTTGACGCGGTTCCCTAGTCCGGACCCGAACTGCTCCAAAGCCGGGATGGCGGCCAGGTCGCTATCGGTGCGGCCGGTGTCGTGCACGTAGCGCAGCCCGTAGGTCAGGGTCAGGTTGCGTTTCACTTTCCAGCTGTCTCCCATGTAAAGCAGAATGCGATTGTCGGGGCCGATACCGCCGGCCGGAAACCCGAAGGCGGGAATCTCTGAGCTGAAACCCTGACCGTTGCTGAGGGTGACACTGTTGGCGGGATAGTTGAGCGGATTCCTGGCTCCGCCCGACAGGGCCAGGCAGGCGGCAGCACAATCGCTGACGCCGGCGCCGACGGCGGGCGCAAGCGCGAGGAAACTGGCGAAACCGCCTCCGAAGATGTGATTGTATCCGCCACCATAGCGAATGATGTGGGCGCCAATCGCCTTGCTGCCGTCGTACTTAATCTGCTTATTCGACTGGTAGGTTTGTTGGGGCGCGAGATAGCCCGGGCCGGAGCAGAAGAAGTCAGCGCCCGAAGTCAGGCAGGTGGGATCGCTTCCGATGGCTAGTTCCAGGTTCGGAGCAGGATTGAAAATCGGGGAACCGCCAACCGCATCCGTGATCTGATTGCGGAACTTGGTGTAGCCGAAACGAATGCTGTGGGTGAAACCACCGGTGTTGAAGTCGAGTCCAAAAGCTTGGACGGGTGTGTGATTGTTGTTGGCAAAGGGTTGAAAGGAGTTAGGAATGATGGCCAAAACGCTGCGATTTTGATCGAAGGAAAAACGGTAAAAGAACTTGAAACGGCTGTTGATTTGCCAATCCAGTCGCCCGACCACCTCGACCTCGCGAAACGGCGAATCGAAACTCCCGGTTAGAGCTTGAAACGGACCGCTGGGTAAGACTGGATCCAGCAGATCCTGCTTGGTGCGCTCCGCGCTTACGAAGAAGAACATCTTATTATGGATGATGGGGCCGCCCGCGCTACCGCCGAATTGATTTCTTTGAAAATAATTGCTGCTGGCTCCGGGAAGATTGGCGTTGAGGCTCTGGTCGCGGAAGTAGTAGTAGCCTTCGCCATGGTAGGCATTAGTGCCCGACTTGGTGGTGACGTTTACCGCGCCTGAGGAAGTCAGTTCGGTGGACAGATCCAGCGACGATTGCTCGATCTGGAATTCCTGGATTGCGCTCTCAGGGATGTTCTGGGTCGTAGTGCCCACCGTTTCATCGCTGATATCGAGACCATCCACTTCGATGCGGGCAGTACGACCGAAACGGCCGCCGAAGGAGATGGACGAGAAACCGTTCTTGGTGGGATCGAAGTTTCCACCGTCCTGAATTTGCACTCCGGGTTCGAGTTGCGCGAGATCGAGGAAATTTCGTCCGTTGATGGGCAGGTTCTCAATCTGCTGGCTGGTCAGCACCCCCTGCACGGTGACCTGCTCGGTGTTGACCTGAATCTCCCCGGCCTGCACTTCCACCACTTGACTGGTTTCTCCGACCGGCAGCCTCACGCTGCCTGCGGTGGTAACACCCACCTGAACGTTGAGAGGAAGTTCGGCAGTCTTGAACCCCGACGCCTCGACATGCACTACGTAATCGCCGGGAGTCAATGCGCCCGAAGTATAGGCTCCGGCGGAGGTGCTGGTGACGTTCACTACCTGGCCGGTGGCTATGCGGGTGATTCGAACCTTGGCCCCGGGCACGACGGCACCGGTCTGGTCCACGATGATGCCTTGAATACTGCCGGAGGAGCTGGTGCTCTGGGAGAAAAGCAGGGTGGACAGCGCGAGCAAAAACGCGAGCGTGCGGAACGCGAAGGTGGATGGACAGAACCTGAAATTCGATACCATCGGCAGTTCCCTTTCAAGATTTCTCATGAGCATCGGTGTCAATATTTATAGCATGCGAACTTCGGACGGAGCATGTGTACAGACCTCCTGATGTCTTGTTAGAAGTGCGACTTCCGAGTGTAGTAGCCGGCGCGATGGCGCACCAGGAACGCGGGACCAGCAGCTATTCCAGTCACCTTTACGTCAATGTGGCGAAAACTAGAGTCAGAAGAGCGCCGCGACGGATAATAAGCCAGCAGGTATTGGGTACGCAGCTCATCGCTGATCTTTCGGAAGGCTTCATCGAGCTGCGGCACCGAAGTGGCGTAGAAATACTTGCCGCCAGTATCTTCGGAGATCTGGATGAGGGCATGCTCGCCGCCGAGTTCCCGTCCGGCACTGGCTTCGATGGGCACCACGATGATGCTGTAAACGATGACTTCGGCTTCCTGGGCAGCACGCACGGCTTCTTTATAATCGACGCGACTGACGGTATCGCCGCCGTCGGTGATGATCACCATCACCTTTCTCCCCTGTCGGCGTTCCACCGCGTGCGCGCCCAGGTAAATGGCGTCGTAAAGCGCGGTCGCAGCTCCGTAGTGAACCCGGTCGATGCCGCGGTCGATGGCCTTCAGATCCGGAGTGAAGGGGACGATTTCATCCACAGTTTCGCTGAATTCATAAAGACAGAGTGCATCCACAGGGCGGAGGATGGCATGGGCAAAGCGGCGGGCCGAGGTCAATTCCAGCGGCAGATCTTTCCGGGTGCTGAGGCTGGTGTCGATATCCATCACGATGGAAAGGGGCAGCGCCGATTCTTTGTCGAACATCGAGATCGTCTGCGGCGCGCCGTCCTCCAAGAGTTCGAAGTTGTCTTTGATCAGACCCCCGACCGGCGCGCCATGATCGTCGGTGACAGTAACGAAGACGTTCACCAATTTGACATCAACTTTGATGGTCGCGTCGGGATTCGGGGCGGCATCCGCGCTCGAAGTACCGGCAGCAGGCGCCTTCCTGGCGGGAGCGGCGGCGCCGGCCCACGGCGGCTTGGGTACCTGGGCAGGGGAAACCGCAATGGCCGCAGCCAAGAAAAGGAAAAGATGTCGCATGCTTGAAGGACGGTTCCGAAGGCTGGTCATTTAGATGCGGGCTTCCCCGAATGGCTGCCTTTGTCACCGACAATCTCAGGCGGGAAAGGCTCGCCATCGGCCCAGACGGCACCGTCTTCAAAGTATTCTTTCTTCCAGATGGGTACGCTGCACTTCAAACTATCAATGAGCCAGCGGCAGGCCTCGAAGGCGGCGGTCCGATGGGCAGACGCAACCGCAATGGCGACGCTGCTCTCGCCGATCTGCAACCGACCAAGCCGGTGCACGATTGCGACATCCCGTATGGGAAATTTTGCCAGCGCCTGTTGCGCCAGAAGTTCCATCTGCTTGAGCGCCATTTCCGCGTAGGCTTCGTAGTCCAAATAGAGTGTGCGGCGGCCGCGAGTATGGTTGCGCACCACCCCCTCAAAAACTACGGCCGCACCGTCGTCCGGTTGCTTGACCTTCGCGAGAACTGCCTGTGTATCGATTGCCTGATCTCCGATGGCGGCGTAGCGGCTGTGCCCCGCGACCTCGGTGACAGACTTTGCTTTACCCGACCCACCGCTGACCGGAGGGAGCAATGCGACCTCGTCCCCTGATTTGAGCCGGGATTCGGGGGGAGCATACTCCTGATTGATGGACATTGCCAGAGAAGCAGCAATCGGCTTCAGGCGGGGGATTTTCTGCTGGTAATGAGCGAGAAGATCGCGCAGGGTGGCATGCTCGGGCAGGTCGAGCGAGTCGCTGCTGCACCCGGTGAGATCTTTCAATACTCCGAAGAATAGGACGCGAACCTGCATCGCAAAAACAGCCATTAGCTCTCGGCTTGTGGCGGTTAGCTCTCAGTGTATCGTGATTGCCGCAAGAAAATGCCGGCCCCCATAAGGGAGCCGGCAAGTTGAATGCAGGGTTAGCGTCCGCCCTTGGGCTTGGCTGGGTGGGCTGGCTCCGGGGGGTGCGAAGCTCGCGCCGGGGCATTCTGGTGTTGCTGCCAGGTGCTAAACTTCTGGGCCTCGCTCTGGTTGTGCTCCGGTCTATCCTGCACGGGAGGGGCGGATCTCACAAGTGGATGGTTCTCCGCTGACGACGGCCGCGGCACCGTTCCCGGGCGCGGAACATTGGGCGCGGCGGGGCGGTTGTGCATGTTCGGCGGTTCTGGCCGAGACGCCGTTCCCTGTTCTTCCAAATGCGTATTGGGGGCGGGGCGCGGCGCTGGATTGTCGGTCCGAACCGGGGGTTCTGCTCTTCCTGGGGTTTCGGGGCGAACGTTCATCGCGGGTTGCCTCTCCGCGAAGCCGGCCCGTTGGGCTGGCATCTGAGTGCCAACCACTGGCCGGTTCACCACCGAGGCCGGAGGTCTTGCCGCAGCAGGGTGTCCGGCGCCCAACACGCTGGCGCCTGAGGGCTGGGCCGCGACGCTGTGAACGACTGGGGCTTCCGCCAACTGCCTGGCATCTACCTTGACCATACCTTGCGCGACCGGACGAGCATTGACGAAGGTGTCATGCGAAACCACGGTCACACCATTGGCAACGTGCTGGTTCGCATAGACCCGGTTTACGTTGACGTTGTTGTAGACGTTGTTCACCTGGGTGACATTGACCCGGGTATTGGTGATGTTCACGTTGGTTACATAAACGCGGCTAGTGCGGTACCAGGGCACAAACACTTCACGCGGCCCCAGGGGGAACCAGCCTACCGCTGGCCCAACGCCGACGCCAATGCCGATACCGAAGCCGCCACCGCCCACAAAGGCTACCAGGGCAGGTGCGTACACGGGTCGGACGAGTACGGGACCGGGCACCCAACCCCAACCACCGCCTATAAAGGCCCAACGCCCGTAATGGAAGGGCGCAAAGCCCCAAGGTTCGTTTTCCACCCAGGTCCAGCCCCAAGGCGCAACCCAGACCCAGTGGCCGAAGCGGTAAGGGGCCCATCCCGGCGCAACCCCGACGGGCGTCCACACTGGGCCGTAGTCGGCGGCGTAGTTCCAGTGGCCATACTCATCGAGGTCCTCTGCCCCAGTCATTTCCGGAGAAATGTAATTCGATGACTCGGCTTTGTCTTCGTGCTGGTCACGATCAAACGCGAAATTGTCAAAGTCATCGTTGCCGGGGACCTGTGCGATCTGATGATCCAGTTTGTCGGTGCCGGTGAAGGTTGCCCTCTGGCCGGCAATCACTACGAAGGAATCGCCTCCGCCGGTCACTTCGCCGCGGCCCTTCCACACGGTAACATCGGTTTCGTCGCCGGCGGCATTTACATCCACGCGGTACTCGCCGGGGCGCTGAACCTGGATAGCGCAGTCCGGGGTATCAATC
>Ga0308309_10000214_pt1 | contig 42254 bp, 44 predicted proteins | sample HubBroMetageWFT5_FD_192491 | JGI IMG/M metagenome (GOLD analysis project Ga0308309, IMG submission 192491) | Warmed and freeze-thawed soil microbial communities from the Hubbard Brook experimental Forest, New Hampshire - Hubbard Brook CCASE Soil... | ecosystem: Environmental > Terrestrial >...
GCGCTCGAGGGCCGTCTCGAACTCGCGGACCACGAGCTGCAGGCCGCTCACGAAGAACTCCTCGGCACCCGCCTCGCTCGCGTGCTCGACGGCCCTCCGGAGGTTGTCGAGCACGGGGAGCAGCGCGACAGCGGCGTCCTCGCTCTCGTAGCGACGCGCATCGGCAAGCTCCTGGCCCTTGCGGCGCTTGAAGTTCTCGAAGTCGGCGGCCAGGCGGAGGTAGCGCGCGTCACGCTCGTCGGGCTCCGTGGCGGCGGCCTCCGCCGGCTCGGACTCCCCTTGGGCGCCCGTGTCAGTGGGGTTCGCTTCTTCTTCCGTCGTCATCCGCTCACTATGCCCAAGGTCAGCTCAAAGCACGCCCGACGGCTCGTCCCATCCGCTGCGCCACATAGCGCACGCGAGGCCCGACCTGCGCGTACGCCATGCGCGTGGAGCCGAGCACGCCGATGGTGCCGCGGCGCTCCGACCCGGCGCGGTACGTGGTGAGCACCAGGCTGCACCGCGAGAGCTCGGCCATGCCGCTCTCTCTGCCGATCATGATCTGGATGCCGTGGTCGAGATCGGCCGCGCTGAGCAGGGCCGCGAGCATGCGCTCCTCCTCCACCACCTCGATGACCTGCTGCAGCAGCTCGACGTCGCCGAACTCGGGTTGACGCAGCAGGTTGCGAACCCCGTCGTGGATGATCAGGGTGTCCTGTTGGGCGTCGCAGACGGTCATGAACGCCACGATCTGGATGAGCAGATCGTGCTCGAGCGCGGCATGCTCGCCGACCGACTCGGGCAGCCGGGACATCCCGGCGGCGTTGAGGCCGACCGCCACCGCGTTGAGCCCGGCGGCGATCGCGCTGAGCACCGTCTGGTCGGTTGGGGTGGTCAGGTTGAGCGCCTGCTGGCGTACCAGGTTGCCCTCGAGGACGAGGACGAGCAGAGCCTGGGCGTCGTTGAGCTTCACGAGATCGAGATGCTTGACGCGTACGCCCAGCGCACGCGGAGCGGTGACCAGGCTCACAGCGTCGGCCGCGTGCGCGAGGGCCGTGGCCGCGATCTCGAGGATGTCCTCGACCCCGGTCGGCATCACCGCGAAGTACGGGTCAACCTGGCGGCGGACCGCAACCGGAACGTCCTCCTCGTCCATGAGGAAGTCGACGTAGTAGCGATACCCCAGGTCGGAGGGGACGCGTCCCGCCGACGTGTGCGGCTGGATGAGGTAGCCCACCTCGCTGAGCGTTGCCAGTTCGTTGCGGATCGTTGCCGATGACCAGGTGGCGAGATGGACCGCAAGCGACGCCGACCCGACGGGCACGCCGGTGCGGGTGTAGTCCGCAACCACGGCCTTGAGGATCTGCTGCTTGCGCTGATCGAGGGGAACTGGATGTTGCACGTGTGGCCAGAGGCGACGGTGCGGTCGCGGCTGGTCGCCGGCGCTTTAGCACTCGTCAGTGTTGAGTGCCAAGCGTACCAGCTAGGCCGCCCGATCGCCCACCAGGCGGAGCGTGACCTGATTGAGCACGGCCTCGCCCCGGGCGGTGGCCCTGACCCGATCGCCATCGATGGCCACGAGCCCGAGACCCTCGAGCGAACGCGCCTCGTCGAGGCTCGAGGCGCCGACGCTCACCCCCTCGCGAAGGCGCAGCCCGAGCATGACCCGCTCCTCCTCGCGCATCTCGGGACCCACCGGCTCCGAGCCGGATATGGGGAACTGCCCATCGCGGATGGCCCGACCGTACGCGGCGATCCCCCGCCCGTGCCAGTGCCGGACCGAGACTGCACCCGGTTCGACGTCGAGGCCGATCGCCGCAGCCGCAGACGCCGGGAGGTGACCGTGTGCCCCGACACCCGCGGCCGCGTAGTACCCGTTGTGCCAGTAGACGAGGTTGTGGCGGCACTCCTCCCCGCGGAGGGCGAAGTTGCTGACCTCGTACTGGGCGTAGCCGGCGCGCTCCAGCACCTCGACGGCGATGCGGTGCTGGCGCATCGAGCGAGCGCTCTCGACCGGTCTGACCAGCCCCCGTCGCACGCGGGTGTGCAGCGGCGTCCCGGGCTCAACGGTCAGTTCGTAGCACGAGACATGGGTTGGCCCCGCCGCGACCACACGCTCGAGGGTGCGCCGCCAGCGGATGTCCCCGAGGCCAGGCACGGCGTAGATGAGGTCGCAGTTGATCGAGGTGAAGCCCGCCTCATTCACCTCGGCAATCGCGTCGATGGCGCGGCGGGCGTCATGAACCCGTCCGAGGAACCGCAGCGCGTCGGGCTCGAGACTCTGCACGCCGATGCTGATCCGGTTGACCCCAGCAGCCTTCCACACGCGTGCGCGACTGGCGGTGATGCTCGACGGGTTGGCTTCCATGGTCACCTCGGCGCCATCGGCGACCGAGAACGTGGTCCGCACGGTTGCCACCAGGTCCGCGAGCAGCTCGGGTTCGACCAGGGATGGCGTCCCGCCTCCGATGAACACGGTGTCGAGTTCCAGCCTGCCGAGGCGCTCGCCCAACCGGCGGACCTCGGCGCCCAGGGCATCCATGTACGCGAGCGAACCGGTTGCACCGGCGACGCTCGTGAAGTCGCAGTACTCGCATTTCCGTTCGCAGAACGGAATGTGCAGGTACAACGAGCGTACGTCGTCGAACGTGGTGGTCAGGAGGCCGTGTCCTTCGCCTGCGAGTCGCGCGCCGACGCCTCGTCCATCTTGTCGACGATGGATTTCGAGGTCGGCTTGGCCGGCTCGGGCTTCGGCGTCTTGACGGGCCGTGGCGGTGGGCGCCGGCGCATGAATTTGTAGAGCGCCGGATACAGGTAGAACGTGCCCACGTAGCTGAGGATCCCGATCACGATCAGCCCACCCACGGCGGCCGGCGTGGAGACCGTCGCCGCCGTGCTCTTCGTCGACGCGAAGCCGCCGATCAGGAAGGTGAGCGCGACGAACAGGGCGAGCCAGACGAAGTACTGCATGATCCCCGCCATCACCGACTCCATGAAGCGCAGCGAGCGCGGCTCCTTGGTGATGAACTTCGCGAGTGGCGCGGCGACAAGTGATGCAGCGACCGGCACCAGCGGGTTGTAGCTGACCCCGAGCACGTAGAGACCGAACGAGGGCCTCGGCGTCGCGAGCGTGAAATACGCTGCCGAACCGACCGCGATCTCGGCGACGAAGAGCAGCGCGACCAGCACGAGATAGGAGCGTTTGGCCCAGGGCACGAACGGTTCGTCGATGCGACGGGGACGCCCCGCCGCTCCGCCCTTGGCCGCCGGACGGCCCTTGGCGGCGGGTTGCGATTTGGCGTTCGACTGCTTGCCGTCGGAGCCGTTCTTCTCCTTGACCTGGGCGGTCTGCTTGGCCAGCGACACCTCCGCGCGCGTCGACCGTTCGACGGAATCGGGGCGCCGGCGCGGACGTTTCCGGGGTGGGTTCGGCCGTGGCATCAGACGTCCACCTACTGCTCGTCCATCTTGAGCACAGCCATGAATGCCTCCTGGGGAATTTCCACGTTGCCCACCCGTTTCATGCGGCGCTTGCCCTCGCGCTGTTTCTCGAGCAGCTTGCGCTTCCGCGTGATGTCCCCGCCGTAGCACTTGGCAAGCACATCCTTGCGCATCGCCGAAACGGTCTCACGGGCGACGATCTTGCCACCGATGGCTGCCTGTATGGGGACTTCGAAGAGCTGCCGGGGGATCAGCTTGCGAAGACGCTCGGCCAGCTTCCTGCCGTGCGCGTTCGCCCGGTCGCGGTGGACGATCATGCTCAGCGCGTCAACACGCTGCCCTCCGACGAGGATGTCGAGCTTGACCAGTGACTCGGCGCGGAAGCCGGTGATCTCATAGTCGAGCGACGCGTATCCACGGCTGCGCGACTTGAGCTGGTCGTAGAAGTCGTGGATGATCTCGCCGAGCGGAAGGTCGTAGGTGAGCGCGACCCGGTCACCCGGCTGATAGTCCATGTGCTGGAACTCCCCCCGGCGCTCCTGGCACAGCTCCATGATCGCGCCGACGTACGTGCTCGGCACGATGATCGTCGCCTTGGTCCGTGGTTCCTCGATCGCCTCGATGTTCGAGGCGTCGGGCAGCATCTCCGGGTTGTCGATCGCGATCACCTCGCCGGATCGCAGTCGCACTCGGTACTCGACCGTCGGCGCGGTGGTGATCAGCGAAAGGTTGAACTCCCGCTCCAGGCGCTCCTGCACGATCTCCATGTGCAGCAAGCCGAGGAAGCCGCAGCGAAATCCGAATCCGAGGGCCGCGGACGACTCAGGTTCGAAGACCAATGACGCGTCGTTGAGGTTGAGCCGCTGCAGCGCTTCCTTGAGGTCGGTGACGTCATCGGAATCGACCGGGAAGATGCCGGCATAGACCATCGGCGTGACGGCACGGTATCCGGGCAGCGGATGCGTTGTCGGGTTGGCGGCGTCGGTCACGGTGTCGCCGACCTTGCTGTCGCGAACGTTCTTGATCGACGCGATGAAATAGCCGACCTCACCGCACGCCAGCTCGTCGACCGGCGACATCGCCGGTGCGAAGACTCCGACCTCGTCGACGACGAACTCGCTGCGGTTGTTCATCATCCGGATGCGCATGCCCCCGGCGATGTGACCGTCCACGATGCGAACGTAGACGACGACGCCGCGGTAGGCATCGTATTTGGCATCGAAGATGAGCGCACGCAACGGCCCCTCGGGGTCGCCTCCGGGCGGCGGCACATGCTTGACGATCGCCTCGAGCACCAGGTCGATGCCGATTCCCTGGCGCGCGCTGGTGAGGATGGCGTCGTCGGCGGGGATGCCGATGACCTCCTCGATCTCACGACGGACCAGCTCGGGGTCCGCGTTGGCGAGGTCGATCTTGTTGATGACCGGGATGATCTCGAGGTGATTCTCGAGCGCCTGGTACACGTTGGCGAGTGTCTGCGCCTCGACACCCTGGGTCGCATCGACAACCAGCAGCGCCCCTTCGCAGGCGGCGAGTGACCGCGACACCTCGTACGCAAAATCGACGTGCCCGGGGGTGTCGATGAGGTTCAGCTCGTACGCGATCCCGTCCGACGCCGTGTATGCGAGTCGCACCGCCTGCGCCTTGATGGTGATGCCGCGCTCGCGTTCGAGGTCGAGCTGGTCGAGCACCTGATCCTGCATGTCGCGCAGGGCAACGGTCCCCGTCGCCTCGAGCAGCCGGTCCGCAAGGGTGGACTTGCCGTGATCGATGTGCGCGATGATGCTGAAGTTGCGGATCCGGTCAAGACGCATGCATCACGGAGGGGAGTACTAGTCTTGCGGCGCGCCGTTGCCGTCGTGCGCGGTGCGCAGGATCTCCGCCAGATCGGTCAAGCCGCGGCGGCTTCCCGAGAGGCCGGGCTTGACGCGATGCGCCAGCACCATCGGCGCAACGTGCTCGACGTCGTCGATGCCTACCGCGGAACGGTCCTCGTGCGCGGCGAGTGCCTGGGCAGCCTTGCGCGTGACGATGTCTGCGCGGTGGCCGTCGACCTCGAGCTCGATGCTGAGCGAGGCAATCGCGACGAGAATGTTGCGATCCACCACGACGTCGGAGAGCGTGGACATCGCCCGGGCGATGCGCTCGGCCTCCGCGTGTTCGGCGGGTTCGAACCGCGCGGCGAATCCGGTGGGATCTTCCTCGAACGCCTCGCGCCGCTCGACGATCTCGACGCGCTGACGCACGTCGCGGATGCCCTCGACATCGACGCACAGCCCAAAACGGTCGAGCAGCTGGGGACGCAGCTCGCCCTCCTCGGGATTCATGGTCCCGACGAGGATGAACCGTGACGGGTGCGACACCGACACTCCCTCGCGCTCGACCGTGTTCTGACCCATCGCAGCGGCGTCAAGGAGGACATCGACGATGTGATCGTCGAGCAGGTTCACCTCGTCGACGTAGAGGATGTTGCGGTTCGCCTCGGCGAGCACGCCGGGTTCGAATTCCTTCTCGCCGCGCTTGATCGCGGCCTCGATGTCAATGGCACCGACGACGCGATCCTCGGAGGCATTGATCGGCAGCTCCACGACGCGCATGCGACGGCGTCCACGCGGCAGCGTCTCCCCACCCACCACGCGCTCGGTGCATTCCATGCATTGCAGGTCGGCGTCATCCGGAGGGCATCCGTAGCGACAGTCGGCCACAACGTCAAGCCCTGGCAGCAGTTTCGTCAGCGAGCGGACCGCTGTCGACTTCGCGGTCCCCTTCTCACCGCGAATCAGCACACCGCCGATGGCGGGGTTGATCGCGTTGAGAATCAGGGCCTGTTTCATCAGGTCCTGCCCGACGATCGCGGTGAAGGGGAACACGCTTCTGCCTGTCTGCATCACATTCATTGTGTCATGCGACCTCGCAGCGACTTCTCGACGCCCTCGACGATGGCTCCCTGGGAGAGGTCGTAGAGCCCGAGATATTCGCCGCCGGCGCGGTCGGCGAGGTCACGGCAGGCGTTGAATCCATAACCTCCGAACAGGGGCGGGCGGCTCTGGCCTCCGACACGCGGCATCGGCCGCGTGGTGTGATCGCGCGCCGAGTCGATGACCAGCATGTGCACGCCGTCGGCACCGAGCTGTTCCGCGACTCGCTGCGCCTCGACGAGCGGTTCCTCACCGAAGAGCGAGATATTGCCGCGGCCGTCGCTGATCAGCACGATCAGGGGATAGACGGTCGGATCGCGCAACCGCTCGGTGCGCACGATCCGCAGCCCCGCGACGAGCCCATGCGTCAGCGGTGTCGTGCCGCCGACGGTGAGGCGCTGCAACCGCTGCTCGGCCAGGTCCACCGACGCGGTGGGCTGGAGCACGACACGCGCAGCCCGGCCGGAAAAGACCACGAGCGACACCTTGTCGCGGCGCAGATACGCATCCCGCAGCAATGACAGCACGGCACCCTTGGTGGCCTGCATACGCTGCTCGGCGTCCATCGACGCGCTCGCATCGACGACGAACACGATGAGCGTCCCGGTGCGGCGTCGCCGCACCTTCTGGCGGAGATCCTGGCGCTCGAGGTGGAGCGCCGGACCGACCCGGCCCGCGGGTTCCTCGGCCCGGCGACGGACCTGGTGCGGAGCCGCCGCGCGCATGGTGGCGTCGAACGCGATGTCGGTGGTCTTCTCGGTCTGGGTCGCCCGAACGTAGCGACCGCGCTTGTCGCTGCTCTGCGAGGAGTTCCGCTTGCCCGTGGTCGCCCGGCTGCGCCGATCACGGGGCAGGGCGATCTTGCGGACCGGGAAGATCTCGCCCTCGAAGAGCTGCTCCGCGCTTCGGCGGGTGACCGCCTGGGTGGCCTGATCGCTCCCCTGCACCTGGCCCGGGCTCTCGCCCTCCTCGCCGCTGCCGGAGTCATCCGGGGGCTGATCGCCTGATTCGGCGGTCTGCTCCGACACTACCGCCGCTTCGGCCTCCTGGGCGATCTCCTCGAACCGTTCCCGGGCCCGCTCGGCCGCAGTTCCGGCCGGCTGGGACACGCCGTCCTGGCGGCTGCGCCTCCGGTGGGCGAGCGCCAGCTCGGCCGCCGTGGTGGCGTCGGCGGTGGTGACGACGAGTCTGTCCGCAGCTTCGGCGGGTCGTCCGGCGCCGCGTGCCCGCACCAGCTTCTCGGCCTCCTCCCAGGCTCGCGCGGTTCGCGCCGCGCTGCTCACCACGATGTCTGCGCGGTGGCCGAGGGCACCGGCGTCGATGCAGACCAGGGCGATGAACCAGCCGATGGTCGGGGGGATCTCCACGCGCGGGAGCAGGCGTTTCGCCTCCTGGATGACTGTCTTCAGGTGATCCTCACTCCCGAGGAATGCGCTCTCGAGCGCGACCCCGTCCTGATTGCGGCGCGAATCGCGCTCCATGATGCGCACGCGCTCGTCGATGTCCCGGAGCCCGGTGATGTCGACGCAGAGACCGAAGCGATCGAGGAGCTGGGGGCGAAGGTCCCCCTCCTCGGGATTCATGGTCCCGACGAGGATGAAGCGCGATGGGTGCGAGAACGAGATGCCCTCGCGTTCCACGACGTTCCACCCCATCGCGGCGGCGTCGAGGAGGACATCGACGATGTGATCGTCGAGGAGATTGACCTCGTCGACGTAGAGGATGCCGCGGTTGGCGTCGGCGAGCAGCCCCGGCTCGAAGCGGCGCTCGCCGAGCTTGATCGCGGCTTCGGTGTCGATGGTGCCGACAACGCGATCCTCTGACGCGTTGACGGGCAGTTCCACGACTCGCATCCGCCGGCGCTCCACGACCGGGGCGATTCCGGCGTCGGCGCGAGCGCGACAGTCGTCGCACCAGGTGGTCGGCGCCTCCGGGTCGCACCGATAGCGGCACCCGGCGATTACATCGATCTCGGGGAGCAGGCGCGCGAGCGCCCGGACGGCGGTGGACTTGGCGGTGCCCCGCTGTCCCCGGATGAGGACGCCACCGATCCCCGGGTTGATGGCGTTGAGGACCAGCGCGGTCTTCATCGCATCCTGACCGACCAGGGCGGTGAACGGCATGACGGAACGGGAGTTCGGCATCAAATCCATTGTGCCAGCGGTGCCGAGCGCCGAGCCTGCTACAAAGCCTCGATGCCGCGCCCTCTCAGCGTCCTGCTCGAGGCGAGCTGTCTGGGGGACGGCCGCCGGGACGCCGGCATCGGCCGGTACGCGAGCCAGTTGATCGAGGCGTTGCGAGGCGTCCCGGACCTGGAGGTGACCTCTTCGGTCCCGGCGTCGCCGCCGTGGAGCGAGGCGCGCCCCGCACGGTTTCTGCGCGCCCAGCCGCACGTGCTCTCTGACGCGATCGCCCGGCACCCGCACCTGGTGCACGGGCTCGGCGGGGAACCGGTCATCGCCTTTCCGATGTCGCGCCAGGTCGTGACGCTGCACGACGTCGAGATGTGGCGAAGCGGTGCCTCTCCAGGCGCCTCGGGACTGGCCCGACGCCTCTACGGCTCGGTGCTCGCCCCGGCGCTCCGGTCGTGCGCCGCGATCATCGCGGTGAGCGAGAGCACGCGAAGCGAGGCGATCGCGACCCTCGGGCTCGTCCCCGGCCGGATCCACGTGATCCCGCTCGGGGTCGGGCCGGTGTTCTCATCGCGGCCGAAGCTTCGGGACGCGCGCACCGCTGAGGCATTGGGTCTCGATGAGCCGTTCGTTCTGTGGGTGGGCAGCCTGCGTTCACGCGACCCGCGCAAGGGGCTCGACACCCTCCTCGAGGCGATGGAGCGGCTTCCCGGCGGCGGCCCACCGCTCGCCCTCGCCGGCGCCCTCGGCCCGGAGGCCGACCGCATCGCTGCCGAAGCCTGGCGGCGGCACGTGCGCCTGGTGCTCTGCGGACCGGTCGAGGACACCGAACTCGCATCGCTGTACCGGCAGGCGGCCGTCGTCGCGCTGCCATCGACGCACGAGGGTTTCGGTCTGACCGCGCTCGAGGCGATGGCGTGCGCGGCGCCCCTGGTCGCGACGGCGGTCGGCAACCTCCCCCAGCTGACCCTCGACGTCGCCGTCCTGGTGCCACCCGGCGATCCCGGTGCGCTGGCTCAGGGCATCCAATCGGTGCTCGTGGAACCGGTCAGGGCGGCGCGCATGCGTCACGCCGGCGCCGACCGGGCGTCCGGCTACACGTGGGAGCAGACCGCAGCGATGACCGCAGCCGTGTACCGCGAGGTTGCGCCCGGCAGCAGGCTCCCCCGGTGAGGCGGCGACTGCCGGGCTAGAGGTCCGCTGCGATCGCCTGGCGCTGGGCGTCGTCAAGGGCGACGCTCACGGTCAGGTTTGGATGATCGGTCCCCACGCTGATGGCCGACCCGGTCAGGATGGCTGCCCGTTGCTCGGGGTCGAGGCTGAAGCGCACGAAGTGGGCGGGTGCGCTTTCACCGGGAGGTGCCACCTCCTCGGGGATTCCGCGACTCCTGCTTCCCTCGACCTCGACGAAGATGCTGTGCTCGATGCGCGGCAGATCTGAGGCTGCCGCCCCGAGGTCGGCGGGGTCGGCCACCTCGAGGAAAAGCAGCGCTCCCAGCTGACCGGGCTCGGGTACCACCGCATTGAACGCGGCGATCTCGCCGGCGATCCGATCCGGATCGTCGACCCGTTCGGTCCGCAGCGTCTCCTCGAGGATGGAGCGGATGGTCTCCCGGTTCTCGAAGACCAGGGCGAGCGTGTCGCTGAGCCGGATCCTGCGGGGACCCATCAGCTCGGCGACGCTGCGGCGCTCGTCCGCGCGCGCCGCCTCATAGGCGCTGCCGGTGCGGAGATCGTCGAGGCCGAGACGGGGCGATCCTTCCGACGTCACGGACACCTCCATGATGCTGCGGCTGAACGACGCCGACTCTCGCACGTCGGTCTTCGGGGCGGCGCCTCTGCAATACCTGACCTGCGCGGTATGATTTCGGGGTTATGGCTGTCGTTCCCTTCGACCGCAGCGTCCTCAAGGTGAATCAGGCGATCCTGATGACCGTCATCGTGGCCGGCTACGCCGTCGGGCTCGCCTATCACCTGGCCGCCTGGGTGCTTCCCGTCCTCGCGGTGATGATGCTCGCCGCCGTGGCGTCCCCCTCGTTCAACGTTCCCCGCCTGCTCTATCTCCGCTTGCTCAAGCCGGCGGGCATCGTCAGGGCGCGGGTCGTGCAGGAGGACCCGGCCCCGCACCGGTTCGCCCAGCTCGTCGGTGGCGTGTTCCTCGCGGCGGCAAGCATCTTCGTCATCGCCGGCCTCCTGCTTGTGGCATGGGTGCTGGCATGGATCGTTGCCGCGCTTGCGTTTCTCAACTTCGCGTTCAACATCTGCGTCGGCTGCATCATGTACGCGCAGCTGGTGCGGGTCGGGCTGCTGCCGCTGTCGCGCGAACCGGCGAGATGATCCTCCTCCTGGCGCCGCTGATCGCGATCGCGGTCATCGGCGGTGTGGCGCTCGTGCTCCGACTCCAGCGGGGTGGGCAGCGCGAGCTGGTCGGCAATGTCGTCGAACCCTCGGCGAGCCGAAGCCGGTTGCCGTCCATCCTGTATTTCACCGGCGAGACCTGCACGATCTGCCGCACGGCCCAGAGGCCGGCGCTGCGCGCGCTCGCTGACGACATCGACCCCGGCATCGAGATCCGCGAGATCGATATCGCCGTCGAGCCCGACCTGGCCCGACGCTACCGCGTCATGTCGCTGCCGACCACGATCGTGCTTGGCCCGGCGGGCGAGGTGACCGAGATCAACGTCGGCTTCGCGAGCGGCGAGGTGCTGCGCCGCCAGCTCGTCGACGCCGGAATGCCTGTCGCCGCGTAGCCGACCGGGTACTCTGAGCGCATGGCCGTCACCGAGCGCGCACCACGCACGCGTGCGCTGATCCCGTCGGATCTCTTCGCCGTCGACGACCTGCTCGGCGACGACGAGCGTCTGATCCGTGACACGGTGCGCGCGTTCGTGCGCGACCGCGCGCTGCCGGTGATTCCGGCGCATTTCGAGGCTGGCACCTTCCCGCGCGAGCTCATCCCCGAGGTCGCGGAGCTGGGACTGCTCGGGATGCACCTGCATGGCTACGGATGCGCCGGGAGCTCCGCCACCGCCTACGGCGTCGCCTCCGAGGAGCTCGAGGCGGGTGACAGCGGCTTGCGCTCCTTCGTGTCGGTGCAGGGGTCGCTTGCGATGTTCCCGATCTCCGCCTACGGCAGCGACGAGCAGAAGGCCCGATGGCTCCCCGAGATGGCCGCTGGACGGGCGATCGGATGCTTCGGTCTCACCGAGCCGGACGCCGGATCGGACCCGTCGTCGATGCGGACGTCGGCTCGTCGCGACGGCGGTGACTGGGTCATCAACGGCACCAAGATGTGGATCACCAACGGCTCGATGGCGGATATCGCGGTTGTCTGGGCGATGACCGATGCCGGGGTGCGCGGCTTCCTCGTCGAGCGCGGAACGCTTGGATTCACGTCATCGGACGTGCACAACAAGCTGTCGCTGCGAGCGTCGGTGACGTCCGAGCTGTCGTTCGACTCGGTGCGCGTGCCGGACAGCGCGGTGCTCCCCGGCGTCAGCGGTATGCGCGGACCGCTCTCGTGCCTCAACGAGGCCCGGTTCGGAATCGGCTGGGGCGCGATGGGTGCGGCGCGCGCATGCTTCGAGTCGGCGCTCGAGTACAGCAAGACGCGGCACGCCTTCGGCAAGCCCATCGGCGCGATGCAGCTCACCCAGCAGAAGCTCGCGAACATGGCCACCGAGATCGTCCAGGGTCGCCTGCTCGCGCACCGGCTCGGCACCCTGAAGGATCAGGGTCGCCTCCATCCCGTCCAGGTGTCGATCACCAAGCGCGCCAACGTCCGCGCGGCCCTCGACATCGCGCGCAGCGCGCGCACGATCCTCGGCGCCAACGGCATCACCCTTGAATATCCCGTCTCGCGGCACATGGCCAACCTCGAATCGGTGCTCACCTACGAGGGCACCGAGGAGGTGCACACGCTGATCATCGGGAAGGAGCTCACCGGCGAGAACGCCTTCAGCTGAAGACTAGGCGGCCTCGTCCCAGCTCTCGGTCTCGCGGAAAGAATGGTGGCCGCGCCTGGCGACGATCAGGTGGTCGAGCACGGGGACCCCAAGCAGCGCGCCGGCGCTGCGCAGCGCGGCTGTGACCATGCGATCTGCCCGGCTCGGCGCCGGGTCGCCACTCGGGTGGTTGTGGCCGATGATGACAGCAACCGCATCGCTCCGCAGCGCCGGCCCGAAGACATCGCGAGGTTGAAGCCGCGACGCGTTGATGGTGCCGACCGCGACGGTCTCGAGCTTGATCGGCCGGTGGCGCGCATCGAGGAGCAGGACCACGACCTGCTCGCGACGCGCACGCCGGAGGCCGTCGAGCATGAGCAGCGCATCGCGTGGTGAACCGATCGCCGGGCGGTCGTCGTCGGTCCAGCGCTCGGCGAGCTCCCACATGGCCGCCAGCCGCTCGGCCCGTTCCCGGGGGACGCCGTGCTCACGGGTGAGCCCCGCCGCATCGAGCGCCCGGCGTTCCCACCACGGGATCCGTGCCACCCGATTTGCCACGGCGTTCAGGTCGGCGGCCGGAGACGAACCGCCGAGCGCACGGGCGAGGAGTTCCGCCTCACCAGCGCCGGGTCCCGTTTCGGTATCCACCGCCCGATAGTATCACAAATCCGTGTAGTTGTCGGCGCCAGCTAAGCGTGGCGGGTGATGAGCATCCCGATCACGAAGATGGCCACGATCAGGGCGCCGGCAATCGCCACGGGGATCCACCCGCCGCCGGCTGCCAGCAGCGAAGGGCGAGGCGAAGTGCGTGGCGGAGCGGCCGGCACTGGAGCGTCGACAATGTCCGCCGGCGCGTCCACCGCGATCAACTTGACGCGCCCCGGGGCATCCTCAGGCAGCTCAGCGGGGTCGAGCAGCGCGGGCGCCACGGCCACGCTGCGCCGCCGTCGCGGGGAGCGGAGCTCAGACACCGCGCTCGCCCTCGGCGATCAATGCCGCCAGCACCTCGTCAGCGAACGATCGATAGGCCGCCGCCGCCTCGGAGGACGAGGCCATCACGGTGACCGGCTCTCCGGCGAGCGCCGACTCCTGCAGGCGCACGGTGACCTTGATCACGGTGTTGAAGACGCGCAGGTTCGGGATGGCGTGCAATCCCTCGAGCAGGTCGCGCGAAAAGCGCGTCCGCATCACCACGAACGTCGGCAGCAGCCCGAGCACGCGCAGATCCGGGTTCAACCCCTGGCGCACGTGGTGCACGGACCGGAGCGTCTCCTTGAGGCCTTTCACCGCATAGCCCGACATCTGCATGGGAATGACGATGAAGTCGGTGGCCGCCAGGACACTGATGGTGTGAAACGCAAAGTTCGGTGGCGTGTCGAACAGGATGAAGTCGTAGTCGCGACAATCGCGATCGAGGGCTCGGCGCAACCGCGTTTCGGAGTCGAGCGTCGTCGGCAACCCGGCCTCGACCGCGGCGAGGTCGGGGTTCGCGGGGAGCAGATGCAGGCCCGGCCACTTGGTGCGGACGATCAACTCGTCGACCGACTGGTCCGGCTCGAGAATCGCATCCGCAACCGTGTGATTGAGCGAGTACGGGTTGAAGCCCAGCCCCGACGTGAGGTTCGACTGCGGATCCATGTCGACTGCGAGCACACGGCGTCCGCGCTCTGCGAACACAGCCGCCAAGGAGGCGCAGGTGGTCGTCTTTCCCACCCCGCCTTTTCCAGAGATGCAGGCGATCGAAACAGCCACCGCGACCGGTTAGTCTAGTCCAGGCCGCCGCAACCGGGACATGAACATGGGCATGGCGACGACAGAAAGGGTCAGCTTGGAGCCACCCGTACTGTCGGGCGCACCGCGGGTGCCGCCGCCATGTCGTCCTCCCAGGCGCGGTTGAGACGGCGCTGCATGATTGCCATGAGGATGAGACCGCCCGCAATCGGGAGCAGCAGCCAGCAGATGACCCGCGTCGGGCGCAACTGCACGTCGGTGGTGCGACCCATGCGGTCCTCGAGGATGCGCACGCGCTCCAGGGACATCACGATGGCGATGGCGCTGAACGGCAGCAGCAGCGCGAGATACGGAATCACCAGGCCGCCGCCGAGCAATCCATACGCCTGCAGCACGGTGAAATGCGGGTCGAACGGCAGCGAGACGTTAGCAACCGCAAGCACGATTCTCACCGCCCCCGCGATGCTCACCAGCCAGCCGATCGCCCAGGGGATCGCCACCGCGATGGTGGAACGCCCGGGGATGACGTGCATGCGCGTGTCGAAGTTGCCGATCTCGCGATTGATCCGGTGATGCCAGACGAGGGCGTAGACCCCGAGCGTCACCACCGAGAGCGCAACCACTGCGAACGTCGAACGCCGTTTCCCAGGAGGACCGAACGACGTCACCTTGGGGAGCGCCTTCTCCGGCGTGGTGATCGCCGCGACGATCGTCACCTCGGTGGGATCCGTGTCGAGCGTGGCATCCGGCGGTGGCGGGCTCGCCGACCCATCGAGCATGTGCTCGTCGCCGTCTTCGTCGCGCATGACATCCCCCTCGTGCGGGTTCGCCTTCGGCGCCGACGCGGGCCACGACCACGCGGGTGGTGGTGGAGTCGTGGCGACGGGGGCTGCGCCCTCGGGGTCGGACGCGGTCAGTGTCGCGACAGCGGGCGTGGTGCCCGGCCGCGATGCGGTCTCGGTCATCCCGTGTTCCTCGTGTACGGCGCCGCCTCGGGCGATGCCGCGTGCTGCTAGTGGGACGTCGACGCTCCGGGTACTGGATTCGAACCAGTGGCCTTGCGGTTAACAGCCGCCTGCTCTACCGCTGAGCTAACCCGGATCATGACTCAAGTCTACCTGCCGTGACGCACCGTGCCTTCGACAACACGATCCGTCACCGGCGGCGACAGCGCCGTTCCGGCTACTCGAGATAGTCCTTGAGCTTCTTGGAACGCGACGGGTGGCGGAGCTTGCGCAGGGCTTTCGCCTCGATCTGACGGATGCGTTCGCGGGTGACGCCGAAACGCTTGCCCACCTCTTCGAGCGTCCGCTGATGTCCGTCGATGAGCCCGAATCGCAGTTGGAGCACGCGCCGTTCACGCGGCGTCAGCGTGTCGAGAATGTCCTCGACCTCGGTGCGCAACATGGTGAGCGACGCCGCGTCGGACGGCGCGGTGGCCTCCTTGTCCTCGACAAAGTCGCCAAGGTGCGAGTCCTCCTCCTCACCGATCGGGGTCTCCAGCGAGACCGGATCCTGAGAAACCTTGGTGATCTCGCGCACCTTCTCCGGCGTGATCCCCATCTCCTCGGCGATCTCCTCGTCGTTGGGTTCGCGGCCCAGCTCTTGGAGCAGCCGGCGCGACACGCGGACGAGCTTGTTGATGGTCTCGACCATGTGCACCGGGATGCGGATGGTCCGCGCCTGGTCGGCGATGGCACGCGTGATCGCCTGGCGGATCCACCACGTCGCGTACGTCGAGAACTTGTACCCCTTGTGGTAGTCGAACTTCTCGACGGCACGGATCAGCCCCATGTTGCCTTCCTGGATCAGGTCGAGGAAGGACATGCCGCGGCCGATGTACTTCTTGGCAATGCTGACCACAAGGCGCAGGTTCGCTTCGGTGAGCTGGTTCTTCGCCTCCTCGTCACCCTGCTCGATCAGCTTTGCGTAGTGGACTTCCTGCTCGGCCTTGAGGAGCGCGACCCTGCCGATCTCCTTGAGATACATGCGTACCGGGTCGTCGAGGGAGACGGAATCGATGGCCTCGGCCTTGGCGATGAGCTCCTCGTCGATCTCGTCGACCGTCTCGAAGTCCTTGTCGCCGTCGCTGACCTCGATCCCCATCTCACGAAAGACGTGGAAGATCCGCTCCAGATGGTCCGGCTCGACATCGATCTCCGGGAACGCGGCGAGGATGTCGTCGGGCGTGAGATATCCATGGTCCTTGCCCTTGATGATCAGCGCCTCGGCGGCCGAGACGAGGAGATCAGCGCCGGTTGGCGGCGGCAGGGTGGCTGCTCTGGATCGGGTCGTGGTGGTGGCTGTGCTCATTTCAACTCTGTCTCAGGCGGTGCAGGCTGACGCACGCTCTGCGAGGTCCGCCGGACGATTGGGCAACGACAGTATTCACAATAATTGTCGAAGCCGTCTGAGTGTGCCAATTCGCGATATCGGATAGGGAATTCCACACAGGGCACGAGGGAGATGGTGGCTCGGGAGCCCGCAGATCAAACATGCGCAGGCTCGCGCGTGGCGGAACAGCCCCGATCAGCGAACCGCCACGGTACGGCGCAGGTGGGGAGCGTCCGCCGCAAGCCGGCTCAGCTTGGCTGCGAGCGCGTCCGCGTCCTCGGTGCGCCCCTCATCTCTGGCGCGGTGCATCTCAGCCGAGATGCTGACCAGCGCGCGACGCACGCTCTCCTCGTGGATGAGGCGCACGCAATCCGCCATGAGCTGCTTGATCGCCTGCGGCTCGGCCGCATCCGCGAATTCCGGCACCTCCCGGACCAGCAGGCCGGCGGCCCGGCGCTGGTCTCCCCCGGTGAGGCGCCGGAGGGTGAAATCGGTCGGGTCGGTCGACGCGGCATCGTAGATCCGCCGTGCGGTCGGGTTCGTGAACTCGTCCGGACCCAGGCCGGTTTCCGTTCTCAGCGCGGCCGCGAGCTCGGGTCGGATCAGCACCACCCGCGCCAGCTGCGCCTCCCAGGGCGGCATCGGCTCGTCCGCCTCGATGGGTTCGGGCTCCTCCAGCGCGCCCGGGGCCGATTCGGCCGGCGCAGCGACCACGATCCTGGCGGGCTTCCGGGTGCCGTCGCGCATGGAGTGGGCCAGGTCGGTGCTCAGCGATCGCGCGCCGATGTCGAGCCTGCGGGCGGCCTGCTGGAGGTAGAGCTCGCGGGTGGTCGCCTCGGGGATCCTGGCCAGCACGGAGACGGCGCGTTCCGCTGCTGCGCGGCGGGCATCGACGCTGCCACCCTCGCCCGCGCCGAGCGCGGCGTCGAGGAGCACCTGCCACGCCGGCGGGGAGTCTGCGATTGCCCGAACGAATGCGGCCGGGTCCACGTGGACGAGCTCGTCCGGGTCCTTCACGCCGGCCGGAAGGCGGCAGATCCGAGCCTGGATGCCCTCCACGGCGATCACGTCCACCGCCCGGGTCGCGGCCACCCTCCCGGCATCATCGCCGTCGAAGCACAGCACCAGCGTCTCGGCGATGCGGCCGAGGCTGTGCACCTGCTCCCGGGTGAGCGCCGTGCCGCTGCTCGCCACCGTGTGCTCGACGCCGGCGGTGTGCGCCGCGAGGACATCGAAATACCCCTCGACGATCACGGCAGCGTGCTGGCGCACGATCGCGGCGCGAGCGAGATCGAGGCCGAAGATGGCCGCGGACTTGTGATACGCGGCGGAGTCCGGGCTGTTCAGGTACTTCGGCTTGGCGTCGCCCAGTGCGCGAGCGCCGAACCCGAGCACCTCACCACGCTCATCGCGGATGGGGAAGACAAGCCGGTCCCGAAAGCGGTCACGCGTCCTGCCGCCTCGCTGCGGATGGACGAGGCCGGCTTCGACCAGTTCCTCGACGGTGGCACCGCCCTTGCCGGTGAGATACCGGGCCAGGGCGTCCTCACCGGCGCCTCCCGCAGGTGCGAAGCCGACCCCGAACCGCCGCGCGAGCGCCTCGTCGACCCCACGGTCGCGCAGCAGGCTCCGGCCGGGCTCACCGGCGGGAGCCGCCCAGAGCACGTGCTGGTAGTAGGCCTGCGCCCTGGCGTTGAGCTCGATCGACCGTCGCCGCCGCCGGCCCGCGCCGCGGTCTGACCTCGGCCCGCTCTCGAGCTCCACGCCGGCGCGGTCGGCAAGCATCTCGAGGGCCTGACGGAAATCAATGCGTTCGATCTGCTCGATGAACTTGAAGAGGTCACCGCCCTCGTGGCAGCCATGGCAGTACCAGACCTGACGTTCCGGGCTCACGGTGAACGACGGGGTCTTCTCCGCATGAAATGGGCAGAGCCCGGTCAGCTCGCGCCCAGCACGATGGAGGGTGACGTACCCCCCGATGACCTCGATGAGATCGAGGCGCGACTTGACCTCAGCGACAGCGTCCCCAGCCATGGCCCGCCAGCCTCACCGCGCTAGCGGCTGAAGAACCAGCGGCGGCGCTTGCCGGCGACGTCCTGTGGGTCGGGAGCGCCAACCTGGAGTTCGCTGATCCGCCGGTCGCGGTCGGCAATGCGACGATCCTTCTCCGCCTGGGCGGCCGCATGCTCGGCGCGGGCGGTCTGCAGCTCCAGCTGGAGCTGCTTCACCAGGTTCTGGCGCGAGTTGAGCTCCGCCTCGAAGCGCTGCCGCTGCTCGGAGTAGATCCGCTGCTCGAGCGTGCGCTCCCAACGGTCCAGCAGGCCGGCCACGAGCTCGCGAGGATCGAGCGACGTCATCGACGCCACGTCGCGGCGGGGCTCGTCCACCGGGGCCACCTCGATCATGGATCCAGCGCGGGCGTGCGACGTCGGTCCTTCGGCGGCGAGCTCTTCGGCAGGAGACGGGACCACCTTGTCGGGCCACGACGAAGGCTGCGCGGTGCCGACCACGTCGACGCTCGCGGCCTGGTCTGCCGCCATCGCAGCGTTGCCATTCGGTGGCGGTGGCGGAGGTTGCAGCTCCGGGGTGATTGCGTGGGTCGCCGGACTCTCGATGCCGAGGTCGCCCAGGCGGACGAGATAGCGGACGCCATCCGGGCCCTCTTCGCGACGCGACGGGACGTCGCCCGCTTCCACGCGACGAAGCAGAATACCGAGGGGGAGATCCAGCCTCTGCGCGACTTCCTCGACGGGAAGGTATGGCTCGGCACCCGGCGCGGTAGTGGTGGCTGCGGGCATGGCTGTCTGCTGCCAGGACATCAATAGAAGAGTAGGCCAAACGCTATACCACGTGGGGATCACCGGTGAACCGTTACGCGCGACCTAGCGTCCTACGACCTCGATTGCATACTTCGAGTTGTCGGTGAGCAACACGATGCCACCGCGTTGATCGGTGATCACCGCGCGCACAGGCGAGGTCGCGAACACATCGGGTGCGTCCGTGTGTTCGGTGACCGTACGGCGCACGGCATATGGCATCCCCGGTGTGGGTGGCGTCAACTCGTCGCCCTCGACCACGTGACCATCGTCAAGCATTTCCGGGCGTCCGCTCCGCGTTGCGACCTTGCGGATCCGCACATGCTCGGTCACTCGCGTATCGCTTCCATACCAGTGGAGAGTAGCGAGAGTGCTCGGCCGGATGGCTTCAGCGATCGCGCTCCACTCGCGCCAGCCGGGCATGGGCAGCCGCAAGCCTTGCAGCGGGCACTCGGAACGGCGAGCAGGAGACGTAGTCGAGCCCCAGCTCCTCGCAGAGCGCGATGGATTCCGGGTCACCGCCGTGCTCCCCGCAGATGCCGACGCTCAACGATGGACGGACAGCCCGGCCCTCCTCGACAGCGAAGCGCATGATCCGGCCGACACCGTCCCGATCGAGCGTCTCGAACGGGTTGCGCGGCAGGATCTTCTCCTCGACGTAGCGAAGCAGGAACTTGCCCTCGGCGTCGTCGCGCGACACGCCAAAGGTCATCTGGGTCAGGTCGTTGGTGCCGAAGGAGAAGAAGTCCGCCGACTGCGCGATCTGTCCGGCGGTCAGTGCCGCGCGGGGCACCTCGATCATGGTGCCGACGAGATAGTTGACCTTCGTCCTGGTCTCCTTGAAAACCTCCTGGGCAACGCGGTCGATCACCACACGCGTCCGGCGCAATTCTTCGAGTGTCCCGACGAGCGGCACCATGATTTCGGGGCGCACGTCGACGCGCTCCTTCTTCAGGCTCACCGCCGCCTCGATGATGGCGCGCGCTTGCATCTCGATGATCTCGGGGAACAGCAGACCCAGGCGGCAACCGCGGAGTCCGAGCATCGGGTTCTGCTCATGCAGGTTGCGCACCGCGGCGAGCAGGTTCAGCTGCTTGCGGTATGACTTCTCTGGCTTTCCCAGTGCCTGCGCGCGCGTCACCTCGACGAGCAACTCCTCGAGCGACGGCAGGAATTCGTGGAGCGGCGGGTCGATGAGCCGGATGATGACGGGCAATCCGTGCATCGCCGCGAGGATGCCGCGGAAGTCCTCGCGCTGCATCGGGAGCAGCTTTGCCAGCTCCTTGCGGCGCTCGGTTTCGTCCGCTGCGAGGATCATCTTCTGGACGATCGGCAGGCGTTCCTGCTGCATGAACATGTGCTCGGTGCGGCAGAGACCGATCCCCTCCGCGCCGAAGTCGCGAGCGCGCACGGCGTCGTGCGGGTAGTCGCCATTGGCCCAGACCTGGAGGCGCCGGAAGGAGTCCGCCCAGCGCAACAACTCCTCGAGCTCGCCCGAGATCTCGGCGTCGAGCATCGGAACACGTCCCTCGATGACGTTCCCGGTCGAGCCGTCGATGGTGAACGCCTCGCCTTCCTTGATCGTCGTCCCGCCGGCGGTGAACTGACGCTTGGTCAGGTCGACCTTCACCGACTCCGCGCCCGCGACGCACGGCTTTCCCATCCCTCGCGCAACCACCGCCGCGTGCGACGTGCGCCCGCCGCGCGAGGTGAGCACACCCTCCGCGGCGATCATGCCGTGCACGTCGTCCGGGTTGGTCTCGATCCTGACGAGGATGACTTTCTCACCCTTCTTGGCCATGGCCTCGGCACGGTCCGCGTCGAACACCGCCTTGCCGTAGGCGGCGCCCGGTGAGGCCGCGAGTCCGGTGGTCAGCACGTGCACTTTCGCCTTCGGGTCGATGCGTCGATGGAGCAGCTGATCGACCTGGCCCGGCTCGACGCGAAGCACGGCCTCGCGTTTGGTGATGAGGCGTTCGCGGACCATCTCGACGGCGATCTTCACCGCGGCTTCGGCGGTGCGCTTGCCACTGCGCGTCTGCAGCATGTACAGCTTGCCGCGCTCGATGGTGAACTCCATGTCCTGCACATCGCGGTAGTGCTTCTCGAGCTTGCGAGCGATCTGCTCGAACTGCTTGTACGCCTTGGGAAGGTCCGTCGCCATCGCAGCGATCGGCTTGGGCGTGCGGATGCCTGCGACGACATCCTCGCCCTGCGCGTTGGTGAGGTACTCGCCATACAGCTTGCGCTCGCCGGTCGACGGATCCCGGGTGAACGCAACCCCGGTCCCGGAGTCGTCACCCATGTTGCCGAAGACCATCGACTGGATGTTGACCGCGGTGCCGAGGTCGTGGGGAATGCGGTTGTAGTTGCGGTAGTCGGTGGCCCGCTTGTTGTTCCACGACTCGAACACGGCGCCGATGGCGGCGCGCAGCTGCGCCATCGGATCCTCTGGGAACTCCGTGCGCGAATTGCGCTTGACGATCGCCCGGTACTCGACGATCAGTTCCTCGAGCGCGGACGCGCTGAGGTCGGCGTCCGTCTTCGCCTTCTTGCGCGTCTTCATCGTGTCGAGCGCTTCCTCGAACAGCTGACCGTCGATTCCGAGCACGATCTTGCTGAAGAGCTGGATGAACCGGCGATGAGCATCGAGCGCAAACCGCCGGTCCTTGGTGAGCTTCGCGAGCCCTTCAAGTGTCGCCGAGTTGAGGCCGAGGTTGAGGACCGTGTCCATCATGCCCGGCATCGAGAATTTCGCCCCACTGCGGACGCTCACGAGGAGCGGATTGCGCGGGTCGCCGAAGCCCTTGCCGGTCGTCTTCTCGACGACCTTGAGCGACTTCTCCACCTGCTCCCAGAGGCCGTCGGGAAACTTCGCACCCTTGGCGTAGAAGGCATTGCAGGCCTCGGTGGTGATCGTGAAGCCAGGCGGGACCGGCAGGCCGGCCCTGGTCATCTCGGCGACGCCCGCACCCTTCCCACCGAGCAGGTCACGCATCGAGGCACTGCCCTCGTCGAAGCGGTACACCCACTTGTGCGCGCGGCCCACAGCGCCGTTCTGCGATGCGGTGCTGCGCGCGGAAGGCTTACGAGCCTGAGTCGTCTTCGATGGACTCTTCGATGGACTCTTGGATGGACGCTTCGACGATGTTTTGCCCCGGGTGCCTACCGCCATTGGCTAGTCCTCACGTAATCACTGTGCTGCGCAAAGCGCCCCAGCGTAGCATCGGGCCGCTGCGAGGCCGGACGGAGGCGACGTGACACCGGCTCGAGTCCGGCGGAGATGGTTACCGGGACTTTTTCGAAGGCTTCTTCGGGGTGTGATGGGCCCTCGGCTTGCTCCACTCCGCCCGCTTCGGGGCTCGTGTCACTCCCGCCTCGCGCAGAGCAGGACCGAGGCGCGTCTTCATGTAGTCGTCCTGGTCTTCCTGGGACTCCCAGACCTCCACCACGATCCATCCGCCCCCTTCGGTGGGGCCGGCGAGGTGGGTGTGGAGACCGGCGGGCCAGTCGCCCTCGCCGGTGTCCATGTTGATCCCCAGCACCTTGTTGACCCGATCGTACGCATCGGCTCCGAGCCCCTCGAACTCGAGGATGAAGACCTCAGGCATCACTCACTCCCACGGGTATCTGGGCCCATCGACGGGGCGCCGGGGATCATGCCAGAGCCTGGTGGTCCTCTACAAGATGAGCATGGCGTCGCCGAACTCATGCCAGAGGTAACCGCGTTCGCGAACCCCCGCATAGGCTTGCTCGAGCAGGTTCTGGTCGAGCAGCGCTCCGAGCATGTCGAGGTGCGTCGCCGGCGGCTCGTGCAGCCCCGTCAGCAATGCATCGACAGCGCGCAAGCGCGTGTGCGGTGTGATGACGAGTCGCGTCCATCCGCTCATGGGGTGGACCACTCCGGCGTCGTCGACTGCGGTCTCCAGCGTCCGAATGACGCTCGTCCCGACGGCAATCACCCGCCGGGCACGATTGATACGCTCCGCCGCGGACTCGCGAATGTCGAACCGCTCCTCGATGAGCGGCTTCTGCAGGTCGGCGTCGTCGTCCTGGAAGGAGCTGAGCCCGCAGTGCAAGACGATGTCCGTCACGTCGACCCCGCGCCGGCGTAGCGCGCTGAGCACTTCCCACGTGAGGTGGCGTCCCGCGGAGGGAGTTTCGACCGACCCCGGCGCGCCGGCGTACACGGTCTGGTAATGCTCCAGCGGCACGGGGTTGGGCACGTACGAGTACCGGATCGGTTCGCCGTCGCTGAGCAGCGTCTGCACCGGGTCACCACTCTCCACAGCCATGCGCCAGAGCAGCGGCGCGTCACCGCGCGGCTCGAGAACGCGGAAGCGGAGACCACTGGCAGCCGTCAGCGTCTCGCCAGGCTCGAGCCGTACGTTGCGATGCGGCGGTGCCGTCTCCACCGCAAGCGCGTCCCATTCGCGATCGCGGAGCGCACCCGGGCGCAGCTGAACCTGTGGCGCCCCCACCCTGTCGACCCGCAGCGCGGCGGGCAGCGTGCGGCTCGAGTTGACCACCAGCAGATCGCCCGGCGCGAGGTGCTCGCCGAGCCGCGCCACCGTCGTGTGGCCGATCCGTCCTGACGCCCGCTCGACGACGCAGAGCCGTGCGCCGTCGCGTCGCATGCCACGCAGTTCCGCGGGAAGCGACGCCCGGAGCTCGCGCGGTGGAGAGATCATCCGAGACTCGCGGCTTCGACGCGATCGACGGCCGGGAGTGGTCCCGCAAAGAGGGCGACGAGCCGCTCCGCAACATCTTCCGGGCGAAGCAGATCCTCCGGGTTCGCCTCGGGGTCCGCCGCCATGTGCATCTCCGTGTGCATGTCGCCGGGATCCACGCTGATCACCCGCACCTCCGTGCGGCGCAGCTCTGCCGACCAGCTCCGTGTCAGTGCGTCGAGCGCAGCCTTGGAGGCGCTGTACAGACCCAGGCCCTCGAAGCCGATCACGGCGGCGTCCGTGCTGATGTTGACAACGAGCCCACGGTTGCGCAGGAGCATCCCGCCGATCACAGCCTGGGTGAGGCGGAGCGGTCCGAGAACGTTGGCCTGGAGCACGTGCTCGAGCGCGCTCGATGGCGCATCGGTGAGCTGTGACAAGGGCAACGGACCGAGCTCGGCTGCGTTGTTGATCAGGATGTCGATGCCCCCGAACCGTTCCAACGCGGTGGCGGCGAAACGCTCGACATCGGTCGCGTCCGACATGTCGGCGAGCACGGCGAGCACCTCGACGCTGAGTCCTCGGCATTCCTCGGCCACGGTCTCCAGTGCCTGACCGCCGCGAGCGCAGATTGCGAGCGAGGCGCCTTCTCGAGCAGCCGCCAGTGCCACGGCGCGGCCAAGGCCTCTGGAGGCGCCCGTGATCATGACGGTGGTTCCGGAGAGCGTTCCCATGGCGTCAATCCTGCGCGCGCCGCCGGTCGAGCGCGTCCACCCGATGCCGCAGCGACGCATCCGCCATTCGGCGGACCCGTCAGTCGACGAGACCTTCGCGGATGGCCAGGACTGCCGCCTGCGTTCTGTCGGCCACACCCAGCTTGGAGAGCACGCGGCTCACGTGAGTCTTGATGGTCTTCTCGCCGATACCCAGCCGTTGCGCGATCTGTTTGTTCGCGAGCCCCTCGACCACAAGGCGGAGGACGTCGCGTTCCCGGGCGGTGAGATCCGTGCGGTCAGCACCCGGCGCCCGGCTGCGATGCATCAACCGAGCCGCCACCGACGGATGCAGCGCCGGGCGCCCCGCATGGACGTCGCGGATGCCGTCGGCGAGTGCCCCGGGATCGACGTCCTTGAGCAGGTAGCCGGCAGCCCCGGCTGCGATCGCCGCAAAGATCTGAGCGTCGTCGGCGAAGCTCGTGAGCACGAGCACGCGGGAGCGCGGGACGACCTCGAGGAGGCGGCGGATTGCGCCGATGCCGTCGCCCTCCGGCATGACCAGGTCAAGGAGGACGACGTCGGGCATCGTCTCCGTTGCGACGCGCACCGCTGCATCGGGACCCGCGGCCTCACCCACTACCTCGATGCCCTCCTGGAGGCGCAGGAACGCGCGGAGCCCCTCGCGAACCACCGCGTGGTCATCGACGATCACCAAGCGGATGGGCGGACTCGCGCTCATCCCGTCGGGACCTTGACGGTCACAGCCGTCCCACCGCGGCCATGGCTCCGAATGTCGAGCTGCGCACCGATCTCGCGGGCCCGTTCGCGCATGGTCGTGAGCCCCATCCCGCGCCGCGTGTGCGGCAGCGCGCCTGGATCGAATCCGGGGCCGTCGTCACGGATGCGCAGCGTCACCGCACTCCCCCCGGAGCGCAACGTCACTCGAACCGCAGCGCCCGCTGCGTGGCGCATTGCGTTGTGGAGCGCCTCCTGGGCGATCCGAAGCAGCGCGTGCTCCGTCTCCAGCGGCAAGCGGATACCTTCGTCCGCTTCGACCTCAACACGCGCTCCGCTGGTGCGCAGCGCTTCGGCGTGGTCGGCGAGCGTCGCGGCGAGCCCGTCGCGCTCGAGGCTCTTGGGTCGGAGCGCGTGGACGAGGCCGCGCAACTCCTGGAGCGCGGAGGTGGTTCGCTGTTCGAAACCGCGGATCGTCTCGCGAGCCTCCTCGTCACGCGTGGAAAGCGCCGCAGCTCTGGCGGCGAGGACGAGACTGAACAGCGTCTGCGTGGCCGCGTCGTGCAACTCGCGCGCGACCCGATTGCGTTCCTCGACGACCGCGAGCCGTTGCGAGCGCGCGTAGAGCTCGGCGTTCGCGATCGCGACACCCGCGTACGCCGCAAGGGTTTCGAGCTTCCGGGCGTCGGCTCTCGTGAAGTGACCCGCCCGATGCCCGCTGACGAACAGGTTGCCGACCACCCTCGCCCGGTGCTTGATGGGCACGCCGAGGAAATCGGTGAGCGTGGGGTGATGCGCTGGGTAGTACGAGAAGCGGGGATGGCTGCGGATGTCGTCAAGCAGGATCGGCCCCTCCTCGAGCAGGGCGCCGAGCACGCCGTGCGTTCGAGGCAGCTCGCCGATGGTCGCGGCGACCCGCTCGCTGATTCCCGAGGTCACAAAACGGGCGAAGCCGCCGCGGCCGTCGGGGACACCGATGGCTCCGTATCGAGCCGTCGACTGCCGCCTCGCCGCCCGAACGATCCGCTCGAGCACCGCGTCCAGGTCCGGCGCATCGCCGAGTGCGAGCAGATCGAGCACACCGGCGGCCACCGCATCGGTGTCGCTCCGAGCACTCGCCACGCCGGGATGCTATCCGGTGGGTTCGCCGTTCGCTCGCGAACGTGCACGCGCGCGGCCCACTTCGAGCTGATCGCGGAGCGCTTCGCGCAGCCCGTCGATGGGCACGCGCACCTGCGTCATCCCGTCGCGCTCACGGATGGTGACCGCGTGATCGTTGAGCGAGTCGAAGTCGAACGTGATCGCGAGTGGTGTGCCGATCTCGTCCTGGCGGCGATAGCGACGACCGATGGCCTGGGTCTCGTCATACATGGTGGCGAAGTGTGGGCGCAGGTCATGCTCGATGCGCCGGGCAGGCTCGGTGAGCTCGGCCTTCTTGGAGAGCGGCAGAACAGCGACCTGCACGGGCGCGACATCCGGGTGCAGGTGCAGCACCACGCGCTTCTCGCCGCGCACCTCCTCCTCGTCATATGCGTCGACGAGCAGGGTGATGAAGATGCGGTCGGTGCTCACCGCAGGTTCGATCACGTAGGGGATGTAGCGCTCGTTGGTCTCGGGGTCGAAATACGAGAGATCGCGGCCGCTGTGCTGCATGTGCGTCTTCAGGTCGTAGTCCGTCCGATCCGCGACTCCCTCGAGCTCACCCCAACCGAACGGATACCGGTACTCGATGTCACTGGTTGCGGAGCTGTAGTGCGAGAGCTCGGCGGTATCGTGCGGGCGCAGCCGAAGATTCGCCTTGCGCACCCCCAGGGTGTCCACGTGCCAGCTGAACCGCTCGGCGCACCAGTACTCGTGCCACTCCCGGTCGGTGCCGGGTTTGCAGAAATACTCCATCTCCATGAGCTCGAATTCGCGCAGCCGGAAGATGAAGTTTCCCGGTGAGATCTCATTGCGAAACGCCTTGCCCTGCTGGGCGATGCCGAACGGCAGCCGGCGCCGCGTGGAGTTGAGCACGCTGGCAAAGTTGACGAACATGCCCTGTGCGGTCTCGGGGCGGAGCCAGATCTGCGCAGCCGCCTCTTCCACGGGACCGATGAACGTCTTGAACATGAGGTTGAACTGGCGCGCCGGGGTGAGCTGTCCTCCGCATTCCGGGCATCCCGGAGCGTCGGGTGGCTTCCCGCGAGCGCGCCGCTCATCGGCGAGGTGGTCCTCACGCCAGCGCTTCTTGCAGGTGCCCATGCAATCCACGAGCGGGTCGGTGAAGCCGGCGACGTGGCCACTTGCGACCCACACCTCAGGGTTCATCAGGATCGCGGTTTCGATGCCCTCGACGTCGTCACGGAGATCCACCATCGACTGCCACCAGCGCTCGCGGATGTTGCGGCGCAGCCGGACCCCGAGCGGCCCGAAGTCGTATACGGCGTTCAGACCGCCATAGATCTCGCTTGACGGGTAGACAAACCCACGTTGTTTGGACAGCGAGACGAGCTTCTCGATGACGTCCGACTGCGACTGGTCCTCTTGTGTCTGGTCCTCGGCCATGGCGGGTCAGTCTACCGGCACCCTCACGGCACCCCGTCCCTCGATGGCTCGAAGCACGTCGATCGAACGCAGCCGGCGATCGAGGTGATGGGCCAGCTCGGACTCGACGATCCGCTCGAGCGTCTGCAGCGTGGGAGCATCGAGCCGCAGCCGCAGCCAGAGCTCCTCGTCGCCATCCGCGGCAGCGCGCAGCACCTTGATGACTCGCACCGTGCACTCCACCGCCTCGGGATCGCCCGGGGCACAGCGCACGCAGAGCAGGCCGCCACCCGGTGCGCTGAACCACGCGGTCTGCTCGGGAAGCCGGCGCTCGCAGCCGGCGCAGTCGAGCAGCTGGGGTGCATAGCCGAGCCGGTCCACCATCCGGCGCGCGAACCACACGATGGCGGCGCGGGGATCGCGCTCGGGGTCGGCGCACGCGGTCAGTGCGCTCGCGACCAGCGAATAGATCTCCGGGTCGGCGTGGTGGCTTTCGAGGACCCGGTCGGTCAACTCGGCACACAGCGACGCGCACGCTGCGCGACGCGCGTCGCTTCGCAGCGGGGTCGCTTCCACGGTCTCCGCCTGGGTCAGCACATCAAGCTCTCCGCGTCCTCTGGCGAGCTGCATGCGGCTGCGCGTGAACAGGTCGGTGCGCGATGCGAGCCGGCTCTGACTCTTGCGCACGCCGCGGGCGATCACGCCGATCTTGCCGTGCTCCAGTGTCAGCACGGTGAGGATGCGGTCGGTCTCGCCGTAGTCGATGCGGCGCAGCACGATTCCCTCGTCGCTGTAGGTCGGCATCCGACCATCATGCGCACTACTGGCGGCGAGCGTGCGCCGGTGACTCCTCCTCGGTGTCGCGGGACTCCTGCTGACCGTCGTGGTCGGAGGGTCGCGCCCCGCGCTCGCGGATCAGCGGCACGGGGCTGGTGATGCGCACGGTCTGGATGCTCTGGCGCCGCACCGCCTCGACCGTCAGGGTCGCGGAGCCCAGCTGGATGGTCGCTCCGACCTTCGGAATCTCACCGAGCTCCTCGTAGACCAGCCCGCCGACGGTGTCGGCCTCGACATCGGGAACCTCGAGATTGAGCGCCTCCTTGAGGTCATCCACCGGGAAGCGTGCACTCACGACGACCTCGTGATCCGACACGATCTGCAGTTCCTCGACCTCGCTGATGTCGTACTCGTCGCGGATCGGGCCGACGATCTCCTCGATGAGATCCTCGAAGGTGACGATCCCGGCGGTGCCGCCATGCTCGTCGACGACCACGGCGATGTGCACCTTTCGCTCCTTCATCTCACGGAGCAGCTCGCCGACGTGCTTCGCCTCGGGCGTGAAGTACGGCTCGCGCGCGACCTCCTTGAGCGGGCGCTGGTCGTCACCGACCACGCCATGGCGCAACAGGTCCTTCGCGTACACGATGCCGACGATGTTGTCGACGTTGTCCTCGTAGATCGGAATCCGCGAGAAGCCATACTCGATGATCACCTTGATCACGTCGGCAATCGAGTCGGTGGCCTCGACCGCGACGACGTCCACACGCGGGACCATCACCTCGCGCACCGACTTGTCGGTCATCTCGAGGATGCCGTGGATCATCTCCCGCTCCTCCTGCTCGACGATCCCCTCCTGCTCACCGACATAGAGGAGGAGCTTCAACTCCTCCTCGGTCACGAATGGGCCGCGCACGCTGTGGCCTCTGGTCGCAGCGCGGACGATCAGCCGCGACATCGCACTCAGGCCCCCGACAAACGGCCGGAGCAGCCGGGTGAGGAACAGCACCGGCCCTGCGAGCACGAGCGCGAAGGTCTCGTTGAACCGCAACGCGAGCGACTTCGGCGCGATCTCGCAGAAGATGAGCACGACGATCGAGAGCACGATCGTGCCCACCACCTGCGGAAGGGTGCGGAGATAGCTCTGGATGAGCAGCGCCGTCGCGGTCGAGACCACGATGACCGCGACGGTGTTCAGGGTGAGGATCGTCGACAGGTATGCGTTCGGATCGGCGTGCAGGCGCGTGACCGTGCGCGCGCGCTTGTTGCCGTCGTCGGCGAGGCTGCGCATGCGGATGCGGCTCACGCTCGTCAGCGATGTCTCTGCCGCAGCAGCGAACGCAGCAATGACCAGCCCGAGAATGATGACGATGATGAGCGGCGTCATCGGTTCCGGGACGGTGGTGGGTCTGAGCCGCTCACCGGAACAGTTCGCTCACGCTCCGTCCCTCATGGACGCGCACGATCGCCTCGGCGATCAGCGGCGCGACCGAGAGGATGCGGAGCTTGGGCGCATCGTCGAAACTGTGACTGCCGTTGTGATACGGGATGGTGTCGGTGATGCAGATCTCGTCGATGGGTGCGGCGTGGAGTCGCGCCACCGCGCCGTCGCTGAGCACGCCGTGGGTGGCCACGACGTCAACGGACTTTGCACCCCTGGCGAGCAGTGCCATCGCCGCGTTGACGAGGGTGCCCCCGGTGGAGATGAGGTCGTCGACGATCACGCAGACCGCGCCTTCGACGTCACCGATGACATTGACGACCTCGACCGTGTCGTCCCGTGGACGCCGTTTGTCGATGAAGGCGATCGGTGCGTCGAGGATGCGAGCAAGGTTGCGCGCGCGGTTCACACCGCCGGTGTCCGGCGACACCACCACGACGTCGTGGCCGTGGCGTTCGCGCACGCGCCGGGCGAGGATCTTGGTGGCGATGAGCGCGTCAACCGGGATGTCGAAGAACCCCTGGATCGCCTCGGCGTGGAGGTCGACGCAGATCACCCGGTTGGCTCCGGCGAGCTCGATGATGTTCGCCATCAGCTTGGCGCTGATCGGATCGCGCGCCTGGGTCTTCTTCTCCTTGCGCTGGTATCCGTAGTACGGGATCACCGCGGTGATGCGTGACGCGGAGGCTCGGCGCAGGGCATCGAGAATGATGAACAGCTCGATCAGGTTGTCACTCACCGGATGGCATGTCGGCTGCACCAGGAAGACGTCGTGACCGCGCACCGATTCGCGGATCTTGACGTCGAACTCGCCATCGGCGAAGCGCGTGATCTCGCATTCGGCAAGGTTCACACCGATCTCCCGCGCGATGCGTTCGCTCAGCTCGGGGTTCCCGCTGCCCGAGAGCAGGAGCAGCTCGCCGTACGGGTTGGAGTCCGTCATGGCTGCGACGACCGGCGGGCCGCCCATCCCTCGACGTTGCGCTGCCGGCTCCGACCGACGGCGAGCGCGCCCGGAGGCACGTCCTGATCGATGAAGGAGCCGGCGCCGATATAACAGTCATCCCCGAGGCGGACCGGGGCCACCAGGGTGGCATTCGTGCCGACGAAGACACGGTCGCCGATCGTGGTCCGGTGCTTCGCTGCGCCGTCGTAGTTGCAGGTGACCGTGCCGGCGCCGATGTTCACCGCCTCACCCACGTCACTGTCGAGCACGCAGGAGAAGTGGCTGATGCGAGTTCCGGCGCCAACGGTGCTGTTCTTGACCTCGGCATGCGTGCCCAACTCTACCCCGGACGCGAGCACGCTATTCGGACGGACCCGGCAGTACGACCCCACCCGGACGCCATCGCCGAGTTCGCACGCCTCGAGGTGAGCCTGGCCGATCACCACCATGTCGCCCGCCCGGACGTCGGACAGCACTGCCATGGGGCCGATCTCGCACCCCGCGCCGATCGTGGTGGCGCCGCGGAGGGTGGTCATCGCGTGAATGACGCTATCCCTGCCCACGACCACCTGGGGGTCGACGTAGGTGGTGGCTGGATCCTCGACCGTGACCCCGGCGAGCATGAGCGCGTCGACGGTGCGGCGCCGGAGCACCGCCTCGGCAGCGGCCAGTTGACGGCGGTCGTTGATCCCCAGCACCTCGTCCGGGTCGGTGGCGACCACGCCCTCGACCGGTCCGCTCAGAAGGGCGACGACGTCAGTGAGGTAGTACTCGCCCTGTGCGTTGGCCGCGCTCAGGCGATCGAGGGCCGGCCAGAGCTGGGCCCCGTCGAAGACGTACACCCCGGCGTTGGACTCCATCGGCACGGGCTCGCCCGGGGGCAGATCTGCATCCTCGACGATGCGGAGCACGTGGCCCTCGGCGTCGCGGATGACCCTGCCCATACCCGAGGGATCGGTGGGAATGGCCAGGAGCAGCGTGCAGGCCCGCGGACTCGAGGCATGAGCGGCGAGGAGACGTCGGAGTGTCTCGGGCTTGACCAGCGGCGCGTCGCCATGCATCACCAGGACGGGCCCGGGCTCGCGCAATGACGCGGGAACGCTGCGCAAAGCATCCCCGGTGCCGCGAGCGCTCTCCTGCTCGACGCAGGTCGCTTTGACACCGATGACAGCTCGGACTGCAGTGTCCCCCTTCGCGACCACCACCAGCGGGACACCGCTCGTGGCGGCGCGCACGGCGTCAACCACGTGAAGAATGAGCGGCCGGCCGCCGAGCGGATGAAGGACTTTGGGGACAGCGCTGCGCATCCGTTTGCCCTGCCCCGCGGCGAGGATCACCGCTTGGGGCCCGTCACCCATGTGCTCACGAGTATACGGGCTCACCCGAGCCGAGCCTTTGGGACTGCTGCTTACGATTGAGAGGTGCAGTCCTCAATGCTCGACATCGAGGGGCCGGTCTACGTGGCCGATTTCGGCGGCGATGGGCCGGTGATGCTGCTCGTCCACGGCCTCGGCGGGGCACATTTGAACTGGATGGCTGTTGCTCCGCAGCTGGCGGCGCACCACCGCGTCTACGCGCTCGACCTCCCCGGGTTTGGGCGGTCGCCGCTTGCCGGGCGTCGTTCGACGATTGCCGCCAACGTCGACCTGGTCTCCCGGGCCATCACCCGCTTGTCGCCGGGACCGGTGGTGTTGATGGGCAACTCCATGGGCGGGCTCCTCGCAATCGGCGCCGCGGCACTGCACCCGAGCCTGGTCGACCTGCTCGTACTGGTGGACCCGGCGGTGCCACCGCCACGCGGCGCGTTCCCGCCCCGGCTCGACGCCGTGTCTCGGACGTTCCTCGCGACCGCCTTCATGCCTCGCTGGGGAGCGAAGCGGCTCAGCCGGGCCGTCGCGGCGGTTGGGCCGGAGAGCCTGGTCCGCGAGACGATGCGCCTGGTCAGCAGCGACCCGAGCCGAGTTGAACAGGCGGTGATCGATGCGCACGTCGGGCTCGAGGCGGAGCGGCTTGCCGAGTCCAGCTGGCACGAGTCGTTCTACGCGGCGACCCGATCGCTGGTGGCGATGCTCGTGCAGAAGCGCAAGGTCTTCCGCTGGGTGCACGCGGTCCGCGCCCCGACGATGCTGCTCCAGGGAGATCGCGACCGTCTCGTCCCGGTCGCCGCGGCACGCAACATCGCCTCGATGCGCCCTGACTGGGAGTACCACGAGTTCGCGGGAGCGGGCCACGTACCCATGCTCGAGGTGCCGGGCGAGTTCGTCGAGGTTGTGGGTGACTGGTTGAACCGGCAGCGCGCGACGGTCAGTCGTGACGCCGAGGCCGTTTCGGCCGGGTCGAGGAGCTGAGCATCCCGGCCGTTGGGCGCAGCCCCGGGTAGGATCGACATGCCACTGGGGAGTCGCCAAGTGGTAAGGCAGCGGACTTTGGATCCGCCATCCGAAGGTTCGAATCCTTCCTCCCCAGCCAAACCAAACCCGTTGTGGGGCTTGAGAAATCGCCGCGAGGGCGACGAGCGCTCGGCGCCGTAGACGACCGGTTGACCCCCGGGCCTGACCCCCGCAGAGGTACGATCCGATGCAAGCGAAGACCCGGCGCCGGCGGCAAACCGACCCGGGTCGTGGCGAGAACCTGGTTGAGAGGTCCCCGCGATGGCCCAGTCTACGGATCCCGTCAAGAGCTCCCGGCGTGCGCGCACGTCCGGTGAAGGCAGCCTCCGGCTCCGCAAGGACGGGCGCTGGGAAGGCCGGTACTACGCGATCGAGGACGGCGCCCCGGTGCGCCGCTCGGTGTTCGGTGCGACCGACAAGGACGCCGCTCGAGCGCTCCGCGCGGCGACCACCGCGCGGGACGATGGGAAGCCGGCGCCGCACGGCGGCGAGACCGTCGGCGCTTTTCTGCTGACCTGGCTCGAGAGCGCGCGTTCGACCATCCGGTCGGGGACGTGGCGCCGCTACGAGCAGCTGACCCGGCTGTACCTCGTGCCCACGCTCGGTCGCGGTCGCCTGATCGCGCTCGGTCCGCAGCACGTCGCCAAGCTGTACCGCGACCTTCTGGCCGGCGGGATGTCGCCGGCGAACGTCCACTACGTGCACCGGACGCTCCGGCGCGCGCTCGGTCAGGCGGAGCGCTGGAAGCTCGTGAGCTCGAACGCCGCAGCGGTGGTTACGCCGCCGCGCGCTGAGCAGCGCGAGATGCACACGCTGACTGCCGAGCAGGTTCGTCGGCTCCTCGAGGTGGCTCCCGACCGCGACCGACCGCTGTACCTGCTCGCCGTTTCGACGGGGATGCGCCAGGGTGAGCTCCTCGCGCTCCGCTGGGCCGACGTCGACCTGAACGGCGGATCACTTCGCGTGGTCGCGACGCTGCACCATCTGTCCGGGGAGGCGGCGACCTTCGACGCGCCGAAGACGGCACGCTCGCGCCGGCGCGTCGAGCTCTCGGAGTCCGTGGTCGTGGCGCTGAGCACGCACAAGGTGGCAACCATCGAGGAACGGTGGCGATCGGGCCAACTCTGGCAGGATCACAACCTCGTCTTTCCGAACCTGCTCGGCCGACCGCGTGGACCGTCGAATGTCAGTCGCGACCTGCACCAGGTGCTCGAGCGCGCCGGCTTGCCGCGGATCCGGTTTCACGACCTGCGCCACACCGCCGCAACGCTGATGCTCGGCCGCGGCGTGCACCCGAAACTGGTGTCCGACATGCTCGGTCACGCTAGCATCGGGATCACCCTGGATACCTACTCGCACTCGCTGCCGTCGATGCACCGCGAGGCCGCGCAGGTCATGGAGGCCCTGCTGAGTGGCTCCTGACTATGTCGGAGCGTGCATCGAGCGCGCTCGGCTGATGATCGAACGTGTCGAGACGGCGGTCGAAGATCTCGACGGACCAGACCTCGACCGCGCGAACACCGCTGCGTTCTTGATCGGGGTGTACGGTCACGCGACTACGCAGATCCTCCACAACCTCAAGAGCGTCTACGACCGCGACGCCGTCGAGAAGTGGTGGGCTCCCTGGCAGGCGGCGATGAGGAAGGATCCGATGTTGAGGTTCTTGTGGAACATGCGGTCGAGCTTTCTCAAAGAGGGCGTCATTGGCGGTCCCGGGATGGTTGGGGAGCCACAGGATGACCCGCCACCCTACTGGCGATGGCGGTTCATCGTCGGCAGTTCGTGGATCATCGATCACCTCGGCGCAACGCTGACGAACCCCGGCGTTGACGAGATGGGACGCCTTTACGTTGCGTATCTGCGCCGCATCCTGGTGTCGGCCATGGACGAATTCCATGGGGGCGTGCCGTTCGACCACTTGGCAGGAGTTCGCGTTCTGCCGCGTCCCGCTCCCTCTGGGACGAACTCGTGAGTGGCGACGAGACGCCGGATCTGGCCAGGTCCTTCGCCGACCACATGGAGGACCTGGTGCCAGAGCGGGTGCCGCTCCTCGCGTGGGCCGGCACAGCGCTGGCCGACGCGCAAGCGCTCGAACTCGCGAGCTCCACGTACCTGCTCATCAGCGATCCGGCGTTCGATCCGTCAACCGACCGGAAGGTAATCGCAAGGCGCTTCGACGACCTCCGGCGCGATCCGCTCGGCCGTCTGCTCAGTGCGATGTACGGCATGTCCGGTGCGCCACCGGAGGTGCAGAGCAATTTCGACGCGCTCAACCGCGCGCGGATCGATGTCGCTCACCACATCTTTAGCCGATCCGACTACGTCGGGATGGCGACGACTCCGGAGGGGATAACCCGGCTGATCGAACTCCTCCGGTCGTGGTCTGAGGAGTTCCGAATCGCCGCCGATGCCGTCTTCAACCAAGCGCTCGCCGGCGCCGCGCGGTTCGGCGGCGACGCGCACGCGGTGCTTGATCACATGCTTGCCATCGGCGCTGCGCAAGCCGTGCCGTCGTCGCCGGCAGAGTCGCTCGTCGGCCTGGAGGAGTCCATCACGCCGGAAGCGCTGGACCGCGCCGCGCGGCGCCTCGGTATCGATCGAGACGAGATCTCCGACCCTAAGGCCGCCCGGTGAAGGAGGAAGAGGTCAAGGACCTGCGCATGCGCGAGCGGCTAGAGGCGCTGATCAATGGTCGAGACCGGGAGCACCGGCTGCTGGCCGTGCGGCCGTCATACCTCGCGACATTCTGGCAGCGTGTCCTTCGACGAGAGATGCACATCTCATGCCTCTGCGGCTGGGCCGCGTTCGTCGATACGACTCGGTTCAAGACGTTCGAGGTCTACGACAATCACGTCGAATCCGAGGCCAGCCGACCCGTACGAACCACGCCCCGCAATGAGACGTTGGTGAGCGCCGCGGAGAGGAATTTGAGGTTCCTTCTGCAAGGCAGCTACAGCTCGGAGGGTGACGCCACCGCCGCGGTGTCCTTGCTCAACCGAATCGATGGCGACTACCACACCGAGCGCGAGCTCAGACCACCTACAAAGGCTCCACTCGTTCTCTGGCCTAAGGACGACGAGTGATGCTTCCTGGTGAGCGACGCAGCTTCCGACTACGCGGTTCCTTCCTCGAGCACCTTTAGAGCGCCATCAACGAACCCGGCGAGCCACGCTTGGGTGGGAATCGTCTCGGGGAGCCAAGACCGCAGCGTCGGCCATCCTGCTGCGTCGGTAAGATCCAGCACCTTCGCGATGTTGAGGCATCGCGACATACGCACTTCTGACGGATTGAAGCGACGGAGGCCGTCGAGGTCCTGGAGCTCCGATGGCTTGGCTACGTCGGATGCCCAGAGTCGACCTTTCAGCTTCCCGTCAGCCCAGTCGGCCCCGCCGTCGACCTCGGGCGGACTCATGGGGCGCTGACCTGCATCTGCGATCAGTCTAGCCTCGTGGGCTCGAGCATGCGTGGCGGTAGGATGGGCCGATGAAGGGGAGGGTAGTGGTGGAGGTCGCCGCGTTGTTGACGCTGACCGCCTGTGGGAGCGCTCAGGCCGTGAGTGACACGTCGACGGCAAACGCGACGTCGACCGTCGTGGTGACGGCCACACCCTCACCCACGCCGGCGCCAACGCCCACACCGACGCCGCTCCCGACGCCGACCAGCACGCCGACCCCAACGCCAGTTCCGACGCTGGATCTAACGGCCGCCAGCGACCTCTCCCAGGTCAGGGAGCTTGCTGCCTCGGTGGCCAGCGAGCAGACGCTGGTCCGGTCGCGGTGCGCGGACCTGGCGTCGATCTCGGAAACGTCTCTGTGCTCGTTTGTCGTGAATCAAGCCGGCGGATGGGCGAACGCGATCCCGCAGGAAGTCCAAGGCTTCGTCAAGAACTACAACCTGTCGATCGACATCAGCTATTGGCTGAACCAATTTCAGCCGGAATTGAGCTCGCTCAGCGGTGACCTCGATGACGAGCTGAGCGGCGTCCAGGACGCGAGTCCGAGCGATGTCTTATCCGCGTCGGGCTACGTCGAGGGCGACGCATTCAACATCGCAAATACGGCGATGGCGCTCCAGGACGCGCTGGGTTGACTCGATTGTCGCGCTGACAGGAATTGCGAAACCGAGCCGCGGATCGCGAATGTCCCCCATTGGTCCTGGCGCGATAGGCTCCCGCGGTGCTACCGGGGGGTCCCACGTGCCGGCATCGATTTCTGGCGGCGTCGCTGGTGAAGCGGGTGCCTGCATCGGTGGTCGCCGGCGGTTGGCCGGCGGGTGATTGCGACGCCTGCACTGGTGTCGCGAAGGAACCCTGCCAGGATTCCGGCCGGCCTCGATTTCGGCGGGTCGTGCGCGCCTGGTAAGCTCGTCGACGTCGTCGAGTTGCTCCTGGTTGCCGATGACGATCGCCGTGTGCATCGCGCTCCTCGAGGATGTTCGGGTCGGAGTTTTCGGGCATGGATTTCGCCGAGCGTTTCCTCGGTCGTCCTGTTGGGACGAAGGGTGCGGCCGCCCAGCAACGCCACGACCGCACCCCGAGGTCGCTTAGTTGGGTCCGAGTCCCTCGATGACCACGAGTCCCGCCGGGATGGTGCATCCGGCATCGAACCGCGAGACCACGAGCAGACCGATTTGGTCGTTCTGCGCGAATGTTTCGAGGAGGATTCGAACGTACCCGACCAGGTCGATTGCGATGTGCACGGTGCGCGGATCCACGAGCATCGCCGTGCCGTGTGGCAGCGCGCCTGCCGGAGCCGGGATCACGGTGCGACCGAGGATCTGTTCAGCGCCTTGGACCGACAGGTCCGGCGTGAGCAGCGGCCGGCCGAGCGTGTCGGTGAGCTTGCGGAGCACGCCGATTGTCTGCGCGTTCACGATCCAGAATTTCGGGTCTGCATAAGCGTCCTGTGCAGCGGTGAGCGCGTCGACGAACTGCGCGAGGATCGCTTCGGACGACGTGATCGTCACGGTGACGCCGGCCGCGGTTGCGGTTGTCGCGGCGCTGAGCACGACCGTGGTCGCGTTGGTGATGCTCGCGATGGTTGTGCCGGGAGTGATGCCGGCGCCGCTGACAGTCGCGCCGACGTCGGCGCTCGTGAACGCCGCGGTCGCGCTCGTGAGTCCGGTGCTCGTCGCTGTCGCTGCGTCGGCGACGCTGCGCGAATGCTTGATGACCGTGCCGGCCTGCGGAATCAGTCCGGTGATGCCGGCGGTGACGTCGCCTTGGAGCAACGCCTTGTCGACGATCTTGCGCATCTGGTTGACGATCGTGACCTGGCTCGCCTGGAGTGCATCGCTACTGCGAAAGCTCTCGTTCGAGATCTTCACGATCATCTTCAGCGCGAGCAGGTTGCGGCCCATGAGCACCAGGCCGGCAGTCGACGGATCGAACTCAGGCACTGGACCATTCGGTGCAACCCAGACGCTTTCGTCGGTGACGACCTCGCGCATGATCGGGATGTGCAGCGCGACGTCGGTGTTGTGTTGCACGACGCCTGGCATGCTCATGATCACGCTCTCCGCCTCGAGCGGCGTGACGATCAGCGAATCCCATTGCTCGCCGGTGAGCTCGAGTCCTTGGCCGGCTTGGGCTGGACTGAACGGCGCTACGACTGGCATCGGTGGTACCTCGTGATGCGTTCACCCGTTGTGGGAGAACGGCGGATCCACGAAGCTCCATCCCGGCGCTTCAACGCGACCATCCCGGCCGTGCTCCGGAGTATGCGCGCGTCGATCGACGCTGCGGGAAATCCCAGGTTCGTCTGGGATTCTAGATCCGGCCTTTGAGCATCTCCTGGACCGTCTCGGCGAACGTGGCAGGCTTTGGCGGCGGCGGCAGTCGGTGTCCGCCCGGGAGCGGTTGCGGCTGCGCTTGCCTGCTGAGTCCGGGACGCTTCGCGATGATCGCGTCGACGACCGCCTTGACCTTCGCGGGGTCGACGTCGCTGCCGTCCTCGGTGAGCAGCTCGGCGATGGTCACGCCGTCGAGCCACACGTCCGCCGGCGCGGCCAGCGCGGTCGCAGCGTGGCGCTCGGCTTCGCGGGTGAGCAGCGCCGTGACACGGGCTTGTGCGGCGTCGCGTTCGCGCTCGCGGAGGCCGACGCGGCCGCTGAGCTCGGCGAACCTGCGCTTCTGGCGATCGCTCACGAAGGCGTCGTCATCGGCCGCTGGATCGCCAACGCCGGGTGCAACCGGTGCCGGCTGGTCAACGGGCGGAGTCGCCGGCGCCGGCGCTCCTGGCGCTCCTGGTGGCGGCGTTGGTGCTGGTGCTGGTGGGTCAGGCATCGACGTCGACGCCGCGCCGGCGCGCGTCCTCCCGGAAGTGCTCGGGTGCGATCACGAGCGGTGCCGTTCCCTCGACCACTTCGCCGGTCTCCGGGTCGACGCCGCGGAAGGTCACGTCTTTGCCGTCGAGGTCGAGCAGCGGTTGCGGCACGTACATCCGGTCGCCGACCGGCGCCGAGCGATCGGGCTCGTCCTGGCTTTCGTCCGGGTATCCGCGGTCGTTGGTCATTGCTGCCTCCAATTCGTCGATTGCCTGCAGGATCTCGCGTTTCGTGCGCCAGCGTGAGCGTTTGACCAGCACGGCGACGACGCGCTCGAGGGTGCGGAGCTCGGCGGACAGGTCGCGCTCCGGGGTCGCGGTTGCGCCGGCGTCGACGTCGCGCTCGTCGGTCATCGCCGTTCGTCCCAGCGTCGCCGTGCGGCGCGAGCCATCTTCTCGAGTGCGATGACCTTCGCCATCGGGAGCGCTTCGAGCCATGGTCTCGGCGGACCGTCGCGCGCCTCGTCCCAGCCGGCGGCCTCGAGCGTGGTCAGCATCGCCCCCGTGCCTTCGAGCGCAACGACCGCGGCGGCCGCGGCGTCGACGGCCGCGTGTCGTCGCTGCTTCTCTGCTGTCGGAACCCCGTTCGCGGTCACGCCGTCGACCGCTCCCGGTTCGGTGGCCGAAAGGCCATTCATCGACTGGTCGAGCTTCAGCTCGACGAGGCCGTCAGGCCGGTCCTTGCTGACGCTTGTCGTCGACTCCGACATTTCGGTGTAGGGGGGAGCAGGGGGGGTTACGGATCCTGAAGGATCACGTTGACGGTTCTTCATAGAGGCGTCGCGATACGGCGTTGAGCCGCTGCGTATTGCGGTGTCGAGCGTGTCGTATCGCGGCGTCGACTTTGGGTCTCTCGGCGCCGCTTTACGGCGCTCAGGCGCACTTCTCGACGCCGGGATACGGCGTTGAGCGTCCACATCTCGACGTCGCGATACGGCGCTTACCGGGTCGTCGCTCGACGTCGCGATACGGCGCTTTCGAGCACTCACTCGACGTCGCGATACGGCGGCCGGCAACGTGCTGTATTCCGGCATCGAGCGCCACCGGCACGTGATCCGGTAGACGATCGCTCGTCCGCGCTTGCCGACTCGCTCGATCTCCCCGACCTCGAGCAGGTCCGCGAGGTGTGCGCGCACCGACGTCTGGCCCATCCCGACTCGCTCGGCCAGCGTCTCGATCATTGGAAACACTTCCAGGTTCTCCTCGGATCCGTACGACGCCATGCCGACAAGGACCAGGCGGTGAAGGCCTCGCGCGGTGGTGTGTGTGAGCACTTCGATGGCGAGTGGCTGGGGCATTACGGCGCCTCGGCGCGCGCGTTACGCTGGTGGTCCTGTGTCGCCTGGTCGGTGAGCTCGCGCTTCATCGGGCTCACCGATCGGCTTTCCTCCGGAGCGAGTCGACGTACTCAGCGAGGTCCTCGTACGCGATGCGGCGCAGCCTGCCGATGGCGACCGATGGGAGCTCGCCGGCGGCGACCATCGTCTGGATCTGACGCTCGCTGACCATGAGGCACGCTCCCGCTTCGGCGTACGTGAAGAGCAGCCTGGTCGGGCGATCGGGAACCCGCCGGTCGCCGCCGGCGACCACGGTCAGGCGCTCCATCACCCGGCCTGCCGGTAGCGCTGGATGTACGCTTCGAGGTCAGCGACGCTGACCCTCACGCAGCGTCCGACCATGACCCGCTGCAGCCGGCCGCGCGTGACCTCGTTCTCGAGGGTGCGGCGCGTGCAGGCCATATATGTCGCCGCTTCGTCGAGCGTGATCAACACCCGGCCGCGCAGCTCCGGCATCCTGGCCAGGACCTGTCCCATCCGTATCCTCCGCTCCGCGCTCTGACCTTGTCGCCCGGTGGTCGTGCCGCCTGCCGCCGTCGCGGCTGCGCTTGGATGGGATGAGCGCCGCGAACACTACCCTCAGCCCCGCGTTCGCGTCAACTGGTCTCGGTTCGCGGCGGTGGGCGGATGGCGAGTCCGCCATCCGGTTTTGACCCCCGAAGTTGACCCCCACGCGCCTGCGTTCAGGCGCCGGCGGACCCACGATTTCGGGGTGCACTTGTACTCGCCTGCGGGTCACCGCGGGTGGGGTGAACGGTCTTTGGATCCGCCATCCGAAGGTTCGAATCCTTCCTCCCCAGCTTTGTGATGTGTTCCTTCGGCTGATCCCGTGACCAAAGGGGTTCGGCTGATGCTTGACATGGCTCCGGGTGATGCTTGACACCGGTTTCGGTTGACGCTTGACACTCGCGGCGATGAGTTATTGCCGGAGGTGGCGATAACGTGAGTCACGGCACACCATTGTCCGTGCGGTGGCGAACAGGTGTTTGGTACAATATTGTGTATGGAGGCGTTCGCCATACCGGGTCCCCGAGACCGTCTGCGTGAGGCTGTCGATGCACTCGTCGGTGAGTCCCTCGACAGCTTCTCGACGCACGC
>Ga0308309_10000215_pt1 | contig 42043 bp, 34 predicted proteins | sample HubBroMetageWFT5_FD_192491 | JGI IMG/M metagenome (GOLD analysis project Ga0308309, IMG submission 192491) | Warmed and freeze-thawed soil microbial communities from the Hubbard Brook experimental Forest, New Hampshire - Hubbard Brook CCASE Soil... | ecosystem: Environmental > Terrestrial >...
GTAGAAAAAGAGAAAGGCGTGTCATCCCGAACCAAGTCCCGCGCTTTTTCATTCCCGTCCCGTCCGCAGCCGCGGAACGGGCGCGGGACGCAATGAGGGACCTGCTTTTCGCGGGAATGCCTGCCGAATTTGGTGGCTCGACGCTTCGGCAGCCGGGTTTCTGAACGGTCGTTGCGCGGTGTCGGGCCGCTTCTAGTCTCCCAGCGCGGCCGCTGAAGTTGCTCCGTAAAAGCTGTACCAGGGCTTCGCGGCGGTCAGGCGCGAGTTCACGTTGTTGATGTTCTTCACGCCTTGATCGCTCAGCCAGTCCTCCAGCGCCTTGGGGCCTTGCTTGCCGTAAATGGGGATGCCGTCTTTCCACGTAGCGCGGCCGCAGAGCACGCCGGAAAATTCCACGCCGGATTCAGCGGCGAGATCGAGCGTCTCCGCAAAAACGTCGTTGTTCACGCCCGCGGAAAGATAGATGAACGGTTTTTTCGCGGCAGCGGCGGCGCGGCGGAAATGTTCCTTGGCTTGATCGCGCGTGTAGGCACTATCGCCCTTGCACGATTTCGTGCCTGCCACGAAAGCCATGTTCACCGGCACCTCGACCTTCAGCACGTCCACGCCGTACTGCGGCTTGGAAAATTCCTCCATGCTTCCGCGCACGACTTCGGGCTTTTGCTTCGCGTACTCGATTCCCTTCTCGTCGCCGTTCTCCACGTAGCCCACAAATTCCAGGAAAAACGGAACGTCGGCGGCGGTGCATTCTCCGCCAATGCGCTCCACCCACGCGTGCTTGATGTCGTTCACTTCCGGCGGATCGAAAGGCGTGTAATACAGCAAAATCTTGATGCAATCCGCGCCCGCTCCTACCAACCGATGCACGGACCAAATATCTAGCAGGTCCGGAAGGCGGCCCGGACGCGTATTATCGTAGCCGCTATTTTCGTAGGCGAGCAGCAGCCCAGCATTCTTGGCGCGCGCTCGCGCGGCGGGCAGCCCGTATTCCGGATCCAGCAAAATGGCGCTGGCGTGCGGAGTCAGCACGCGCGTGACGATCGTCTTGAACTCTTCCAGCATGTGCGCCGGCACGTCTTTCTTGTCAATACCCTTGTCTTTCGCAATCGCGCTCTTCAACGAGCCGCGCTGGTCCATCGCCGCCGCAGCGATCACGCCGCGCGCGTCCGATACCGCTTTCAGCCCTTTCTGTTTGCCAGGCGTAATCTTCATGGGAGCCCTCCGCAGGGTTCGTAACACTGGAACGCGGCATTTTAGCACGAGAGTTCGCGCCCGCGGTACGGCGGAAGGCACCACCGATGAACACAGAGAAAGACGGATGAAATCTTTGCTAGCATAGGCAATCTTGCGCGTGCTGAATCTGCAAGGTTGACCCGGGACGCAGCTCGCATAGAAGCGGGCATTCCCTTCCGCACTCTACATATTCACTCCGCTGAGAAATCCACCCAGGTGCCCGGTGATTGCCAGCAGCGCAACCGCAACGAATTCCAACGGCAGCCGGTAATTTGGTAGAACGGTTGCCGCGCCGCGTCGCGCGCGAAAATGTATCAACCAAACCACCACGATCAACGCGGTGGACGTCAATCCAAAAACCATGTGCAAAAGTAAAACGCCCCGAACGCGATGCCCTGCGAGCGCCCACTGCCAGGCCACGAGCCCGGTTGCCACTGCCGGCAGCGCCATCACCGCCGCCAGCAGCAGATTGGTGTAAGCCGCGAACCCGAGCGCTTGACGCTTCGTCCACTGCGCCGCAAAATCGAGCGCCACTCCGGCGACGAACAACGCGATCGGGAAATGGATCAGAACGACGTGCTGCGCGTGCTTTTCCATCAGCATCTGCTTCAAGTCGAAAGGGTGCACGGCATAGCCTCCCTATTGCACGATCACCTGGCCGGTCATCTTCGGGTGGATCGAACAGAAATACGAATAGGTGCCGGGCTTGCTGAAGACGAACGAAAACTTATCGTCCGTATCCAGCGCTTTGGATTTGAATACTCCGTCCGTGCTCACCACCGTGTGCGGAATATCGTCGCGATTCGTCCAGGTCACGGTCGTGCCCACCGGCACAGTCAGCGCCGTAGGGCCAAAACTGAAATTGTCAATCTTCACTTCCGCGGTCGTGGCCGTCTTATCTTGCGCGGCGGCGCCGCCAACCCGGCCCGCCGCGAACATCGCCAGCAAGACCACAACCACGCTCGCCAAACCCATCCTTGCGAATTTCGCCTTCATGACTTTCTCCTCTCCTTGAAGTTCAAATTTAAATTCACGATATATGTTGCGTGATGTGCAGCGGCCGCAAGCTCATCCCAATTGCGAATCCACGATCGCGAGCGCATGCTGCCCGCGCACGAAGTTCACATCGGTAATCCCCAGCAAACCGCGCAATTGCTCCGCCGGCACTTTCATCGGCCCTGGCGAATCGGCCTTCCCTGGTTGCGGTTGAGGAAACGCGGTAGACGCCGCCGTATGAAACGTCACATTGCCCTCCACCTTCTGCATGATCTGGTGAATGTGTCCGTTCAAAACCGACACGGATCCAAATTTCTTCAGATAGCTCAAAGCCTGCGCGCTGTCGTCGGTACCCCAACCCCATTCCGGATACACCGACCACAACGGAATGTGCGCGAAGACCACAATCGGCGTGCTCGATTTCAATTGCTTCACATCGGCCTCGAGCCACTCGAGCTGCTCGCCTCCCAAATTCCCCAGGCCGCCCGCTTTCAGGTTCACCACGTTCACGAGCCCGATGAAATGCACGCCCTTCTTCTCGAAGCTGTACCAGCCCTCGCCCTGCGTCCCCTTTCCGTAGCGATCACGGTACTGCTTGCCTTCGTCGCCAATCACGTCATGCTCGCCGGGCACAAAGAACACATCCTTCGCCACCGCGCCTTTCAGAATCTGATCTACGGTGTCGAATTCCTCCGGCCGCGCCAGATGACTGATGTCCCCGGTGTGCAACAAAAATTCCGGCGGCACGCTTAGCGCGTTGATCTTGTCCACGGCGGCTTTCAAAGTTGCGGCCACATCCGGATTCGCCGCCTTGCTGAAGCCCATATGGCTGTCGCTGATCTGCGCGAAGCTCAACTCGCCGGCCATCTTCGCGGCGTTCCACTCGTTCGCGCGGCTCATGCTGTAAGACTTCAGCACTCCGCCCTGCATCACGCACAGCGCGCCGGTTCCCGCCCAAGCCATGCACTTCAGAAAGCCGCGCCGGTCAATTCCGTCGTGGTTATGGTCGTGCAAGATTTCATCCCTCTTGTTTTGCGACATTTGCTTCCTCCTCAGCCCCTCGGCTGCAAGACCTCTAGCGTCCCGCACCGCCCACGCTCGTAACAGTGGCGCGCGCCCGCTCCGCATCCGAGCAACGCGCCACCTGTGGACGTGTTCACTGTGCAAGACCAGCGCTAGGGCGGTTTTATTCCCGGGCGAGACAATCCATTCTTTTTTAAGAAAATCGCCTCCCATGGGAATAAAATCGCCCCCACCGCAGTTACCTCTATTGTGGAGCTGTAAAAAGGGCTGGACGTGTTAGAGCAGGAAGACCGCGCGCGCTTTGAGGCAGATGTAATGCCGCATCGTGACGCCGCTTACAACTTGGCGCGCTGGATTTTGCGCGGCCGCGCGCAAGCGGAAGACGTGACGCAGGAAGCCTTCCTGCGCGCCTACCGCTCCTTCGGAGCGTTTCAGACCGGCAACGCGCGCGCCTGGCTGCTGCAGATCGTGCGCAATTGTTGCTTCACGTGGTTGCAACAGAATCATGTGGCCGAGGAAATGACCGAATTCGACGAACAGACCATGCCGCCAAAAACTGAAAATCCCGAATCGCTGGCGATGGCCACCTACGACCGCGAGCGCCTGCAGCGCGCGCTCGAAGACTTGCCCGCGCATTTCCGCGAGATTATCGTGCTGCGCGAACTGGAAGGCTGCTCGTACAAAGAAATCGCCGCAATCACCACGCGCCCGATCGGCACGGTGATGTCCGCGCTCGCTCGCGCGCGTCAGCAATTGCGCACTCTATTGACCGAGCCTGTTCCGAAGGGGGCCAGCCGTGACTTGTGACCTTTCCCAAACGCGCCTGCACGCCTATTTCGACGGCGAACTGGACGCCATGGGCGCCGCGGAGTTCGAGCGCCACCTGGAATCCTGCCCCGATTGCGAAACGCGCCTGGCAGTCGAGGAAAAACTTCGCTCCGCACTAGCCGGAGCGCAACTCTATGCACGCGCGCCAGAAAACTTGCGAAAGCACCTGCTGATCAGTTTGCCGAAAGCTGCCGTACCACCTCCGTTGAAAGATCCGAAGCCTTCGGCCGCGGAGTCCTGGCGTTGGCTCGCCATCGCGGCCTCGGCGATCCTTGCCGTGCTCCTCGGCACGCAGTACATGGAAAAACTGAATCGCCACTCGCAACAACAGGCCATGGCCGCCGTGATCGTCGACGCGCATCTTCGTTCGCTGCAGCCTGGACACCTGGAAGACGTGATCTCGACGGACCAGCACACGGTAAAACCCTGGTTCGACGGCAAAATCGATTTCGCGCCGCCCGTGCGCGATTTTGCAAACGATGGATTCCCGCTGGTCGGTGGCCGCCTCGACGTGCTGGAGGGCCGCAGCGCAGCCGCACTGGTTTACGGCCGCAGAAAACACATCGTGAATGTATTCGTAACGAAGACGCAGCCCGGAGACGCGCCGGATCGTTCAGGTGAACTACAGGGTTATCATTGGGTAGCCTGGCAGCAGAACGGTTTTACCTTCACTGCGGTGTCGGACACCGCATACGCGGATCTCGATCAGCTCAAGCAACTCTTTCTCGCGCCGTAATAAATCGCCTGTCATCCCGAACGCAGTTCCGCGCTTTTTCTCTTCCGGCGCACTTTGGCCGGCGCGGAACGCGGTGAGGGATCTGCTTTTCGCGGAACAGTCGAGTCTCATGCGAGCGACGCGCCTCGCGCGGGCCGTCTTTGTTTTGTGCAATATTAATTGACAGCGTATTTCTGATGTTCCAATACCGAAAGGCCGCCCCTCGGACATGTCTAGCCTGAACCTGACGACGCGTCCCCGAATCCAGCTTCCAGCGAGTTCTTTCCCCGATCGGGCAGATGTGTATGTCTGTGATAAATACGGACTCGATATAACCAAGCACTTGCATCCAGGCCAGGCTCACACCTGGAAAGCAATGGGACCTGAAAGATACCGTTGCCAATGTGGCCGGAACTACCTCACGGCCGCAACGGAATGGAATCATTTCAGCGAATGGGAGCGCAAGAGACGCATCCAATGTACGCTGGGGTTCGCCGCCGTTTTTTCCGTAATCATCTCCGTCTGCGGGCTCGCGGCTTATCTCACTTTGCGTTACGTTTTCTTTCTCCCTCGGGCAGGAGTCATTGTCGGCGCGCTGATTGCCGCCTTCCCGTTCTTGTTCATGGTTGTGCCATTCTCGTTGGGCGTCGCCTCATCGATGTGGCGAACCAGAGGTGGTACGCGCACCGTCTCCGCGCAAGATTAGCAGGTCCGCGAGCGATCAGGAACGCTAAGGCAAGTCGTCTACGACGGAGATCGGCTACAGGAACAAAACATGATGCTGATGCGAGCACGGCTGCGGCTTCGCGGCCGCAGGCTCGTCCGCGCTGAGAACCGGTTCCACATCGGGTCCGCTGATCACGGACACGCTAGCCAAATCATCCAGCAATTCTGGCCCGTAAGCCGCCAGCGCCGGCAATGACGAAAGCATGCGTTCCTGCAAATCGCGATGCGGATAAAGCGCATCCACCAGAATCCGCTCATGCCGATCCAAAATACCCGTGCGGAAATTCTCCGCGCGCCCCGCCTTCCCTTTCAACCTCAAGAACTGATGCAGGATTTTCTTCTCGACGGAATCGAGGGCGCCGGTCAACGTGCGGTCCAGATGAGCGAGCGGCTTGCGATAGGCCTGCAACAGCCGCCGCAGCGCCTTTTCATCCGCCGCAAAACGTCCGGCCAGCGCGCGCGGCAACGATTTCATTTCCATTCGTCCGCGCAAGTGCTGCCGCCCGCGCATCACATCGCGAAAATCCAGCCCGTATTTTCGCAAGAGCCGCGCGAGCGGCGGCTCGACTAAAGTAAAGCTCGCCCGCGGCAAAATCGCCGGCATGCGCCCCAGCAAATGCTTGTAAACTACCTGGACCTGCGCCATATAAGCAATTTCCGCCGGCCCGCCGATGTAGGCAACGGTCGGCAGCAGCGTATCCTGCACCACCGGCCGCAGCAACACGTTGGGCGTAAAGGCTTCTGGCGTTTTTTCAATCGCCGCGCGCAGCTCCTCCAGCGAAAAGCTGGCCGCACCGGCGTGGAATTTCTCGCCGCGCCGCCGCAGCGGCTGGCGCACGCCATCCACATTGTAAAAAAGCAGCGTGGATTCGCGCGTCACCTTCACCTGCGCGTGAAAGCCTCCGCGTTCCAGCTCTTTCGACCGCGCCAGCAACGCGTCCCCCAGCGGCTCGGCATCATCGAGCGCCCGCCGGTAGATCCCGCTCGCGAAATGGTGCAGCCGCGAATCCAGCGGATCGAGAAAAATGATTCCTCGACCTGTGACCAACCGCGTCATTAATTTCCCGAAAGCGGAGCCGTAGGTATCTCCCGGCGTGTAAGATTCCCGCAGCGCCCGCCCCACTTCTGCGGCATACGGACCTTCCAGCGTATCCATCGCCGTCACGACCGACGCGGTGATCGGCGCACCCAGTGCAATTTCTCCCACCCGGTGCCCTTCGTCCTCCGGGTTACCGGGCAAAATAAATTCCGCCAATCCCGTGCGCGTGGTCCAGGAAGCGTGATTGATCTCCGCGAGGTCGTGATCTTCCGTCGCCAGCCAAAAAACCGGCACCGCATCCACACCGCGCCGCGTCAGCTCCTCGGCGCAAGCCGCCGCCGTGATCGCTTTATACAAGCTGTAAGCGGGGCCGGTGAAAAGTCCCACCTGCTGCCCGCTAACAATCGCCACCGCGCCATTCGCCAGTCGTTCCAGATTGCGGGCGAGCGCTGCGTCCAATGTAGCCGCCCCACCAAAGTTCAGATTTTGCTCGCGTAGCACTTCCACAACACCCGCACGCACCGATGGATCGATCTCTACTTCCTTCGCCGCAGCGGCCACGCCTCCAATCGAAGGCGAATGCCCGTAATACTTCGCCACGCGGCCAAAATCCTCCAGGAACGTAGAGAATATTTTAGAGGTCTGGGGAATATCGCGGAAGGAAAGACAGAGAGACTCCATCGAGGGATTCATGATACACGCGGCCCTGAGAAGCAGCAATCAACGGAGGACGCAGAATCAGGAAAGCAAGCAACGCTGAACGCGGCCGGACAGCGGCTACAGCGCGAAACGAAGCGCCAATTTGGCCGCACCACCGCGCTTGAACCGCGTGCATTCGGGCAAATCGTGTGAATGACGTCCTCCCAGCGCGCCCCAAGCGACCGCAAACCACTGCTATGAATGATGCGCTGGCTGGGAGATAAGATTCGCCAACATCTGGTCGATTTCCGCCTTGCCCTGCTCGCTCACGCCTTGCAGGGGAAGGCGCGGCCGGCCGCCGTAGAAACCCATGCGATCCTGCGCGTATTTCAGCCCGCCGATGCCGTAATCCATCAGCAACATTTTCGCCGGCGGCACCAATTTTCGCGCGAGAGTCTGAGCTTTCGTGCGATCACCCGCGCTGGCCGCTTCGTAAATCTCCGCGCACAGATCCGGGAACACATCCGCCAGCCCCAGAATCGCGCCGACAGCGCCCAATTCGAGCGCTTCGTAGAGCGTCGCAGCGGAGCCGGTCAGCGTTTGAAATTCTCTGGGTGCCGCGGCGATGATCGCGGCGATGCCCTTCATATCCCCGGAGCTATCTTTCATGCCAACGATGTTGGGATGCTTTGCCACGCGCGCGATGAGCGAAGCCTCCACGGTGACGTGCGTGAAAACCGGCACCGAATACACCATGACCGGAATTCGCGCGTTATCCGCCACGCGCAAATAATGCTCGGCCAGCATGTGATCGTTGATCGAAGGCTTGTAGAAACTCGGCGTGCGCACCAGCGCCACCGAATACCCGATGCGCGCAGCGCGATTGGTGTGCTCGATGGTTTCCGATGTGGATTCCGCGCCGGTCCCAGCAATCAGAATTTTGCTAGGTGCGGTCGCATCGCGCACCGCTTCCCAGAGTTTGTAAACCTCTTCCCACAGCAGCAGCACCGATTCGCTGGTTGAGCCATTCGGCACGTAGCCGGCAAGCTTGGTCTTGTTGTAAAGTGCCACATTGTTGCGGACCTGGCCGAGCGCGAGGTTGCCCTCGGCGTCAAACGGCGTGGTAAGCGGTGCAAAGATCCCGTGAAGTTTCATGGCGGTCATTTTATATCAAAGACCAGCGCGGCCAAAAGGAAACGCACGGCGGCTTATTTCTCCGCAGGCGCCGAAGCCGCCGAAGTCCGCCGATGCAAATCCTGCAGCGCCGCCACATCCGCCCCGTGCCCCGCCATAGCCCGCATCCCCCGCGCTGCCGCACTGGCCGCCGAGAGAGTCGTAATGCACGGAATGTTGTAACGAATCGCCGCGCGCCGAATGGATTTCTCGTCGTAAAAAGATTCGCGTCCCAAGGGCGTGTTAATCACCAAATCCACTTTCGCCGTCTTGATCAAATCCACAATGTTCGGCCGCCCCTCATTCACCTTGTACACCGATTCCACTTCGATCCCCGCGCTGGCGAGCGCCGCCGCAGTTCCGCGCGTAGCTACCACCTTCAATCCCGCCGCCAGCAAATCCTGCACTACGAATGCGACGTGCCGCTTGTCATGATCGTTCACGCTAAGAAACACAGTCCCCGCACGCGGCAAACGCTGCCCGGCAGCAAGCTGCGCTTTGGCAAAGGCCAAGCCAAAAGTTGAGGAAATTCCCATGACCTCGCCGGTCGAGCGCATCTCCGGCCCCAGGATCGTGTCCACACCGCGAAACTTATTGAACGGAAACACCGGAGACTTCACCGCATAAAAATTCCGCACCGCCAATTCCTTGATGCCGTTGGTTTCAGTGTAAGGCAAATGCAAATCGCGAAGCTTGCGACCAGTCATCAAACGCGCCGCCACTTTTGCCAGCGGCACGCCCGTCGCCTTACTCACGTAAGGAATCGTCCGCGAAGCGCGCGGATTCACTTCCAGCACGTACACCGTGTCGCGCTGAATCGCATACTGCACATTCATCAGCCCCACTACTTTCAACGCTCGCGCCAGCCGCGAAGTGTAATCGCGTATGCGCTCCAGCACCGAAGGTTTCAGCGTCACCGACGGCAGCACGCATGAAGAATCGCCGGAGTGAATCCCGGCCTCTTCGATGTGCTCCATAATCCCCGCGATCAGCACGTCTTCGCCGTCGGCGAGCGCGTCCACGTCTACTTCCGTCGCGTCCTCCAGAAATTGGTCAATCAAAATCGGCCGCTTCGGATCGGTGCCAGAACCAATCAGCGCGGCTTGCGCCACATATTCTTCGACGGTCTTCAAATCGTAAGCGATCACCATTGCGCGCCCGCCCAACACGTAGCTCGGCCGCACCAGCACCGGCAAACCAATTTCGCCAGCGAGCTTCACCGCTTCCTGCGGCGCCAAAGCCGTGCCGTTGCGCGGCTGCGGGATGCGCAACTCGTCGAGCAAGCCGCCGAAGCGCCGCCGATCTTCTGCGAGATCAATTGATTCGGGCGCAGTGCCGATAATCTTCGCGCCGTTCTGCTTCAACTCGAGCGCCAAGTTCAGCGGCGTCTGCCCGCCGAATTGCACGATCACGCCTTGCGGTTTCTCGCGGTCCAGAATCGCCAGCACGTCTTCGAGCGTCAGCGGCTCAAAATAAAGCCGGTCGGAAGTGTCGTAATCCGTGGAAACAGTTTCCGGGTTGCAATTCACCATCACCGTTTCGTAGCCATCTTCTTTCAAAGCAAACGCCGCGTGGCAGCAGCAATAATCAAATTCGATTCCCTGCCCGATGCGGTTCGGCCCGCTGCCCAGAATCACTACTTTCGACCGCTCCACCGCGCCCGATTCGTCTTCCTCTTCGTAGGTGGAATAAAGATACGGCGTGAAGGATTCGAATTCCGCCGCGCAAGTGTCCACGCGTTTGAAAACGGGCTGCACACCCAGCTCTTTGCGCCGCGCGCGCACGCTCGCCGCTTTCACTCCCCAGAGTTTCGCGATTTCTTCGTCGCTAGCGCCCGAGCGCTTCGATTCGAGCAGCAATTCCGGCGAACATTTTCCCAGTGTCGTCGCGGCCACGCGCTTATCGACCGCCAGCATTTCCTGCAGCTGACGGATGAACCACGGATCAATCTTGGTGAGGTCGCATACTTCTTCGCTGGACATGCCGCGTTCCAGCGCCTCAAAAAGCCAGTGCAAACGGTCCGGCCCCGGCACATGCAATTTCTCGCGTAGCAGCACGGTCGTTACTTCGGCCGGAGGGCGCCACGCCGAACTCGGCTCGAGCGACCGAATCGCCTTGCACAACGCTTCCTGAAAATTGCGCCCGATGGCCATAACTTCGCCCACCGATTTCATCTGCGTTGTGAGCGTGGTGTCTGCGCCAGGAAATTTCTCGAATTGCCACTTCGGAATTTTTGCCACCACGTAATCAATGCTCGGCTCAAACGAGCACGGAGTTTTCTTGGTGATGTCGTTGGGAATTTCGTCGAGCGTCATGCCCACAGCCAGCTTCGCCGCAATTTTGGCGATGGGAAAACCGGTGGCCTTGCTCGCGAGCGCCGAGCTGCGCGAAACGCGCGGATTCATTTCGATCACGGTCATCCGCCCGGTCGCCGGATCCACCGCGAATTGTATGTTAGACCCACCCGTCTCCACCCCCACCGCGCGAATAATCGCGGCAGCAGCGTCGCGCATCCGCTGATATTCCTTGTCGGTCAGCGTCTGCGCCGGCGCCACGGTGATGGAATCGCCGGTGTGAATGCCCATGGGGTCGAAATTTTCGATCGAGCAAATCACCACGAAGTTGTCGCGGTGGTCGCGCATCACTTCCAGCTCGAATTCTTTCCAGCCCAGCACGGATTCTTCGATCAGCGCCTGATGCACCGGACTCGCGTCCAGAGCCCGCGCGATCAAATCCGCAAATTCTTCGTGGTTGTAAGCAATCGAGCCGCCGGTGCCGCCCAACGTGAACGACGGACGAATCACCACGGGATACCCGAGTTGGTCGGCAAGCCGAATCGCCTCCGGCACACTGGTCACGACTTCCGATGCTGGAACCTCGAGCCCAATCTTGCGGCAAACTTCCTTGAACAGCAGGCGATCCTCGGCAATTTTAATCGCGGCAAGCGACGCGCCGATCAGCTCCACACCATATTTTGCCAGGATGCCGGATTCGGCCAGCTCCACGGCAAGATTCAACCCAGTCTGCCCGCCCACGGTCGGCAGCAACGCGTCCGGCCGCTCCGCCGCAATAATCGCTTCCAGATATTCCTTCGCAAGCGGCTCAATGTAGGTGCGATCCGCAATTTCCGGGTCCGTCATGATCGTCGCCGGATTCGAATTCACCAGCACCACCTCGTACCCCTCCGCGCGCAAAGCTTTGCAAGCCTGCGTCCCCGAATAATCAAACTCGCAAGCCTGCCCAATAATGATCGGCCCCGAGCCGATGATCATGATCTTCTTGATGTCAGTCCGTTTCGGCATCCGCCTCGCAAACTCCGCTGTCGCTCGGTCGCCTCGCCAGGGGCGACAAATTCACGTTAGGCCGCGATTTCTCATCCTGCGAAAACAAAATGACTGTCATCCCGCAGGCCGCTTTTTGGCCGCATGGATCTGCTTATTCCATGGCTAAGCCGCAAGCCATTCCTCCGCCAAGTCTCTCCATGCGGGATTCTCAGCCTCCATCAATTTCAACCTCAATTCTCGGCGCCAAGACTTAACCTGCTTCTTGCGACCGATCGCCTCACACACGTCGCGGAACGATGCAACGCGAACCAAACGCTGAATTCTGTACCGCGACGTGAAGCCCGGAACGCGCCCCTCCCGGTGTTCGCAAATCCGCCGCATCCGGCCACTGGTCATGCCGGTGTAAAGACTGCGCGACCGACTCGCCAAGATATGCTCAAAGTAGCGTCGATCCACTGCAACACCTCGAAACCAGATTCACAATCGTGAAAGCAGATCCCTCGCTACGTCCCGCGCCCGCCAAACTGCGGCGGTAAAGAAAAAGCGCGGGACTACGTTCGGGATGACAAACGGAGCGCTGGTTGCCCGCTCTACAACGCTGCGCCATCCCTCCAACCGATAAAGCTCCGGCGCTCCTGCCAGGCCTTCATCACAATTTTTACCGCCGCGCCCCATCCATCATCGTCACAAAATCATCGAACAAATAGCGCGCGTCGTGCGGTCCTGGCGACGCCTCCGGATGATATTGCACGCTGAAGAGCGGCAACGAGCGATGCCGCATGCCCTCATTGGTGTGATCGTTCAAATTCACGTGCGTGATTTCCACGTCGCTCGCGGGCAACGAATCCGGGTCCACGCAAAACCCGTGATTCTGCGCGGTGATTTCGACTTTCTCCGTACGCAAATTCTTCACCGGATGATTCGAGCCGTGGTGCCCAAATTTTAATTTGAACGTACGACCGCCGAGCGCCAGGCCACACAACTGATGTCCCAGGCAAATCCCGAAGATCGGCACACGCCCCAGCAGCCTGCGGATATTTTCCACCGCATAGTCGACCGGCTCCGGATCGCCCGGCCCGTTCGACAGAAACACGCCATCCGGTTTCAGCGCCAGCACGTCCGCAGCGGAAGTACGCGCCGGAACCACGGTAACTTCGCAACCGTGATCCACCAGCAGGCGCAAAATATTCTGCTTGATTCCGAAATCATAAGCGACCACACGGTGCTGCGACTTGGCATGCGAATCAGCAACCGCCTTAGCGGGCGCACCACTCGCGAGAGCTCCTGCCCCAGCGCCAGCACCAGAAGCAACTGGCGCCGCCAAATCGATCGAACCTTGCGTCCACCCATAAGACTTCGCGCAGGTAACTCGCCCCGCGAGTTCCAAGCCCGCCATCGTCGGCAAAGCGCGGGCCTCTGCTACCAATCTCTGCGCCGGGCTCCCATCCGTAGAAACCACTCCGCGCAGCGCTCCCACGTCCCTCAAATGCCGCACCAGCGCCCGCGTGTCTAAATCCCAAATCACTGGCACGCCATAACGCTCCAAATATTGCTGCGCCGATTCGCTCGAGCGCCAGTTCGAAGCCAAAGGAGAAAATTCGCGCACGATCAGCGCTTCAATATACGGGCGAGCGGATTCTTCGTCTTCCAGATTCGCGCCCACATTTCCAATGTGCGGATACGTGAGGCACACGATCTGCCCGGAATAACTGGGGTCGGTGAAAACTTCCTGGTAGCCAGTGAGAGAGGTATTAAAAACGACTTCGCCGCCCCGCCGGGTGCGCGCACCCGCGGCACGGCCGCTAAATGTTCGTCCGTCTTCCAGCGCGAGGGTCGCGCGCGTTGCGGGCTGCTCCGTCAGTGTATCCTCCAGAATATTTCATCGCGACGCCGCGTTCACCGTGTACGAAGAAGAGAGCGAGCCGAAATGATCCACCGGCCAGTACGCGAATACCGCCTTGCCGTAAATGTAGGGCCGGCTGACGGGCCCGAACACGCGCGAATCGTTCGAGCTGTCGCGGTGATCCCCCATCACAAAAAAATTCCCTTCCGGAATCTGCACCGGACCGTAGCTCGAACCATCCAGATAGCTCGGCGGAACGTACGGCTCCACCAGCTCCTTGCCGTTCACATATAGATGGCTGGCGCGCAACTCTACCGTTTCGCCCGGCAGCCCGATCACGCGCTTGATGAACGACTTCGAATGGTCCAGAGGATACCAGAAAACCACCACATCGCCGCGTTCGATCGGTTCAAACCGATACACAAATTTGTTGATGAAGATCCGCTCCTGATCGCTCAGCAGCGGCGCCATGCTGGTGCCTTCCACTTTTACGGGTTGATACAAAAAGATGATGATGACCAGCGCGAGGCCCAGCGCCACGGCCAGATCGCGCGTCCAACTGCGCAATTCGTGCCGCAAACGCGGCAACGTCGAGTTGTTCTGCGGTTCTTGCGGCTCGGGCTGAGTGTTTTCCGTCATTCCGCTCTCAAATATTTATAACACGGCAAGATAGCGCGCGCCAAGCCCGCGCCGTTTGCGTAGTTACGATGCGATGCGCGCGCCATCGGTTGCAGAATCAACGCCAAACTCACCACCGACGAACCTAGATAAGCTCAACCGCCCGAACGATTCTACCTTTGCTCAGCTTTCTGACGATGCGACGAGCATCGTCATCCTGAGGACGGCGTCTTCGCCTCAAGCCGGCCCCGCCGCACGCGGGGATCTCTCCCCTGTTTTTCCGATTTTCCTCCGCCTATCCTGCGTCTCCTCGGTGTTAAATCTTTCGCATTTCTCTGTGTCACTGTGCCTCTGTTGCAATCCCGCCGTTGCCTTGTTCTGCGCACTCTGCTGCTCTGCCGTTCGCCTTTCCGCTACGCATCCAAAGCAAAATGCAAAATCGCCAGCGAAGCCAGCACCGCCGTCTCCGTCCGCAAAACCATCTCGCCCAAGGACGCTTCCATGAATCCCGCTGCACGTGCCACTGCGAGCTCCGAATCCGTCCACCCGCCCTCCGGCCCAATCGAAATTTCAGCGGACGTAGCGTTCACATCCCGCAACACATCATGAATCGGCGGCGCGTCGCTGCGTTCCGAAAGCAAAATCTTGCACTCCGCGCGAGACCCCTGGTAAGCCTTGTCCAGCGCGACAGCCGCCGCAATCCTGGGCGGCCGCAAACGCCGCGACTGCTGCGCCGATTCCAACACAATCCTCTCCCACCGCGCATGTCGCTTCGTCGCTGCAGCAACCAACACTTTGTCGGTCCGCGCTGCAATCAGCGGAGTGATTTCGTTCACGCCCAGCTCGGTTGCCTTCTCCAGACACCACTCGAACCGATCGAACTTCACCAGGGCAATCAGCAAATGCAGATGCAACCCCGGCTCGCGCGCTTCGATCGGTTCAAGCAACGAAAATTCCACGCGATTGTCACCCCGCTTCAGCAACCCGACGCGTTCGACGCGTGCCAGCCACACCCGTTCCCCATCGCTCAATTCGTAAAGCTGCCCCGGCTCAGCCCGCAGCACGCGCCCCAAATGCTCAGCAGTGTCGCCGCGCACAACCGCACTGGCACCCTCGAATCGATCAACGAAAAATCGGCGTCGCACGGTTGGATTCTAACCCGCCGCTGCGCGGATAGCTAAGCGGCGAAAACGAACAAGTAGAACTCTCGGATGCTTTTAGCCCACCATTCTCTAATGAAGCCCAAGCAAGATTGGATGTCTTGCCCGAAGGAACGGACCTGCACAGTCACGCTCATTGAGGGAACGAAGCGCGTTTTCATCGCAACGCACGTGATGGAAACCGCCGATGGAGACACAACAATCTGGAATGGCCTTCAATCAGTGGAAGGTTACAAACGGTCTGAATTCAAAAACATCGGATAAAAGTGCGAACTCTCGCGAGCGGACGAAGACCCGCTCTTTGGATCAACCAAAAATATCTTTCACTTTATCGAAGAACGTCGAATTGCGCTCCGCCGCCTTGTTCTCCACTTTCAGCGTCTGCCCCAGCTGCTCCAGCAGCCGCCGCTGGTCGCGCGACACTTTCGCCGGAATCACCACGCGGATGCTGATGTACAAATCGCCGCGCCCGCCGTGCGGATTGGGCAAGCCCTTGCCCTTTTTGCGGAAAATCTGACCGGACTGCGTGCCGTCCGGAATTTCCAGTTCTTCTTCGCCCTTCAGCGTCTGCACTTTGATCTTGTCGCCCAGCGCCGCCTGCGAAAAACTGATGGGAATTTCGCAGATCAGATCGGAACCGCGCCGCTCGAAGAACGCGTGCTCCTTCACTTCCAGAAAAATGTAGAGGTCGCCCGGCCCGCCACCGTTCGTTCCCGGCTCGCCCTGGCCCGTCATGCGGAGACGCGTGCCGGAATCCACTCCCGCCGGAATGCCCACTTCCAGGGTGCGTTCGCGCTCGATGCGCCCCACGCCGCGGCAACTGGCGCACGCGTCCTTGATCGTCTGCCCCGCACCCTGGCACGCCGGGCAAGTGCGCGTGATGGAAAAAAATCCCTGCGAGTAGGCCATCTGGCCGCGCCCGGCGCACGTCGTGCAAGTGGACATGCCCGTACCCGGTTTCGCGCCCGTGCCCTTGCAGGCTTCGCACAGCTCGTGCCGCGTCAGTTGAATCTTGCTGGTGATGCCCGCCGCGGCTTCTTCGAAGCTGAGCGACATGTCGTAACGCAAATCCGCGCCGCGCTGCCCGCGCGCCCCGCCGCGTCCGCCGCGCCGACGCGCGCCGCCGAGCACTTCATCGAACCCGAAAAGATCGCCGAGAATATCCTGAAATTCCTCGAAGATCGTGGAATTGAAGCCGGAATCGAATCCGCGATTTCCCAGCCCAGCCGCTCCGTAGCGGTCGTACACCGAGCGCTTCGGCTCGTCGGAAAGTACGGCATAGGCTTCGGAAGCCGCGCGAAAATTGTGCTCGGCCTCTTCTTTTTTTTCAGGATTGCGGTCGGGATGCCACTTGAGAGCCGCTTTACGGTATGCGGATTTGATCTGCTCGGGCGTAGCATCGCGCGCCACACCCAAAACCTCGTAAAAATCATTGCCGTTGCTGGCCGCCATCGTTCTTATGTCTCCGGGTAATTAAAATTGATGTACTGCGGGAATCGCTACTGGCATTCCGCTCACGCCGTACGGCTTGCGCCACGCGCGCCTGTTAGTTCGAAGGCGCCGTCGCCACACGCACCATCGCCGGCCGCAGCACGCGATCGTGAAACAGATATCCCGTCTGCATCTCCCCAATGACCGTGCCCTCCGGCTTGTCCGCCGTCGGCACATTTTCAATCGCGTGATGCAAATGCGGATCGAACGGCTTCCCCACGGCTTCGATCGGCTGCAGGCCCTGTTTCGCCAGCGCATTCCACAACTGCGCGCGAATCATTTCGAATCCTTTGCGGTATTCAGGACTGGCCCCGCCTGATTGGCCCGACAGCGCCAGGTCGAAAGCATCCAACACAGGCAGCACCTGCTCGATCAGCTGCTCCGCGCCGCGATGCCGCTCCTGCTGCCGTTCCCGTTCGACGCGCTTGCGGTAATTCTCAAAATCCGCCTGCCGCCGCACCAAGGTATTCTGCAAATCCTGTTTTTCGGAGACGAGCTTCTCAACCTGGTCGGCAGCCGATCCGTCGCCCGCAGCTAAAGAATCCGGCGCAGCCTGATTCGCCGTGGGATCCTCCGCCGCGCCAGCCGCAGCCGCGAAACCCTTCTCCGAAAAATCTCTGTCTTTATTCTGTTTTTGTGACGCCAAAGAAATCAGCCCCCCTCTTGCTCTTCAGAAAAAAATTGCGCCATGAACGCCACGGCAGTAATCACCCGTTCGTAATGCATGCGCATCGGCGCCAGGATTCCCAGCGTTCCCTGCACCTGGTCTTTAGATGAATACGACGCCGAAACGATGGCAAGATGTTTTCCCGCATTCGAAATCTTATCGAGGCCCAGCTCCACGTGCACCGGCTCCGGCGATTCGATGCAGCCGCTCAGCAACGCGATCAAGCGGTCCTTCTCTTCAATCGCCTCGAGCAATTCGCGCAATTGCTCCGGATTGGTAAAATCCGGCGAAGAAGCGATCTGCGCCGCGCCATCCACATAGATTTTGCGGTCCGCCACATCACCCAGCACGCTCGGATCGCACAGGATCAGCGCGGTGCCCGCCAGTTGCCCGTACTGCTCGCGGTCCTCTTCCAACTGCTTGCGCAAATCGGCGCGCATCGCCTCCAGCGTCCAGCCGATGTAATGCCGGTTCAAATATTCCGACGTGCGATCCAAATCCTCTTGCAGAAATGGCTTCTCCGGCCGAATCAATTTGTCGCGCGTCACTCCGCCACCGGAAATCAAAATCACCAGCACGCGCCCGTCCGGCAAAAGCAGAAAACGCAAATGCTCCACGACGCTGCGCGCCAGCGGTGGCGCAATGAAAATTCCCAGCCCGCGCGAAACCGCAGCCAGCACATGGCTGGCGCGCTCCATTACCGCCTCCGGAGTTTGCGCCGCCGCAAGCTCGCGGCGAATCCACAGCAGGTCGGCGGGGCTGGCCGTCGCCTGCGCCGCAACCTGCTCCACAAAAAAGCGATATGCCGCCGCTGTCGGAACGCGACCGGCAGAAGTGTGCGGCTGGAACAGCAGACCAGCGTCCTCCAGGTCCGCCATCACATTGCGTACCGTAGCCGAACTGAGCGGCTCGATATGCCGGTGCACAATGCTGCGCGAAGAGACTGGCTCGCCCGTCTCGATATACGCGCGCACCACGTCCGTCAAAATCTGCTGGTGGCGTTTCTGTTGTAAAACCGTTGGACTCATGCGTTTCCACCGAAACAAAGCCGGCGACCATGATTACAGCTGCCCCGCGACACTACCATCCTCATTTTAGTGTAGACGCTGCGCCGCAAGGCGTCAACTTGACCCCAAAACGGAGTCGCGCAATACGCACGTCCATAAACACAAATGCCATTGCCAGAAAGGAAACTTGCGCGCCCTTAGCCTCGTATCATATTGTGTACGGGCCGTTGCCCCTGGCGAACACCCCTCAGAGCGTACTTCGTGTGGGAGGATGGATGAGATTGACGAAAGTGTTTGTACTCGCCGCAAGCGTAGCCATATGCAGCGGCCCAGTTTTTTCTCAAGCCCCCGCGCCCACCCAGGAAGCAAAGCCCACAGCCGCATCAGCGGACACGGCAGCCAAACCGCTCTCGACCCGCATCGTCGCCTACCAGATCGAAGCCAAGCTCGACCCCTCCAAGCACACCATCGCAGCAAACGAGACTCTCACTTATAAAAACTTGACCGGCCAACCGCAGCAAACTTTCCCCTTCCATCTCTACCTGAACGCCTTCCAACCGCAATCCACTTTCATGACCGAAGTCCGCCTGGCCGGCACACGCGGCAATGGCCCGGATTCCGAGTGGGATCCCAAACATTTCGGCTCGATCACTGTGGACAAACTCGAAGTCGAAGGCGCCGGCGATCTAACCAGCAAAATGGAATTCATCCATCCCGACGATAACAACACGGAAGACCGCACGGTATTCCAACTCACGCTGCCGAAACCAATCGTCCCCGGCGCCTCCGTAGAATTCCACATCGCCTTCCACGATGTGCTGCCGAAAGTCGTCGAGCGCACCGGCTACGCCCACGATTTCGATATGGTCGGGCAGTGGTTCCCCAAAGTCGGCGTGTGGTGGAAGAATGCCTGGAACTGCCATCAATTCCACGCCACCACAGAATTTTTCGCGGACTTCGGCACCTTCGACGTGAAAATCACCGTCCCGCAAAACGAAATCGTCGGCGCGGGCGGCGATCTGGTCTCCAGCGCAAATAATTCCGACGGCACGAAAACGCTCGCCTATCATTCCGAGGACGTCCACGATTTTTCCTGGACCGCCAGCCCCAGCTTCACCGTCGTCGAAGACTCCTGGACCGGCAGCCAAGGCCCCGTAAAGATTCACCTGCTGATGTCGCCCGGGCACATGGGGTCGGCTCAGCGATACATTGATGCGGAGAAAGGCACGCTGCGTCTTTTCGATCAATGGTATGGCCCTTATCCCTACGACCGCATCACGATGGTTGACCCACCGCACGGCGGCACCGACGCTGGCGGCATGGAATATCCGACGCTAATCACACTGGGAACCTCGGCGCACATGCCTCAAGGCGTACTGGCGCCCGAAATTGTCACCGAACACGAGTTCGGCCACCAGTATTGGTACGGCATGGTCGCCACCAACGAATTCGAGGAAGCGTGGCTCGACGAAGGCATCAACAGTTACACCGAAGTAAAAGTGATGGACGAGTTGTACGGCAAGAATACTTCGGCGGTGAATTATCCGTTCGTGCAGATGAGCGAAACAGGCTTGCAGCAGTCCGGCTATTTTTCGGATCCAGACAAGGACCCCGTCGCCAGCTTCGCCTGGAAATTCATCAATAGCGATTCCTACGCTGACATCACCTACGGCAAGACCGCCCTCGTGCTGCTCACACTGGAAAAAGTCATCGGTGAAGACACTTTGCGCCAGGCCCTGCACACCTATTTCATGCGTTACCGTTTCACGCATCCCACCGGCGAAGATTTCCTGAAAACGATCGAGGAGGTTTCCGGCAAAGACCTGCGCTGGTATTTCCATCAAGCAATCTACGGCACGCAAGTGCTGGATTATTCGCTCGCCGATGCGCACTCCGATCCGTTGAAGTGGTGGGACGGTCCGGCGCACGCCACCCAGAAAAACGACAAGGACGAAGTCTATCGCACCTACATCACCGTGGTTCGCAAGGGCGATTTCATTTTTCCAGTGGACGTGGATATTCAATTCGACGATGGTTCGACCGCCGTCGAGCACTGGGACGGCCAGGATCGCTGGGTGCGCTACCGGTACGATCGCAAAGCCAAAATCCAGTCCGCGCAGATTGACGCGCACAATCAGATCTTCCTGGATCGCGACCCTTTCAATAACAGTTTCACGGAAGAACCGGATCCGCGCGCGGCTCACAAGCTGAGAACCATCTGGGTCTTCGCCAGCGAATGGCTATCCCAGTTGCTGGCCTGGCTCACCTAACGGCATCGAAGGAGCAACGCGAATGGCTGCAGCGAATCGAGCGACATTTTTTTCAGGCGCCGGGCTGGTGTGGCAATGGCAACGCCTGGTCTGGTGGATTTTCATGGTGTGCCTGATTTTCGGATTTTTCTCGACGCACGGAATGACGGAGCGCGCGAACTTGTTGCTCGATCACAGCGTCGCCGCGCAGCGTCTGGTAAACGGTTTCGACTTCTCGGCAATCATCATGCTCCAGCAATTGCGGGATTCGCCTCTGGAAATTCACGGCCCCCCTATCTTTCATTTCTCAGCGCTCTTCGTGGCCTTCATGCTGTTTGCGACGGGCGGCATTCTCGCCGCCTACGTGCTCGACGAAAAACCCACCACCACGGCTTTCTTCGAAGCCGCCGGCCACCACTTCTGGCGTTTTTTCCGCCTGACGATTTATCTCGCCATCGTGCTGCTGCCCATCGCGGGGCTCGCCGCCCTCACCAGCTCGATGCACACACGCATTGAGGAGCAATCCATTTCTCCCTACCCTGGCGATCATTTCGTCGAAGCGGCTGCTGTCGTAATCCTGCTGCTCTTGATTATCGTGCGCGTGTGGTTTGACATGGCCCAGGTCATCGCTGTCGCCGACGACGAAAAGAAAATGCATCGCGCCCTCCGCCGCGCGTTCGGATTGCTGCGCCGCAATTTTTTCTCGCTCTTCTGGCTTTACCTGCGCGTCAGCATCATCACGTGGGTGCTATTCGCATTCGGGCTATACATCTGGATGTTCCGCCTGGGCCCGCAACCGAACGTCGCCGCATTTCTGGTCAGCCAACTGATGATTCTGATTTGGCTCGGCACGCGCCTCTGGCAACGAGCCAGCGAAGCAATCTGGTATCGCAATTACCAGGCGAATCGGGTCCCGGAACCGGCGTGGACTCCGCCGCCAGCCCCAATGTACATGCCAGTCGCGGCCGAGCCGCAGGCGTAACCCGGCGGTTTTGCCTTTGTAGCGGCCAGCTTTAGCTGGGAGCCGTTGACTTTGCTTTCGCATTTGTAGCGGCCCGTCGGCCTACCCATGGGCGGGCGTCTGGCGGTTCTTCGCCGTTGCATCACATCCAACAGTTCGCGGAAACTCACAACGACTGTCATCCCGAACGGAGTCCCACGCTTTTTCTTGCCCGCCGCATTTTTGCGGGCGCCGGACCCAGAGAGGGATCTGCTTTTCGCTGCAACGCCGCGCGTCGCAACCCTTCTGATTCGCGCTTGCGAAACGCCGACCATCCACGGCACTACTTCCCACCCATTCGAGTAGTAAACTATCCCCCGCCACCTGGAGGCAGCTTTTGTCCCAGCCACACGCCGAATACTCACAACGCCTCGCAGCTCGCAAGCAAACCGTCGTCGCAAAAGACGCCCTGCACAAACAGATCGGAAATGCGAAGCTCGCAACGGTCATAGTCACGATCGTCCTCCTGTGGCTGTCGGTGAAAGACGAAGCGATTTCCACCTACTGGCTCGCGATTCCGATCCCGATCTACGCGAGCTTGGCCGTAGCGCACGAATTAGCTCTGCGCGCGCTCGCCCACGCCCGCACCGCGGTCGCATTTTTCGCGCGCGGTCTGGCGCGTCTCGAGGACGGCTGGACAGGCACCGGCGCATCCGGTGAGCGCTTCCGCAATCCCAAGCATGTGTACGCAGATGATCTCGACATCTTCGGCACCGGCTGCCTCTTCGAACTTCTCTCGACCGCGCGCCTTCCGATGGGCGAAGAGCGTCTGGCGCAATGGCTCGGCGCCGCATCACAGGTGCCCGAAATCCGCGAAAGACAAAAAGTAATCGTCGAACTGCGCGACAAACTGGATATGCGTGAGGAGCTCGCGCTGCTGGGCGAGGACCTGAAAGTCCGCCTCGATCCGCGCTCGCTGGAAAACTGGGCGGAAGCGCCGTCGCTGCTTCCCGCGGGAGCGTGGCGAATTGTCGCCGCGCTGCTGGCGATTTCGGCCGCGGCCACCACGATCTATTTACTGGCCACGCTGAGACTCTGGCCGCTGGCCGTTGTTCTGGCGCTCGAAGTGATCGTCCTGCTCTGGTTGCGCGTACGCGCTGAGCAAGTGGTCTCGACTCTCGCGTGCAACGCCGAAGGCCTGGGCCTGTTCGCGGACATTCTGCAGCGGCTCGAACGAGAGCCATTTACCTCGCCCCGTATGCAAGGATTCACGGCGGAGCTTAAGACGGGCCCCCAAGCAGCTTCGCAGTCGGTGCGCCGGCTTGCAAATATCGTTTACTGGATTGACGCGCGCGAAGATTTGCTCGGCCGGCTGCTCGAATTGCCCATGCTCTATACCGTGCAATGCGCCTTTGCGACCGAAGCATGGCGCAGGCGTTGCGGCGGCAAACTGCGCGCCTGGGTGGACATCGCGGCGGAAATGGAAGCGCTGCTCTCGCTCGCCGGCTATTCCTACGAGCATCCGGACGATCCCTTCCCCGAATTCGCGGAAGAAATTCCTAACGCGCCCGCTGTCTTCCGCGGCGAAGAGCTCGGCCATCCCCTGATTCCATCAGCAGAATGCGTGCGCAATAGCGTGCAGCTCGATGCGCAAACGCGTGTACTGCTCGTCAGTGGCTCAAACATGTCCGGAAAAAGCACCTATCTGCGCGCGGCGGGAATCAATGCGGTGCTCGCGCTGTCCGGCGCGCCGATTCGCGGCAAGTCGCTGCGCATGACGCCCATCCTTCTCGGCACCAGCATTCGCCGCGTAGACTCGCTGCAAGAACACCGCTCGAGTTTCTACACAGAAATCCTGCGCATTCGCGACGTATTCGAGTTGACGCAAAGCTCCGCACGCGTGCTGTTTTTATTCGATGAGCTGCTGGAAGGCACCAACTCCAATGATCGCCGGATTGGCGCGGAAGGTTTGCTGCGTGCGTTGCTGGACCGCGGCGCGCTTGGAATCGTCACCACGCACGACCTCGCCCTAACCGATATCGCACATGTGTTGCCCGGCGCCGTGCGCAACGTACATTTCCAGGATTACGTCGAGGAAGGAAAAATGCGCTTCGATCACAAACTCCGCGATGGAGTGGTAGCCAAAAGCAACGCCCTGGAACTGATGCGCCTGATCGGCCTGAAAGTGTAGTGGATTTGAGATGGTAGGGGCGGGCCTGCGACCCGCCCGGAAACGCCGCGCGCCACGAAAGCGCTGTCGTCCCGAACCGAGTCCCGCGCTTTTTTCTGACGATGCGACCGGCAGCGTCATCCTGAGGCCGGCGCTTTTGCCTCCAGCCGGCCGTGGGATCTCTCCCGCCGCACTCTGGCGGGCGCGGGACCGAGAGAGGGATCTGCTTTTCGTCGAACGCTACGTCCTACGCATTATCAATCTGCGCGCGCTGCAACCGATCCGAATAATCAATGTAAACCGTCTTCCACTCCGAATAAAAATCCAGCGCCGCTTCGCCCGATTCGCGATGCCCGTTGCCGGTATTTTTGATCCCGCCAAACGGCAGATGCGTTTCCGCACCAATCGTCGGCGCGTTCACGTAAACAATCCCGGTCTGCAAATCGCGTTGCGCGCGGAACGCATTATTCACGTTGCGCGTGTAAATCGCGGCCGACAAGCCGTACTGCACGCCGTTCGCAATATCCAGCGCTTCGTCGAAATCCTCAAACGGAATCACCGCCACCACCGGCCCAAAAATTTCTTCCTGCGCGATGCGCATCTTCGGGTCGCAATCGCTGAACACGGTCGGCTCGTGGAACCAGCCGCGTCCCCAGGCTCCGCTCTCCAGCCGATTCCCGCCCGTCGCGAGCTTCGCGGTTTCGTCCTTGCCGATCTGCACGTACTTCATTACCGTTTTCAGTTGTTGCTCGTTGATGCACGGACCCATGTCTGTCGAAGGATCCAGGCCGTCGCCGACTTTCAACGCCTTCACGCGCGCCACAAATTTCTCGACGAATTCGCTGTAAACTTTCTTGTGTACCGCCACGCGGCTCGCCGCCGTGCAACGCTGCCCGCTGGTTCCAAACCCGCCCCACACGGCGCCGTCCACCGCCAGATCCAAATTCGCATCGTCCATCACGATGATGATGTTCTTGCCGCCCATTTCCAGGTGGCACTTCTTGAACGAAGGCGCGCAAGCCTGGCTCACGATGCGCCCCACTTCGGTGGAACCGGTGAAACTCACCAAGCCGACATCTTTATGGTTGAGAAGTGGCGCACCGGCTTCGGGACCGTCGCCGAACACCACGTTCATCACTCCGCGCGGCAACCCGGCCTCGCTCAGCACCTGCATCAAATTGTAGGTGGATAGCGGCGTATCTTCCGCCGGCTTGATCACCACCGTATTTCCCGTCACCAGCGCCGGCATTGCTTTCCACGAAGGGATCGCCATCGGAAAATTCCAAGGACAGATCAGCCCCGCCACTCCCACGGACGTGCGCACGGACATCGCAAATTTGTTCGGCAGTTCCGACGGCGTGGTTTGCCCAAACTGGCGCCTTCCCTCCCCGGCCATCAGGTAGGTCATATCGATCGCTTCCTGCACGTCGCCGCGTGTTTCGGCGAGCACCTTGCCCATCTCGCGCGTCATGTCGCGCGAATAATCTTCCTTGCGTTCGATCAAAATTTCCGCCGCGCGATACAGAATTTCAGCGCGCTTGGGAGCAGGCGTCAGCCGCCAGTTGTCGTAGGCGCCCTTCGCGGCGTCAATCGCCAGGTTCACGTCCTCTTCTGTGGAGGCTGGGAACATTCCCACCAGTTCCCCGGTGTTCGCGGGGTTGCGATTCTCGATCGCCTTGCCGCTGCGCGCCTCGATCCACTCACCATTGATGAAGTTCTTGAAAACCTTGGGCCTAGCTGGGGTCGCCATGCGCATTCCTCCCTCATATCAGTCGTCTGCCGCAATTTTTTCGCTATCGCTGTTCGATGCCGCGCTGTCTCCGGAGATTCAGAGTAACAAGCCGGTAAGCGCCGCGTCAACGCGTTGCGATTCTCATGCCATATCCGATCCGGCCTGCGCGCCTCCGCTTTCCTGGCACAGCCACTCTTGACCGTCCTCTTCACTCACTGATCACTAATCTCCGTTCACCCACCCGACGCTAACTACCACCCCCTCCATGCTTTGCCTCCTCTTCGCCCCAACCGCAACTTTCCACTCGAAGCCGTGTTTCACTATCAGACGCCACCGAGAGGTATTCGGGAGGCGTCGGAAGGCTGCAACTTTTATAAAGGCTTTACGGGCTCAGAAGGGGCCCCAATATGAAACATCTGGTGAAATGTCTGATGGTTTTTGCGGTATTTGGAACGGCCTTGGCCCTCGCGCCGAACGCTAGCGCTCAGCGGTTCGCGGTAGGGGTGGGCGTCGGTCCGGGTTATGTCGGTCCGGCTCCGGTCTGCGCTTACGGTTACTACGGTTATTACCCATACGCGTGCGCGCCGTACGGCTACTACGGTCCTAGCTACTTCTCCGGCGGCCTGTTCATCGGCGCTGGCCCGTGGTTCCACGGCGGTTGGGGCGGACGTGGTTGGGGCGGACGCGGCTTCGACGGTCGCGGCGGCTTTGATGGTCGCGGCGGACGTGGCTTTGAAGGTCGCGGAGCAGTCGGCGGCGGTTTCCGCGGCGGCGCGGTGCGCGGCGGCGGCAACGGCAGCTTCCACGGTAGCGCCGGAGTCCACGGCGGCGGTGGCGGCTTCCACGGTGGTGGCGGCGGTCACGGCGGCGGCCATCGGTAATCCGCTACCGTAACGGTAAGCTTCGTACAGCCTCAAGCCCAACACAACGCCCATCCTTCCCAGAGCTCCTCCCGGGAAGGATGGGCGTTTTTTTGCATCTGTCGCCGCGAAGTCTCAGTGGCAACCAGGTTGCCTGTTACGGACGAAATGCCGCGAAAATGCGAGGCGTTCGGTGAAAAGCACGTATGCTGGGCGAAGAGTTGCTTGGGCTGCAGCTGGCATTCGAAGATGGCACTCAGTGCGTTGATCGCTCGCGTGCTGCACGCGACACCTCAATTTCGGAATTGATTTGAGTATCGAGGAGCAACGGTCATGAGCAAACTTTGGGAGAAAATTTCGACGAAGGGGCAGAACGCGGCGCCCGAAGAGCCGGAAGTGAAGGAAAGCATCGCGCAGCCGGGTGACAAAGTGATGCATCGCGCGTCGGGCACGCACGGCGTGGTGACGGCTATCGAAACGATTGGCAAAGTCCTGACCCTCTCCGTGGAGTGCGCCGATGGGCGGATGATCCGCGGGCTTGACCGCAAGGAATTCGCGTTTGCGGGTGAGGCGGGATACACGGCGCCCCCTGTGCGGACCGTCGCAGCGCCCGTCGGCCAGGCCGCCGAAGCGATGCCGAAAATTGAAGGGGAGATTTCTACGGAATCCATTTTGGAAAAGCTCAGCTGAGGAAGAACATACTTAATTCGCGCGCGCGGTAGTCACTGAAAACGTCGCGCAAGTTCGACCGGTGCAAAGTCAAGATCCATACCCTCGCGTACGGCGAAGATGCGGCACCCTTGAAAATCAACGGCGTTGGTTCCGGTGACCTGAATGGCTTGGCTACCTGCCCCGGACCCTGTCAGTTTTGACGATAGGCATCGATCGCTTCCGCTGATAGCTTCCCCCCTTGCGTCACACCCGCACAATCGTCCGGTACAGGCTTGGAATTATGCCCGGAAACGACTTGGGCCTGGCTTCTACCGCTGACGGTGCCTAACGTGGGGTCGCGCCATTGACGAACGGAGCCAACAGAGATGCCGGATCATTGCAAATGGGATAGCGGTTCAATGAGGTCGGTCCGCCCGGCCCTACCAGTACTGATCTTTTTCGCAATGGCCGTGCCGGTCTGGTCGCAGGATGCCTTAGACCGCAAGGTACTGCCTATCCCTGAACCACAATCTCCGGTCATCACTGAACTCGATGCCCGCAACGCCAAGGCGCCGCCGCTTTTCAAAGTCACCGCCCCGAACGGTGCTCCGAATGTTGTTATTGTGCTGCTGGACGACATGGGCTTTGGGCAGTCCAGTGCGTTTGGCGGCCCCATCCACATGCCCACACTCGACATGCTCGCGGCCGGAGGGCTGCGCTACAACAACTTTCACACCACAGCGCTTTGTTCGCCGACACGGAACGCACTGCTTACCGGCCGGAATCACCACGTCGCTAACGCGGGCGCCATCACAGAGCTTGCCACCTCCTTCCCCGGCAATACCGGCATTCGTCCGCTGAGCGTGGCCCCGTTGGCCGAAATGCTGCGCCTCAACGGCTACAGTACCGCGGCATTTGGCAAATACCACGAGACACCAGCATGGGAAGTGTCCGTCTCCGGGCCGTTTGACCGGTGGCCAACTCACTCCGGCTTCGACAAGTTCTACGGTTTCATCGGCGGCGAGACCAATCAGTGGGCCCCCGCGATTTTTGACGGCACGACGCGGGTAGAACCGCCACACGACCCGCATTATCACTTCACGGTTGACATGACCAATCAGGCAATCAACTGGATGCAGGCGCAGCACGCTTTGACGCCGGACAAGCCCTTCTTCGTCTACTTCGCGCCTGGCGCGGTTCACGGACCGCACCACGTGTTCAAGGAATACATCGATCGCTACAAAGGCAAGTTCGACCAGGGATGGGACAAGCTGAGCGAGGAGACTTACGCGCGCCAGAAGCAGATGGGCGTCATTCCCGCAAACGCGGATTTGACTCCGCGTCCCAAACAGATTCCCTCCTGGGATTCGCAAACATCGGACGAAAAAAAGCTTGAAACGCGGCAGATGGAAACCTTCGCCGGATTTGGCGAGCACACCGATGAGCAGATCGGACGACTGGTAGACACACTGAATGAAATGGGAGTGATGGACAACACCGTATTCATCTACATCGTCGGCGATAACGGCGCCAGCGCGGAAGGCGGTCCGTCAGGAGCCTACAACGAGGTTATGGCACTTAACGGTATCCTGCAGGATGCAGCGAGCATCCTCCCGCATCTGGACGAGTGGGGCGGCCCGCGTACGTTCCCTCATTATGCGATCGGCTGGGCATGGGCCGGAGACACCCCTTTCCAATGGACCAAGCAGATTGCCTCGCACTACGGCGGAACTACGAACGGAATGGTGATTCATTGGCCGAGGCGCATCAAGGACAAAGGGGAGTTCCGTTCTCAATTCACCTATGTGACCGACATCGCGCCGACCGTGCTGGAAGCAGCAGGCCTGCCGTTCCCCAAGAGCGTGAACGGGACGGTGCAGCAGCCGTTTGATGGAACATCAATGATCTACAGCTTCGACAATCCCAAAGCCAAGGAAACCCACACCACGCAGTACTTCGAGATGTTCGGCAACCGGGGCATCTATCACGACGGATGGATCGCGGCAACGCGCCACTCCATCCCCTGGATCCAGGTGCAAAATCCTCCGCTGACGGCGGACGTATGGGAGCTCTACCACACTGCTGACGATTTCAGCGAAGCCCACGACCTTGCGGCGAAAGATCCAGCCAAGCTGAAAGAAATGCAAGACCTCTTCCTGAAGGAGGCGATCGGAAATCACGTCTTGCCCATCGACGACCGCCGGTCGGAGCGGTTCAATCCAGCGCTCGCGGGACGGCCAGACCTCATGGGAAATCGCACGGAGTTGACGGTGTATCCCGGGATGGTGGGCATGATGGAGAACGCCTTCATCAACGTGAAGAATCGTCATTACACCGTCACCGCACCGGTAGAACTCCGCGACGCCAACACCAACGGCGTGATCATCTCGCAAGGTGGCAGGTTCGGTGGCTGGACTCTCTACATGAAAGACGGCAAGGTCCATCACGAATACAACTTCTTCGGGGTGGAGCGAACGAACATCGGCGACACCGCGCCACTTTCTGCTGGTAAGCACGTCGTCAAGTACGAGTTCATCCCCGATGCGGCAAGGCCCGGAACGGGCGGGAAGTGCGCGCTCTTCGTGGACGGGAAACAAGTGGCGCAGGGGCACATTCCGAAGACCGTGCCGTTTATCTTCTCAGGAGACGAAGGAGCGGACGTTGGATTGGACGCCGAAACGGCGGTGTCCGACGACTACAAGGAAGGGGACAACGCGTTCACAGGAACGATCACGAAAGTGACGGTTGACGTGTCGCCGCCTGGTTTGAGCGCGGCAGATCAAAAGGCCGTTGCTGACGCCGAGGATTCCGCTCTGCTGGATGAAGATTGACCCATACACCGTTCACGCTCAACCGAAGGGCGGGTGGTTCACCCTGCCACACTACCAAACGAACGCAGTTGAGTTTACGGGCGCCGGCCCCTTCGCTTGTTGAAGGGGCCGAGTTTAGATGCGGCGTCTCTCGAGCCGTCCCATCGAAGTCTTACTTCGGTTGGCGATTCACGCCGCCGGCCGATCCTTCCCGTTATTGTTTATCCGAACACGCGCATACGAGCTGCCGGATTTACTTTTCACTGACTTACCACTCTGCGTATTTCTACGAATAGCGCGACGAATCCCATTGTGTTGCCGTAAGTCGGTGCACTATGGAAGGCCTCGCAAGGACGCAACATGTGGAACGCGGCCCATCCTCAGACCTTCACCCACCCGACGCATGTGCCCGTCCCACCCAGCCCAAATCAATCGCTAGCTTTTGCCGTGTTCTTTGCGAATACAACGGCAAAAGCAAAGGCGCCCGGCTGAAGCTGGCCGCTGCCCTTCGAGCCGAGACTGCCGGTTCTCAGGACGAATTGCGCGGCAGCGCAATTCACAAATTCAAGTTCAAAGTCAAAGGAAAGAGCACAGGCAGGATTGCCCTCCTGCGGCGGGCAGGCCTACGCTAACTCGGCTACAGCATCCAGCCGCCGGTTACGTTGATGACCTGGCCGGTGATGTAGTCGGCGGTGTCGGAGGCGAAGAATTTTACGGCGGCGGTTACGTCTTCGGAGCTGGGGGGGCGGCCCATGGGGGAGCGGGCGTCGCGGATGCGGCGGGCTTCGTCGGCGGTTAGTTCGCGTTCGTCGATGTTGGAGGGGTTGATTACGTTGACGGTGATGCCAGCTTTGGCTTCTTCGATGGCGAGCGAGCGCGAGAAGGAAACGACCGCGGCTTTAGCGGCGGCGTAGGCTGAGATTGTGCCTTGGCCGAAGGCTCGTTCGGCGCCGACTGCGCCTAGATTGATGATGCGGCCCCAGTGCTGGCGGCGCATGGCGGGGAGGGCGGCTTTGCTGGTGTGGAAGACACTGTAGAGATTGGAGGCGATTACTTTTTGCCATTCGTCGGCGGAGGTGTCGGCGACTAGCTTCCAATTGAATTCACCTACGTTGTTGACAAGGATGTCCAGGCGGCCGAAGCGTTCGAGGACGGCGTCTATCAGGAATTGAACTTTTTCCGGGTCGGTGGCGTCGGCTTCTACAGCGAAGCATTCCGCGCCCTGGGCTTGGAGCGTGCGGAGAGTGTTTTGCGCCGCAGTTTTATTTGCGCGGTAGGAGATGGCGATGCGGACGCCTTCTTGAGCTAGTCCTTGGGCGATGCCTTTGCCGATGCCTCGGCTGCCGCCGGTGATTAGCGCGGCGCGATTGCGTAATGGCACGGTGGCTCCTGAGTTTAGAGTGGCGTAAGTATAATGAATTTTTTGGGAATTGTACGGGTGAGTCGGCGAAAAAAGATTGGCTAGAGGGGCACAGAGTCGCAGAGAGAGAGGCGCGCGAGGAGAAAGACGAAGCGAGATCCTTCATCCGCATCCGCGGGTTCAGGATGACGAACGATGGACTAGCCCATGCGGGCTACTACTACGGTTATGTCGTCGGCTTGTTCGGCTGTGCCGGCCCATTGTTCGGCGGCGGCTATCAGGTTTTCGGCGATTGGTTGGGGATGGAGGCTGCGTTGGCGCAGGACTTCTTCACGCAGGCGATGGACGCCGAATTCTTCGCCGTAGACGTTTTCTGGTTCGGTCAGGCCGTCGCTGAAGGCTACGAAGAGGCTGCCGGGTTCTACTTTGATTGTGCCTTGGGTGAAATTGCAGTCCTCGATCAGGCCTACGACTGTGCCACCCTCGCTGAGTTCCTGCACGCTTGCGCCATTTACGAAAAATGGGGCGAGGTGGCCTGCGTTCGTGTAGGTGAGGGTGCGGGCGGCTACGTCGTAAACGGCGTAGAAGAAGGTGGCGTAGCGATCGTCGGAGGTGTTGCGGAAGAGATGTCTGTTCAGGCGCGAGACCAGTTCGGCTGTGCCTGTAAGGCTGTCGAAACCCGCGTGGCTGCGGAGCGTGGCTTGCAAGCTGGCCATGAGCAGCGCGGCAAAGATACCTTTGCCGCTGATGTCGGCTAGGGCGATGCCTACTGTGTTGTTGCCGGTGCGGATGAAATCGTAGTAGTCGCCGCTCACCACGCGGGCGGGGCGGCAGATGGCGGCTAGTTCCAGGCCGGGGAGCGTGGGGAGGACTTGCGGGAAGAGTTGGGATTGGACTTCGCGGGCGATTACGATTTCGTTTTCTAGTTTTTGGCGCTTACTTTGTTCTTCGATCAGCTCGGCGATCGAGCTGGTCATTTCGTTAAAGGATTCGCCCAGCGCACCCAGCTGGTCGCGCTGATGCACGCGCACGCGTTGGCTGAAATCGCCGCGGCGGACGTGGAGCGTGGCTTTGTAGAGATCGTCAACTGACGTGGTGATCGTGCGGGTCAGTACGAAGCCCGTGGCCAGGCCGGCGATGCCGAGAAGCAGGAAAATTACGGCGGCGGCGATTAGGAGAATTTCCAGCACGGGGCCGACGTCGCCGACCGAAGTGAACAGCCGGCGGCTTAGCGCTGAGGCGCGAATGCCGAAGGAGGCGAAGACTGCGGCGGGGGCGTCGGGAGGTTGCGGTCCGACGTGAGCGAGTTCGATGGTGGAGACGCCGTTGATGCGGACGTCGGCCCAATTTTGCTGGGGGCCTAGGGTGCGGCGGCGGCTGGCGATTTGTTCGCCGGGGATGAAGACGTGGCCGTTGAAATTGAGCGAGATGTTGGGAGGATTATTTTCGCTGCCGGGTCGGAGGGGGATTATTGCTATGGGGCCGAATTCGGAGGCGAAGCTGTCCAGGAATGCGGCATTCAGCGGCGTGGCGACGACTAGATCGAACGGGCCTGCGGCGCCGTTTTTGCGTACGGCCGCGGCGATCCAAATTTTTCGGTCGATTTCTACCAGGCCGCCGAAGTGCTGGCCGTCTTCGGATTGCGATTCGATGAGGCGCTGGCCGCGATTGGGGAAGACGCGGAGGTCGGGCCATTCGCGGCGTTCGGCTTCGATTAGATTTGCTACGCCCGGGCGTTGGAGGATGGTTTCGTTTGTGGGCTCGGCGCCGTGGGCTGCTTCCATTTCTACTGCGCCGGCTAGGGCGTCGGCATCGGCGGCGATGGTGTTGATGCGTTGTTGCAGGTCGTCGTGGAAGAGGTGAGCGCCTAGTTGGAGGTAGAGGCCGTAGGTGGCCAGGCCGGCCATGGAGAGGAGCAGGATGACTGGGACCACTCCGATGAAAACGTAGGTGACGATCAGGCGATTGCGAAGCGTCCACATGAAGCGGTTGCGGAGCCAGGGGATCATGCGGACGAAGAGGTAGACGACTGCGAGGAAGGCTAAGAAGCCGAGGAATCCGGCGAAGGGAATTTTGGCGCCGAGCGCGAGTGCTGCGCGGACTGCGGCGTAGAGGATGATGATTGCTAGGGCGATTATGTCCAGCGGCGAGGTGTGCCGTAGGAAGATGATTAGGCGGCGAGGCGAGAGTCGGTTCACTGGTTTGGTTTCAGGCGATAGAAGAATAGCTGAGGAGCGGGCGTTAGGGAAGGTGGCGCGGGGCCCGCGTAAATCTAAGCGGGGCGGGTCTGAGACCCGCCCCTACGGATCGGCCTGGGGCGATTTTGCTCGAACGCGCTACATCGAGTTGCGATCGATTTGTTGGACGCGGCTGTGGTGGCGGCTGTAGGCGAAATAGACGATTAGGCCGATTACGAGCCAGATGACCAAGCGGGCCCAGTTGACCCAGCCCAGGTTGACCATCATGTAGACGTTGATGGCCACACCAAGCGCGGGGATCAGGGGAACGAGCGGCGTGCGGAATGGGCGCGGCTGGTTGGGATTGGTGCGGCGCAGCACGATTACCGCCATGCAGACGATTACGAAGGCTAGCAGCGTGCCGATATTGACCATTTTGCCGAGCTGGTCGATGGGGGTGATGCTGCCGACGATTGCGGCCAGCAGGCCGACGAGGATTGTGGTTTTGTAGGGCGTGCGGAACTTGGGATGAATCGCGGCGAAGAATTTGCGGGGGAGCAGGCCGTCGTTGGCCATGGAGTAGAGCACGCGCGTTTGGCCTAGCAACATCACGAGCATGACGCTGGTGAGTCCGGCCAGCGCGCCGGCGGTGATTACGGTGGAAGCTGTTCTGAGGCCGTGATCGAGAAAGGCGACTGCCAGCGGCGCTTCAATATTGATGGACTTCCAGGGCACCATACCGGTGAGCACGAAAGCCACAAGGATGTAAAGGATGGTGCAGGCAACCAGCGAGGCAATGATGCCGATGGGCAAATCGCGCTGCGGATTCTTGGCTTCCTGCGCGGTGGTGGAAACGGCGTCGAATCCGATGTAGGCGAAGAATATGTAGGCGGCGGCTTTCCATATGCCGCCGACGCCCATGGGCGCGAATTCGGCCCAGCTGTGGCCGATGTTTGCGCTGTCCACGTACTTCAAACCCAGAATGATGACGAACAGCACGACGCCGACCTTGATGACTACGATGGTGGCATTGAAGTTGGCGCTTTCCTTAATGCCCACCACCAGGACGGCGGTGATGATGAGCGCGATGACGAAGGCAGGCAGGTTGAAGCCAAAATCGAAACCGAAAATCTGCGGCGCGCCGACGAGGTCGTGCGCTTGGCGGAGCAGATCGGACGAGGGCACGGCGAGAACCTGCGCCACGCGCTCGACGAACAATTTCGAGGTGACGCCGAGAGAGGGGTCAGCGGCGTGGACCTGGGCGCGCGCTAATATGTTTTCGGCGGTGGCCAGCGCGGTCCAGTGGTCGTAGGCGAGCCAGAGCGGCATCTTCAGGTGAAAAATCTGGAGCAATTCGACGAAATGATTTGACCAGCCTGAGGAGACGGTGCTGGCGCCCATGGCATATTCCAGAGTCAAGTCCCAACCGATGATCCAGGCCAGGAGTTCGCCTAGCGCGGCGTAGGCGTAGGTGTAGGCGCTGCCGGCGAGCGGAATCATCGCGGCGAATTCCGCGTAGCACAAACCCGCAAGGACGCATCCGAAACCCGAGACTATGAAGGATAGGGTGAGGGCTGGTCCGGCGTAGGTGGCGCCCAGGCCGGTCATCACGAAAATTCCGGCGCCGATTACTGCGCCGACGCCTAGCGCGGTGAGCGAGAGCGGGCCGAGCGTGCGTTTCAGGGTGTGCTCGCCGGTGTCCGCGGCTTCGCGCAGCAGCATGTCCATGGGCTTCTTTTTGAACAGCGGGTTGCTCATGCGGTGCGTCCCTCCGTCGAGTTGGCGCTTCAGCAAAAAGTCAAAGGCGCCACTGATGAACACTGATGCAAACTGATAACGGCACTGATATTTTTTTGCAGACCAATATGGCCTGCGGCAAACGCGGATGAAAAATAACACAGAGCCGCGAGGTAGCAACTACTAAATCGATATTTCAGTTGCTAAACAGTTCGCGGAGAAACGCTCAAATTATCATTCCGAGGGCGAATTCTGCCCGAGGAATCTGCCTTTTCCTTGGCCGTTGCACGAAAAGCAGATCCCTCTCTGCGTCCCGCGCCCGCCAAAATGCGGCGAGAAAGAAAAGCGCGAGACTTTGTTCGGGATGACAGCCGTTCTGCTTTTCCCGCGATCTGTTTGATCTGATGCAACGTCAAAGGCGGGCGCAGCAAGCAGCGCCCCTAGCAATTCAAAAGCAGATCCAACAGCAACGTCGCCCAGCTGAAGCCGGCCGCTCCAGGATCAAGCACTGCTGCGCGCGGCGATCGCTTCCGCTGCTACGGCTAGATATTCGCGGGCGCGTTTGGCCGGGTCTGGCGCCTTTTGGAGATCGCTGATTACGGCTACGGAGTCGGCGCCGGCCTGGAAGACTTCGCTGGCGGACTTGATTGTGATGCCGCCGATGGCTACCAGGGGCTTGCGCGTTAGTTTTCTGGCGGCGCGGATTAGGTCGAGGCCGACTACCGGGTCGGGATTTTCTTTGGTGGCTGTCGGGTAGATTGGGCCCACGGCTATATAGTCCGCCGAAGTGTTCTTGGCGAGGCGGAGTTGTTCGAGATTATGTGTCGAAATTCCAACCCATTGCGGGGTGGGGCAGATTGCGCGGGCCGCTTCTACGGGGAGATCTTCCTGCCCTAGGTGCACGCCTGCTGCGTTTGCGATGCTGGCAATGTCGGGGCGATCGTTGACGATGATGCGGACGGGTTGACCGCTCAAACGGTGGACCAGCGCGCTTGAAATTTCGAATAGAAACCGAGCGGACGCCTGCTTCGCGCGCAATTGAATGATCCTGACGCCCGCCTTCGCAAGTTCGTCAGCCAGATCCTGCGCGAAGTACGAAGCGGCTTCGGTGGTGAGGTTCGGAGCTATGTCTATGACAGCGTAGAGAGCCGGGAACAACTGAGCCTCCGCGCTACTTGGCTGCTACTGCTAGCGCACGATCGAGAAAGTGGGTGTCGAATTTGCCGGCTATGAAATCTTTGTCGGCTAGAATTTTTTTGTGCAGGGGGATTGTGGTCTTGATGCCTTCGACCACGAAGCCGTCGAGGGCGCAATTCATGCGGGCTATGGCCTCGGCGCGGTCATTGCCGTGGGCTATTATTTTGGCGATCAGGGAATCGTAGTAGGGCGGGATTACGGCGTCGGAATAGCTTGCCGTGTCCACTCTGATGCCGGGGCCGCCGGGGACGCGGAAGGCGGTGATGCGTCCGGCGCTAGGGACGAAGGTTTCGGGGTCTTCGGCGTTGACGCGGCATTCAATGGCGTGGCCGCGAAATTCGATGGGGCCGAGTATGTCCGTCAGTTTTTCGCCGGCGGCTACGCGGATTTGCGATTTCACCAGGTCCACGCCGGTGACCATTTCGGTGACGGGATGTTCGACCTGGATGCGCGCGTTCATTTCGATGAAGAAGAGGTTGCCGGATTCTTCGCGCAGGAACTCGACCGTGCCAGCGCTGGAATAGCCCAGTTTTTTGAGCGCGTCGACGACTTGTTTGCCGATGCGTTTGCGTGTGGCGGCGTCCATCGCGACCGACGGCGATTCTTCCAGGACTTTCTGGTGGCGGCGCTGCAGCGAGCATTCGCGTTCGCCGAGGTGGACTACGTTGCCGTGCTTATCGCCGAGAACCTGGAATTCGATGTGGCGCGGGTGCTCGATTAATTTTTCGATGTAGACGTTGGGACTGCCGAAGGCTTGTTGGGCTTCGGCTTTGGCGGTTTGAAACAGGGGGATCAGCTCGCGCGCGTGGCGCACGATGCGCATACCGCGTCCGCCACCGCCTTCGGCGGCTTTGATCATTACGGGGTAGCCGATTTCGGCGGCGATTTTCTTCGCGGCGTCTTCGTCGGGGACGACACCGGCGCTGCCGGGAATGATCGGGAGGCCGGCGACGGACATGGCTTCGCGGGCTTTGTCCTTTTCGCCCATCAGGCGGATCGCGTCGGGCGCGGGGCCGATGAAAGTGATGTGGGAAGCTTCGCAGACTTCGGCGAAATTGGCGTTCTCCGACAGGAAACCGTAGCCGGGATGGATGGCGTCCACGTTGGCGATTTCAGCGGCGCTGATTACTTGCGGGATGTTGAGGTAGCTTTCGCTGCTGCGCGGCGGGCCGATGCAGATGGCTTCGTCGGCGAAGCGGACGTGGAGCGAGTTGCGGTCGGCCTCGGAGTAGACGGCGACGGTTTTGACGCCGAGTTCACGGCAGGCGGAGAGGATACGCAGGGCGATTTCCCCACGATTGGCGATTAAGATTTTTCGGAACATGGCGGTTTGAGACGGATGATTTGTTAGCCCCTATTAATCAAAACAGGGCGGGTCGGAGACCCGCCCCGACAGAACCTGTGCCAGGTGGTGATGTGGCGGGCACGGCATGCGGTGCCCCTACGAATTCAACACCAAATTCAAAGACAAAGAGCCGGCCAGACGCCGGCGCTACAAATTCCACGGCTGATTATTTTTTCCGGTGGAGGCGGATGCCGAATAGGGCTTCGCCGTATTCTACCGGATGACCGTTTTCGACGAAGATGCGGACTACTTCGCCGGCTGCGTCGGATTCGATCTCGTTCATCAGCTTCATGGCTTCGATGATGCAGAGAACCTGGCCGGTTTCGACTTTCGAGCCGATCGAGACGAACGGGTCTGCGTCGGGGCCGGCGGCTACGTAGAAGGTGCCGACAATCGGAGACTTTACGATGTGCAGATCTTCGGCGCGCATGGTGTCTGCGGCCGATTCGCGCTGTGCGGCGGCGGGCGCCGCGCCAGCGCCTGCGGCAGACGCTGCGGACGGCGCATGACTCGGGTGCGGCGCGGCGGAAGCTACCACGATTTCCGGGGCTTGGCCCGGCGAAAAGGTGTAGGCAGGCGAAGACGGTTTCTTCAGCCTTATGCGGAAGCCCTGGCGCTCGTATTCGAATTCTTCCAGGCCATGCTTGCGCATGAACTCCAGTAGCTTTTCGATTTCCGGGAGGTCCACGCCGTGAGCGGGTGCGCTGGATGATGGCTTGGGATTCTGTTTTTTTGCCATTTAGAGTTCGAGAAATTCCCGGGAAGCGCTGGTCAGGACTTCCGCGCCCTGCGCGGTCACCAGCACTTCATCTTCAATGCGAATACCGCCCAGGCGTTCCACATAGACGCCCGGCTCAACGGTTATGACCATACCCGCTTCGAGCAAGGATTCCTCTCCGCGGCCCAGCCGGGGCATCTCGTGAATTTCGAGGCCCAAGCCATGCCCGGTGCTGTGAGTGAAATAACGTTCCAAGCCCGATTGCTTGAAAACTTTGCGCGCTGCAGCGTCCACGGATGCGGCCGAAACTCCCGGCCGGATGGCGGCTATCGCGGCTTCCTGGGCGTGCAGAACTGCGTTGTAGAGCGAACGCACTCTGTTCGTCGACCGCCCCAGGACGACGGTACGAGTCATGTCGCTACAGTAGTCGCGCAGTATAGCACCCTGGTCGAGGACGACCAACTCGTTTTTCCTGAGGAGCTTGGGCGTCGGACGGGCATGCGGCCAGGCGGAGCGCGGTCCGGAGGCGACGATGGACTCGAACGATGGGCCACTGGCTCCCTGGAGTTTCATCGAGCGTTCGATATCGGCAGCGACGGCCAGCTCGGAGACGCCGGGCCTGACGTTGCGCACTGCGGCGGTCCAGACGTCGCTGATGAGGCGCGCGGACTGGCGCATGCGGGTTAGCTCGCCAGCGTCCTTTACAGCGCGCAGGCGTTCGACCAGGTCTGGCGCGGCGAGCCAGCGCAGGCGTGCGCCGGCGGCGAGCTGGAGCCCGGTTTTCTGGGCCACGCTGAGCTGCGCAGGCGCAAAGGCGAGGCGGATGACGCCGCGGCGGGCTTTCACGGCTTCGCCTGCGGCGCGAATCAAGCCGTGCGGCGCGATGACCGTCGTGGCATCGTAAACTTCCTGACGAGCTTGCAGGGTGTAGCGGCTGTCGGTGAACAGAGTGGCGCGAGCGTGATCGATGAGCAGGATTCCGGCGCTGCCCGTAAAGCCGCAGAGATAACGGATGTTGGGGAGATGAGTGAGGAGCAGTGCGTCGGCGTTAAGCGCGGAAAAACAAAGCCGGAGCCGATGGATCCGGCTCCGGGCTGATTTCGCGTGCGCAGTTTCGTGGGCCACGAGTTACGACCGAACCCGTCTTCTACCAGCAACGACTATCCCGGCAGAATGCGCGGGGTTAGGAAGAAGAGAAGTTCCTGGGCCGTGGAGCTGACCGTGGTGTGCTTGAACAGGTTGCCGATGACGGGCAAGCTGCCGAGTATCGGAACGGTTTGAATGTCGGTGCGCTGCTGGGTGACGATCACACCGCCGATGACCATGGTAGCGCCATCTGCGACCAGGACTTTGGAAGTGGCTTCCTGCGTGTCAATGGCCGGAATGCCCTGGACGCGCGGGATAGAAGAGTCGATCTGGTCGTTCTTGACGTCCACGTCCATGTAGATGGTTCCCTCCGAGGTGATCTGAGGGGTGACGTCAAGCTCCAGCACCGCGTCCACGAATTGGACCGAGACGGTGTTGTTGACGATGGTCTGCACCGGAATCTTGGTACCTTGCTTCACAATTGATTTCTGGTTGTTCTGCGCAACGATTTTCGGCTTGGAGATGAGTTTGCCGACGCCGCGATCTTCGGCAGCGGTGATGACCATATCGAGCGCGAAATTGGCGTTTGCGAACGAGTAGGTGAAGCCGCTGGTCGGAGTGGCCGCGCCCAGGTTGGTAAGCAGCGGAACGGAACCGGACGTCAGCGGCGGAGTGCCTACCGCGAGCGGCGGAGCCGGAGTGTTGATGACCGTGCTGGTCCCGACAGCGGTCGCACCACCGATGGTGCTGCCGTGCGCGCCGAGTCCTAGACCGAACTGGGTGCCGATTTCGCGAGAGAAGGAACGGTTGGCGGCGACGACGCGCGCTTCGATTTCCACCTGTTGCGATTTACGGTCGAGCTGCCGCAGGAGGTTATCGAGCACCGGGAGAACCGTGGGAATGTCGCGGATGATCAAGGTATTGGAGCGGCTATCGGCCAGGATATCGCCGCGCGAAGACAGGAACTTCTTCAGCGTGGGAACCATGTCGGCGGCCTTGGCGTAGCTGAGGACGCGCGTGGTGGTAACCACGTCTGCGGACTCGGCTTGCGCCTTGGCGAGATCGCGGTTCTGCTCGGCTTCGCGCTTCAAGGTTTCTTTGGTTGCGATGCGCAGAACGTTGCCGTCGAGTTGCTTGTCAAGATCGTTGTTCTTGAGAACGATGTCCAGGGCTTGGTCCCATGGCACATCGTCGAGAACGATCGTGAGACTGCCCTTTACGGCAGGGTCCACGACGACGTTGAGGCCGCTGATTTCGTGAATGAGGCGGAAGAAATCGCGCAGGTCAACGTCTTTCAAGTTAACGGAAATCGGTTCACCGGAATAGTGGCCGGCGGGAGCGGGCGTGGGCGCCTGTTGTGCTGCGGCGGCAGTTGCCGGAGACGCCGCAGCGGCTGGCGCGGGGGCCGCGTTGCTGTCGCTGATTTCGGTGTAGCCCGTGTTCGCGGCGACTGCTTTCGCAGCGGCGGGCTCGGGCTGGCGTACGGGCGCAACCGGCACGGCCAGGGCCGCGGAGGTTTGCGTCAAGGCTGTGGGGAGCGTGGCTGCTGGCGCCGGAATATTTTCCGGGGCGGCTGTCGGAGCGACAGGGGCGCTGATCGCCTTGGTAGTGGTGACGTCGGAAGGCTCGCCGTTCGCGGCCGGAGCCGAGTCACTGGCGCCACCGGAAGCAGGCGTCGGAGCTTCGGCGCGGAAAGCGACGGTGACAGCGTTGCCTGAGGCATTCACGTTGTAACGCGCGGGCGTGCGCAGATCAATTACAATGCGCGAAACCTGCGGCGTGAATTGAGCCAGACGAATCTCCTTCACGGGATCGAGATTGCTGGCGATTTGCTTTTCGGTCGTCTTCAGGTGCGCGCCGGAAAAATCGAGCACGATGCGATCGGGATTGTGCAGGCGGCTGACGTGATAGGTGAGCTTGGCGTTGCCGACCACGTGGACTTCGGTTTGCGCGCCAACCTGCGCGAGGTTCACCTGTTCGATGTTTTGAAAGTCGGAAGCGGTGGTCTTCGTGTCCGAAGGCTTCGCGGCGATGGACTTCAGCGCTGCGGGAGCTGGCTTGCCCTCTGCAGACCTCGTTGCCGGCGCGTCGGTAATTGCCACGGGCTCGACCGAGGCGTCGGCGTTGCCGTTCGCGGAAACGAACAGCGTGAGCTCCTGATTGCCATTGCGCGCGAGGCGCGGAGTAATGCCGGGCCGCAGCAGGATCTCCAAGCGCACCACGGGCTTTTGACCCGCGGAGTAAGTGGTGAGGCGGTAGCTCTTGACGAGCTCCGAGGGCACCACGCGCGCGCCGGAAGTATCGCCGGCCGAGACGCCGGACAGGTCGAGCACGTAGAGGCTCGCGCTGGGGCGGTAGGTGGTGTACTCGAAGGGGCCGTTGGCCTGAGCATCCAGGGTGACGGCGCCGTCTTTCACCACGGCCTTTACATGCACCACCGGCGCATCACTGGCCGATAGAGCTCCATTCGTCAACATCAGGGCTGCCGCCACGAACGCAGTCAGGCCCCACGCCCTCCGCATAATCCTCATTGCTGCTCTCCTGCACTCGGGTAGATTCGTTTCGTAAC
>Ga0308309_10000216_pt1 | contig 41913 bp, 37 predicted proteins | sample HubBroMetageWFT5_FD_192491 | JGI IMG/M metagenome (GOLD analysis project Ga0308309, IMG submission 192491) | Warmed and freeze-thawed soil microbial communities from the Hubbard Brook experimental Forest, New Hampshire - Hubbard Brook CCASE Soil... | ecosystem: Environmental > Terrestrial >...
ACCGCTCCGCGTTCTGCCTGGAAACGCAGCATTTTCCCGATTCGCCCAATGAGAAGGATTTCCCTTCGACCGTCCTGCATCCGCGAAAGACGTTGCACTCCACTTCGATCTACAAGTTCACTGTGCAAAAGGCCGGCGATAAGTAGCAACACAAAGTACCTTAGCAGTCCATGGGGCCGGCAGAAACACCGGGCGAGCTGCGAAACCGTTCGTCTTAGGAAATGCGAAGACATCGCCGCAGCAGCCGTGGTGGTTGCGGCGCTCGCGGCCAGTCACGGTACCCGATGAAAAATATCCTCGCCATGTCGTTCCTCCTGCTCGTGCTGCTCTGCTTGCTGTGGCCTTCCTTTTCCTCCGCGCAGCAAGCTCCGGATAGCGTAGCGATCCACGTGCGCGGGGACCAATCCGAAGGCGCCTTCCGCCCAATCTGGAATTATTTCGGCTACGACGAGCCCAACTACACCTACGCACCGAACGGGAAAAAACTTCTGGGTGAACTGGCCGCGCTCAGTTCCGCGCCGGTCTACGTCCGCGTGCACAATCTGCTCACCAGCGGCGACGGCTCTGCTTCTCTCAAGTGGGGCTCGACCAACGCGTACACCGAAGACAAGGACGGCCATGCTGTTTACCGTTGGACGATCGTCGATCACATCTTCGACACCTTTCACGCGGCCGGCATCAAACCCATCGTCGAAATTGGCTTCATGCCCGAAGCGCTTTCCACGCATCCTGAGCCGTATCGCCACAATTTTCCGAAAGGTTCGATCGGCTCGATTTATACCGGTTGGGCCTATCCGCCCCGCGATTACGCCAAGTGGTCGGAGCTAGTTTTCCAATTTACCCGTCATCTGCGCGAGCGTTACGGCGACGCGGAAGTAAAAACCTGGCTGTGGGAAGTCTGGAACGAGCCGGATATCGATTACTGGAAGGGCACTCCCGAGGAATATTTCAAGCTTTACGATTTCACCGCCGACGCAGTTCTGCGCGCGTTTCCAGAAGCCCGCATCGGAGGCCCGGACAGCACCGGCCCGGGCAATCCGCATGCGGCCGAATTCCTGCGCCAGTTCCTCGAGCACTGCGCGCATCAGACCAATTACGCCACAGGAAAAACCGGCTCACCGCTGCGGTTCGTCAGTTTCCATCCCAAGGGTTCGCCGAAATGGCTGGGCGATCATGTGCAGATGGGCATCGCGCGGCAGCTCACAGCAATCAAGAACGGCTTTCAGATCGTCGCGTCTTTTAAAGAATGGCGACAAACTCCGATCGTACTGGGTGAATCGGACCCCGAAGGATGCGCCGCGTGTTCCGCGCAGGAAAATCCCCAGAATGCTTACCGCAATGGAGAGCTGTTCGCCTCGTACACGGCCGAGGCGATGAACAGCATTTATGCGCTGGCTAGCAGCGAGCAGGTGAGTTTTCTCGGCGCGGTAACCTGGTCATTTGAATTCGAAGACCAGCCATATTTTGCGGGCTTCCGCGAACTGGCTTCCAATGGACTTGACAAGCCCGTCTTGAACGCCTTCCGAATGCTTGGAATGCTGGGCGACGAACGCCTGCAGGTGACCAGTTCCGCCGCGCTACCAACGGACGATGTCGTACTCAACGGCGTGCGCGCCAGACCGGACATCACAGCGATCGCCACTCGCACAGATCATGGCATCCAGCTCTTGATTTGGAATTATCACGATGACAATCTTCCTGCTCCGGATGCGCCGATTGACCTGACAATCGAAGGCCTGCCGCCCGACGTAACGCGAGCGCTGAGCGAACATTTCCGCATTGACGCGCATCACAGCAACTCGTTCGCGGTGTGGAAACAGATGGGCTCGCCGCAATCCCCGTCGCCCGTCCAATATCAAGACTTGCAAGACGCGGGACAACTGCAGCTGCTGAGTTCTCCGGCATGGATATCACTCGATCAAGGCGCCGCGCATCTGCAATTTGCGTTGCCGCGCCAAGGCGTATCGCTCATACGAATCGCATGGTAAACCGCATCAGCGCGAAACTTTTCCAGGGCAAATCGCAACCGGACAATTTTCGCCAGCGCGCGGAGCACCACAGACTGAAGGTCCTATTTTTGCCGCGAAGCGCATTCGCGCTGTGTCTATTGGCGATTTTCGCTGCCGCGGCAACCGCCCAAACCGGTGCCGATACAAGCAGCATCAGCGCGATTCAATCGGCCCTGCGCGCAGGCGACAACGAACAAGCGCTGACGCTGGTTCACACGCAGCTTCAGGCGTGGCCAAAGGACGTCAAACTGTGGACGCTCGAAGGCATCGCCCTCTCCCACCTCGGCCGCGATCGCGAAGCGCTGGCCGCTTACAACAAGGCCCTCGCCATCTCGCCGGATTATCTGGCCGCGCTCGAAGGCGCCGCCGAACTGGAATACAAAGCCGGCAGTGCTCGAACCGTGCCGCTCCTCAATCGTATTTTAAAAGTCCGGCCCGATGAGCCAACCGTTCACGCGATGCTCGCGGCACTCTCATACAAAAAACACGAATGCGCCGCTGCAGTCGAGCATTTCCAGAAGAGCGGCCAGGTGCTGGCTTCCCAGCCAGCCGCGCTGGAAGAGTACGGCGCATGCCTGATGGATTTGCAAAAGCCGGACGATGCGCTCCCGGTTTTCGAACAAATTTTGACCCTAATGCCAAACGATCCGCACGCGCGCTACAACCTCGCCGTCGCTCAATTCACTGCGCAACACGGCGCAGACGCCCTCAGCACTCTGCAGCCGCTGCTCGAAGCGAGCGATCCAGACCCTGACGCTCTAGACCTCGCATCCGCAGCCTACGAGGAAACCGGCGACACGCCCCGCGCAGTAAATCTGCTGCGGCAGGCGATCGTGGCAAGTCCGCGCAAGGTGAAGTACTACGTTGACTTCGCCGCACTGTCCTACAAGCACGAATCATTTCAGGTTGGCGTCGAAATGATTGATTCCGGCCTCACGCAGCTGCCAAGAGCCGCGCCGCTCTATATCGCGCGCGGCATTCTTTACATTCAAATGGGCCAATTGGAAAAAGGGCAAGCTGACTTTGAGGCCGCCAACCGGCTCGATCCCGGCCAAGCGTCCGCAGCCGTCGCCGAGGGCCTCGCGCAAATGCAGTCCAGCAATCTCGGCCAGGCCCTGAAGACCGTGGAGACGGAACTAAAAGCTCATCCCAGCGATGCGTTCCTCCATTATTTGAAAGCCGAAATCATTTCGCAAGGCGGGCCCGCGGTTGGCAGCCCGGAATTTAACGACGCGCTGAAAGCAGCTTCCCGGGCCGTACAACTTCAGCCCGACTTCCCGCTCGCGCGCAACGTGCTCGGCAATCTCTATCTGCAATCCGGCCAAAACGAAAAAGCCATCGAAGAATGCCGCATGGTTCTGCGCGAAAATCCCAGCGACCAGATTGCCGTGTACCACTTGCTGCTGGCGTTGCGAAAAATAAACGATCCCAAAGGCGAGGTTCCGGGCCTGGTGCAACGCCTGGCCGAACTGCGCGCGCAGTCGCAACAACAGGAAGCGTCCACGAACCGCTACAAGCTCTACATCCAAAGCGAGCCGGCGCCGGACGCCTCCGAGCCGCCCAAGCAATAGCTCGCTCGCGCCGCAGCGGCTCGATTTTCACGCAAATCGTTTGTCGGGTGACGATCAAAGCAGGAAACGCGCCACCAATCGCCCGCTTGACAAGCTGCTTTGGCGGGCAGTATAAGCGAAGGGTAAACGCTTTCTCGATATTGTCGATCCAGCCAGCCGCGTGCTTCGCACGGGAACCGGTCTCAGGCGAGCCGCGGCACCGCAATCTCAGGAGACCACATCATGAAAAAGACTTCGAGGCGCCAATTCATTGCGAACGCTGCGGTTACGGCTGGCGCTGCGCTCGCTGTGCGCTCCATCCCGACGTGGGCCAAACCCTCGGCTCCAGCCGCGCAGGTGGCAATCACTCCTCAACTTTCGACCTTCGGATACTCCCAGGTCCAGTTGCTCGATAGCCCGTTCCGGCGCCAGTTCGATCAAAATCACGATCTATATCTGCACCTCGATGAAGACGCGCTGCTGAAACCATTTCGCAAGCGCGAAGGCCTCACCGCGATCGGCCCGGACATGGGCGGCTGGTACGACGACGCCGATGACTTCAGCGCGATGGACAATTTCCACGCCTTCATCCCCGGACACAGTTTTGGGCAATATCTCTCGGGACTCGCGCGCGCCTACGCCGTCACCGGCTCCAGGCCCACGCAGGAAAAAGTGCAGCGCTTGGTGCGCGGTTACGGCGCCACAGTGGATCCGGCCGGAAAATTTTATGTGGACTATCGGCTGCCAGCGTACACGTTCGACAAAACCTGCTGCGGCTTGATTGATGCGCACGAATTCGCTGGAGATACCTCCGCGCTCGACGTCCTCTGGAGCAGCACACAAGCCGTGCTGCCGCATCTGCCGGAAAAAGCGCTCAGCCGCCCCGAACAGCGCGCGCGTTTCCACAAGGACATCGCTTACACCTTCGACGAAACCTACACGCTGCCGGAAAACCTGTTCCTCGCGTATCAGCGCAGCGGCGACCCGCGTTACAAAGATCTCGCCGTGCGCTTCATCGAGAAGGAATACTTTGATCCACTGTCGGAAAACCAGAACGTCCTCCCCGGCGAGCACGCCTATAGCCACGTAAACGCGCTCAGTTCCGCGATGCAAGCCTATCTGGTGCTCGGCGACGAAAAGTATCTGCGCGCCGCCACCAACGGCTTTCGCATGGTCAGCGAGCAGAGTTACATCACCGGCGGATGGGGCCCGGACGAAGCGTTTGTCCCGCCCGGCAGCGATGGCCTCTGGCAGAGCCTGGGCCTCACGCACTCCAGCTTCGAAACTCCCTGCGGCGTGTACGGCCATTTCAAAATCACGCGCTATTTGCTGCGCGTCACCGGCGATTCGCGCTATGGAGACAGCATGGAGCGCATCCTGTACAACACGATTGCCGGCGCCTGGCCGATCCTGCCCGACGGCACCTCGTTCTACTATTCCGATTACAACAACGCTGCAAAGAAAGTCCATTACAAGGACAAGTGGCCCTGCTGCTCCGGCACGTTCCCGCAGCTCGCCGCCGATTACGGCATCAGCTCCTACTTCCGCAGCAAGGACGGCATCTACGTCAACCTGTTCCTCCCGTCGACGCTTTCCTGGCCGCAGAACGGCACGCCGGTCATGCTCACGCAGACGACAAAATTTCCGCAAGCAAATACCACCCAGCTGGAATTCAAGCTGGCGCGGCCCGAGACTTTCAACGTGAATGTGCGGATACCCGGATGGGCGGGCGCGAAAACCACGGTAGCCGTGAACGGCAGCCGCATTCAAAGCGATGTCACGCCCGGAAAGTTTCTCGCCGTGCAGCGCACCTGGAAAGATGGCGATCGCATCGAGATGGAAATGGAAATGCCGCTCAGCTTGGAACCGGTTGACAGCAAGAACCCCGACACCGTGGCGCTGCTGCGCGGCCCCATCGCGCTTTTTGGAGTGGGAAATATTCCCGAGCGCATCACAAAAAAGCAATTGCACGCGGCCGCGGCTTACGCGCAGTCTTCGGAAGATTGGATCGTGAAGACGGACACCAGCAGCTTGACGCTGCGCCCGTTTGCGTCAATTATGAGCGAGGAATACAGACTCTATCAGCAGGTCGTCGAGTCCTGAGTCCCGGCCCTCGGCCCCATGCGGAGGCGAATTCAACGTGGAATATCGCGCGCTCGGCCGCACCGGTTGGAAAGTTTCAGAAATCAGCTTCGGCGCTTGGGCCATCGGCGGCTCATGGGGCCATGTTTCCGACGACGAGGCCATGGCAGCGCTGCGCAAAGCCGTGGATTGCGGCGTCAATTTTTTCGATACTGCCGATGTGTATGGCGACGGCCGCAGCGAGCGCCTGATCGCCAAGCTGAAGAAAAATTACAAGAAGGACATCATCGTCGCCACCAAAGCGGGCCGTCGGCTGCCTAAGCAGTCCGTCGCCGGCTACAGCGCCGCAAATCTCACCGCGTGGGTGGACGACAGCCTGCGCAATCTCGCAACCGATGCGCTCGATCTGCTGCAACTTCACTGCCCGCCGACCGAGCTGTACTTCCAGCCCGAAGCTTTCGACATTCTCGATCGCATGGTGCAAGCCGGCAAGCTGCGTTACTACGGCGTCAGCGTGGAAAAAGTTGACGAAGCGCTGCAAGCCATCGAGTGTCCCAACGTCCAAAGCGTGCAAATCATTTTCAACTGTTTCCGCCAGCGGCCTGCTGATCAGTTTTTTCTGCAAGCTCAGCAGAAAAAGGTCGGCATACTAGCGCGTGTGCCGCTCGCGAGCGGCCTGCTCACCGGAAAACTTCGCCCCGATTCCACGTTTGAACCGGACGACCATCGCAACTTCAACCGCCACGGCGAAGCGTTCGATGTAGGCGAGACTTTTTCCGGCGTGGATTACAACGCCGGCCTGGAAGCGGTGGAAGAAATCCGCGCGCTGTTGCCCCCCGGCGTCACCATGAGCCAGTTCGCGCTCCGCTGGATTTTGATGTTTGACGCGGTCACCTGCGCCATCCCCGGAGGCAAACGCCCCGATCAGGTGGCGGACAACTGCCGCGCCTCAGGCCTGCCGCCGCTCAGCGCGGAGGCCTTGGCCGCGATCCGTCACATGTACGACGCGCGATTTGGCGCGGCTCTGCAACGTCGCTGGTAAAAGTTCGCCACCAAGCTCCAGCAGCGTCTCTCAGTTTTTATTTGCGGAAAATGCGAGACTTAAATCACCATCGGATGGGAAGTTCTGTCCGCGATTTCCGGCCCGATGCGAAATTCCCGGCTAATTTCTTCCGCGACTTCCGCCACCACACGCCCGACCACCATGATGGCAGGCGCAGACAACGTCGCTTCGTCGCCGAGCTTGGCGAGAACCGTCGAACGAATCTCCTGATCTTTTCCGGAGGCATGCGACACAATCGCGCAAGGCATGTCGTCCGGCCACCCCGCATCGCGCAACTGTTCCATAACACGCGCGTAATCGGTCCCCGGCATGTACAGCACCAGCGTCGTGGTGCTGGAAATTCCGCCCCACTGAATCGAACGGTTATCGGTGTCGCGCTGGATCGTCGTAAACAGCACCTGCGAAGCAACGCGTCGGTCCGTAAGCGAAAATCCCGCAGCAGCCGCGGCGCCGAAAGCCGCAGTAATTCCCGGAACGATTTCGAACTCCACGCCCGCTTCGCGCAAAGCCGTGATCTCCTCGCCCGCGCGGCCGAAAAGCAGCGGATCCCCGCCTTTCAATCGCACCACCACCTCATGCGAGGTCGCGTAGGACACCAGCAACGCGTTGATTTCCTCCTGCGTCAGCAATTTCCGCCCGCAGCGTTTACCCACATCAATCAGCTCCGCCCCAGCGGCTGCCAGCGCAAGCACTTCGCGACTCACCAACGCGTCATGCAGCACGATATTCGCCCGCGCCAGAATTTTCGTCGCCTTCAGCGTGAGCAGTTCGGGATCTCCCGGACCGCCGCCGACGAGATAAACCTTGCCCTTCATGAATTGCTCCTGCCGATCAATTCCCTCTCGCCTTCGCGCAAGAACTTCTCGAACATTTCCTCGCTCGCCAGCTGATGCAAGCGCCGCTTCGTTTCTTCGGGATCTTTTCCTTCGCTGCGCAGAAATCGGCGCGCCGCGCCCAGCCATTCCAGCCACTGTTCGTATTCCGGCCCGAACTGCGCTTCGAGTTCGCGACGCAGCCGCTGCGCCAGCGCCGGACTCTGTCCTTCAGTGGAAATCGCGATCTGCAAAGCGCCGCGCCGCAGTACCGCCGGATAATAAAAGTGGCAGAATTCCGGATCATCCACCACGTTGCACAAAATTCCTTCCGCCTCGCATTGCTGAAACACTTCGTGATTCACTTGCGGCGAAGAAGTTCCGGCGACGACCAGGAATGCCCCGCACAAATCGTCCGTCGCAAAAGCCTTAACCTGCCATTCGATCTGCCCCGCCCGCGCCCACGCCACAACCGTTTCCGTAACTTCCGGCGCCACCACCACCACATGCGCTTCGGCCGCGAGTAAACTCTGTATCTTCGATTCCGCAATCACGCCGCCACCCACCACCACGCAGAGCCGCCCGCGCAATTTCAGCGAAATGGGAAACAGAGGCATCGCCTATCCCTCAATCCCGTGCGGCACGGGACCCGCTGAAACGTCCCGTGCCACGGCTTCCGCGATTTGCCCCGCCAGGAGCATGCGGATCTCGTGGTTCGTATGACGCGCAAAGAATTGCCGCAAGTTTTCGCCGGGGCTGCGCTCTTCGTCAAAACTGCGCAACAAACGTTCGATCGCCTCCGGCACGTCCGTCGCAGCGCAACGGTAACCCACAGGCCGAGCGATCGCGGCAAACTTGCCGACCGCCCCGCCCACGCAGAAGTAGTAAGCATCCACCATCTGGCCGCCCACTTTGATTTTCTTGCCCTCGAGGCCGATGTCCGCGATCCAATGCTGGCCGCAGCTATTTGGGCATCCGGCAATGTGTAGCTTCAACTGCTCCTCAAAACCTGGAATGCGGTCTTCGAGTTCTTCCGCCAGCCAACGCGCGAAGCTCTTCGTCTCGGTCAAAGCCAGCTTGCAGAATTCGGATCCCGTGCAGGCGATGGTCCCGCGCGCAAACGGCGAAGCCGCCACGGGCAGGCCCGCCGCGTCCAACGCTCGTGCCACGGTTGCCGCGTGTTCGCTCGGCACGTTCACCAGAACCAGGTTTTGCATAATTGTGGTGCGGATCTCGCCTCCCGCATAACGCTCAGCGAGTTCTGCAGCCAAACGCAATTGATCGGCGCTGATCCGCCCGCGCAACACAGACGCGCCCACATAGGAAAATCCCGGTTGCTTCTGCGCGTGGATCCCCACGTGATCGCGATAAGCGTCTTCCGGCACATGCTCCGGTTCCGCGGGATCAAGTTTGAATCCCAGGCGCCCGTGCAGCTCTGCCAGAAACGACTCCGCCGTCCAACCGTGTTTCAGGAACAGAAATTTCAATCGAGCCCGCTCGCGGTTCTCGCGCAACACTTCGCTGTCGCGGAAAATCTCCGCGACGCCTCGCACCACCTGCGCCGCCTGGTGCCCAGCCACGAACGCGTTCAGTCGCAAAGCCAAATGCGGATCGGTGGAAAGCCCGCCGCCCACACGCAACGAAAATCCCGTCTCGCTCACACCACCTCTACGCCGCGCAGTCGCAGTCAAAGCCACATCATTAATCTCAGGATATGAGCACCACAGATGGCAACCGGTAATCGAAACCTTGAATTTTCGCGGCAGATTGTAAAACTCCGAATTGCCGACGAATTGCCGGTTCAGTTCCAGAACCACACGCGAAGCGTCGCAGATTTCGTCCGCATCCACTCCCGCGAGTGGGCAGCCCGTAATGTTCCGTGTCACATCGCCGCAAGCGCCCGTGGTCGTGAGCCCTACCGAATGCAGACGGTCCAAAGTCTCCGGCAACGCTTCGATCGTCACCCAATGCAACTGCACGTTCTGCCGCACGGTAATGTCCGCCACGCCGCGCGCATGCTGCCGCGCGATGTCAGCGACGGCCCGCAACTGCGCGCTGCGCAAAATTCCGTTCGGAATCCGGATGCGCACCATGAAATAAGGTGTCGCCTTGCCTTCGCCGTTCGCGCCGCCGATCACTCCCTGCCCATCGCCCTGCGTATAAATTCCCCATGAACGAAAATAGGTCCCCAGCCATTCCGGCGGAATCGAGGCATGCCCCTGCCGCGCAAATTCGCGGATCTCGTCGATGCACTCCCACGCATTCTTTGCTCGCTTCAGCCTCTCGACGCGCTGTGCCTTGGTTTCCTTTTTCTCGCTCATAAAAAAATGGCCTCTAAAAACAAAAAACCCACCAACCAGTGTTTCTGGCGGGTGGGGCTTGGAAACTTAAAGTTGGATCAAGACTTAAGTCCCAAATCTCCTATCGCCAGAATGGTGCGCCATACAACATGCGCAACAAGCGCATGGACAACACCGCATCTGGCAACACTTCGACATACAAATGACACCTTACCGGACTTCGCTCCTGCCGTCAATCGCAAAAGTCTCCGCGCGTGCCCACAGAAGCCGATCGGAAGCTGCACTGGATTCATTCCGCATTTAATTCGTTCGCAACGAGATAACGAATCTACTCCTGCGCAGTCCAACACACGCAGCCAGCCCAGCACGGTTTTTCCGACGTTCGCTCGTGGGATTTTCCAGCAGCAGGCGCCTTCCCACCGCGCGAAAGCGGACACCCGGGGTCGTCGCAAAAGAAAAGTTGTCACATAGGGTTCCCGGCGTTATCCTGCCCCTGCCCCCGGGCTACCGCCGGGGATTAGAACCAACCCAGTCCAGAATAACCGAAAGAGGCAATCCAAAACCCGTTTTTGCGACGTAGTAGAGGCAGGTGTGGTTGAAGTTCAAACTCACAGGAGGTAATTCGGGAAAATGACAAAGTCAAAGAAGGCCCTAATCGCTGGCGCAGCGCTCGCTGGTTTGCTCGCTGGCACCACCACAACCATCCAGGCTTCCAACCTTCTCTCCGGCATGCATTCCGCCACCCAGTCCGACCAGGCGCCAGCGGACAAAAAGGTGAAGGAAAAGCATGCTTGCAAGGGTCAGAACTCCTGCAAGGGCAAGGGCGGATGTAAATCGAGCGACAACGGCTGCAAAGGCAAGAACTCTTGCAAGGGCAAGGGCGGCTGCGCAACCGACGGCTCGAAGATGCCCGAGTAACACTCGCCGAATCGGCGATCGCAGCAAGTATCAACGGTCTGGTGTCGAGGGCCGGCACGCAATGTTCGGCCCTCGACACTTTTCCGCGTCATCTTTTCGCTTCATCGAACGGAGTGGGGAATGCCTGCGAATCGCTTTAACGGCCACACAGATTACGGAATCGGGATCGGTTTGCGCTCCCCGCATTACTACCACATTCTTACGCGCAAGCCCGTGGTGGATTGGTTCGAAATCATATCCGAAAATTTCATGATTGATGGCGGGCGCCCGCTGCGCATCCTCGATCAAATTCTGGAACAGTACAAGGTGGTGCAGCACGGCGTCTCGATGTACTTCGGTTCCGCGGAACGACCGAATCGTGAGCATCTGCGGCGCCTGAAAACCTTGGTCCAGCGCACCAAGACTCCCTGGCTTTCCGACCACCTCTGCTGGGGCAGCGTCGATGGCCGCTACACGCACGACTTGCTGCCCATGCCCTACACTTTTGAAGCGGCGCGCATCACCGCGCAGAAAATCCGCGAGGTGCGCGACTTCATTGAGATTCCCGTGGCGGTCGAGAACGTCAGCAGCTACGCCGAATTTCACGTCTCCGAAATGACCGAGTGGGAATTTCTGAACGAAGTCGCCGAGCGCGCCGACTGCGGAATTCTTCTCGACGTAAACAATATCTACGTTTCGTCGCAGAATCACAGCTTCGACCCGTTGACCTACGTCAATAGCGTCCCGGCGGAACGCGTGGCGCAAATCCATATCGCCGGGCATTCGAAATATCGCAAGTACATCCTCGATACCCACGATCATCCCGTGATTGATCCGGTGTGGAAACTTTACGCGCGCGCTATCGAACGCGTGGGCCATACCGCCACGCTGCTCGAATGGGACGACAGCATCCCTTCATTCGACGAGGTGCACGACGAAGCTCGGAAGGCCAATCGCTTCCTCGCCAGCGCTTCGCTCGCGGCCGCCGTATGAAACTTCTGAACCTGCAACGCCGCATGGCTCGCGCCGTCATGACTCCGCTGACGAATTCCGAACGCATGCGTCCGGTCGCGCCCGATGGCCGCTCCATGCGCGCCGTCGCGTCGCAAATCATCAAGCCCAACGACCGGCTGACTTCCTTCGAACGCCTGGAAATTTATAATCGCCAGTACTGGTTCCGCGTGCTCGCCGCTTTCGCCGAAGATTTTCCGGGTGTGCGCGCCGTGCTCGGAGGCCGCCGCTTCGATGCCATGGCCAAAGCGTATCTGATCGATTGCCCGTCGCAATCTTTCACGCTGCGCAATCTTGGTTCGCGCCTGGTAAACTGGCTCGAGAAACATCCGAGTTGGGCGGGCGAGCGGCAAAATCTCGCCCTGGATATGGCTCGCCTGGAATGGGCCGACATCGAAGCGTTCGATGGCCTCAGGGAGCCATCGCTCAAACCCGAAGATCTCGCGGGCGTGAATCCCGCCAAGCTGCAGTTGCGACTGCAGCCCTACGTCAGCTTGCTCGCACTGCGCTATCCGGTGGATGAATTGCTGCTCGAGGTTCGCAAGGATTCGGGCGATCTGGACGTCGCCAGCAACACTTTCAACGAGCGTCACAAACGCAAACGCGCGAGCGCCGTCGCGAAGCTCAAGCCGAGCCCCATATTTTTGGCCGTGCACCGCCTGGAGGAGGACGTTTATTTCCGCCACCTCGACCGCGAGGAATTTGCCATCCTATCGGCGTTACATGCCGGAAAATCCTTGAACGCTGCAATCGAATCGGCGTGGCGCAGCTCGCCGATCGCTGTCGCGGATCGCGCCGCCCAGATTGAAAAATGGTTCCACACCTGGTCGGCGCTCGGCTGGTTCTGCCGCCTGGAAAAATCCCCGAAAAATGAAAAGGCCGCGCCGCACTAGACGCCGGCCGAAAGAGAGCGCCGCACCAAATGAGCCAAGCTGGAAGTCAGATTCTGCGCCTGTACGACGGATTCCTGAAGGCCGTTTCCAGCCTGCAGTCACCTTTTCTGCTACTCGTGCGTGTGTACTGGGGCTGGCAACTCTCCCAGAATGGCTGGGCGAAATTACATAACCTGCCTCACGTAACTGAATTTTTCTCGAGCCTGGGGTTGCCAGCGCCGCATGCCACCGCCACCTTCGTCTCGTCATTCGAATTCGTCTGCGGAATTCTGCTGGCGCTGGGCTTGCTTTCGCGCATCGCGGCGCTCGGCCTGACGATAGACATGTTCACGGCCTATTGGACGGCGGATCATGTGGCGCTGCTCTCTTTCATTTCCGATCCCGACAAATTTCAGAATGCCGCTTCCTTCGTTTATCTTTTTGTAGGCCTGCTGATCTTGATTTTCGGCTCCGGCAAGATTTCGTTGGATCACCTGCTGGATCGCGCCGCGCGAAAAACGCTGCGCGGCGACCCAGGTTCGTCCTTGGCTTAACGCCTCTCGAGTCGCACAATGGGATATGGACAGCGGCTCGGTACAATCGGTTCGGCGCAGTTCGCAACTCGCCAGGAATTTCTGCGCGGCGATTCTCGCCATATCAATCGCCTGGCTCGCCTCCGCCACCGCTTTTCCTGCTAACGAAATGACCTCCACGATAATCATCGGCAACTCGCGCATCGACGTCAACATTGAGCAGGGCGCGATGCAATCGTCGAAAGAAGACTTGATGAAGTGGGTCCGCTGGGCCGCCGAATCCGTCACTGCGTATTACGGCCGCTTCCCTGTTCCGCAACTTTTGCTCCGCATTGTCCCGTCCGATGGAAAAGGCGTGCGCGGCGGCCGCACTTTTGGCCGCGACAATGGCGGCTTCATCACGATTCACGTCGGCAAAGATGCGCAGTTCTCCGATCTCGCCCGCGATTGGATGCTCACCCACGAGATGGTCCACCTATCCTTCCCTTCCGTCGCCGATAATCACCACTGGATCGAAGAAGGCATCGCCACCTACGTCGAGCCTATCGCGCGCGTCCGCGCCGGCCATTTCGACGCCAGTCAAATGTGGTCCGAAGTAATGCGCGACCTCCACCAGGGCCTCCCCGCCGAGGGAGACGAGGGCCTGGACCACACCCACACCTGGGGACGAACCTATTGGGGCGGCGCGCTATTCTGTTTCCTGGCGGACATCGAGATCCACCGCGAAACCGGCAATAAAAAAGGTCTACAGGACGCGCTGCGCGGAATCCTGAACGCGGGTGGCGACATCAGCCACGACTGGGAGCTGGAAAAAGCGCTAACGATCGGCGATCAAGCGGCAGGCGCGCCGGTGCTGCAAAATCTTTACACCAAAATGAAGGACCAGCCCTATAACGTGGATCTCCCCGCGCTATGGACGCAACTGGGAATCGAACGCGACGGGAACGCAGTGAAGTTTCTCGACACCGCGCCGCTAGCTAAAACCCGCGATGCGATAACCTACGGTTCCGCCGGCCCTACATTGAAACCCGCGGCTTCCGCATTACACGGTTCGGCGATATTCGCAGGACACACAACTACGCGCTTCCCGCCCGACAAATCCAGCGACTGAATCGGTCGCGCCAGCCGCTCCCATCAATCATCGGATGGATCCTTCACAATTCGCTCTCCGTTGCGGTATCGTTCAAGCGCCTCCAGAATTGCGGGGCCCCACGTTTCCGTCTTACGTTCGCCGAATCCTGTCACCTTCCGAATGTCGGCTAGCGAGCGCGGCCGCACCTGGCAAATATGATCCAGCGAGGCGTCTTGCATGATGATATAGGCAGGCATTTTCAGCTGCTTCGAAGCGACCCGCCGCCATTCGCGCAAATATTCGCGCAGTTCGGGGTCAAATCCCGGCGTCACACTCCTACCCGCTGCCGAGTTCTCCCGTTTCCCCGCCGAGCCCCACCAGCCTAAGCCCGGCGTGCCGACCGCCGCCGCCGATGAACACCCCGGCGACTCGTTGTCCCGGCCCGGGCGCGGTCCGCGTGTAAATTTGATTGAGGCCGCCCCAGCAGCCGCGGCAGCAACCCCCGCCGCGGAACGCCTCGCGCGCCGCTTCGACTTCGGCGCTGGTACCGGAGCGCTCAGCCAGCCGATTTCGCAGCCGCACGCGTCGCAAGCTCCACACGTTGCCCACTTCGGGCTTTCCCCAAAATGCAAACAGATCTGGCGATGCCGGCAACGCTTCGATTCCACAAAATTACGAATAATGTGATAGCGCTGCCAACCACGTTCCCGTTCCTGCGGATCGCTAAGCTGTTCGATAAAATGCGCTAGCAACCCCGCGTCTTTTTTCTGCCACAGCAGCACACAATCCGCAGGCAGGCCGTCGCGCCCCGCGCGCCCAGCCTCCTGATAATACTGCTCGATAGATTTCGGGAGCGAAAGGTGAATCACCGCGCGCACCGCGGCCTTATTGATTCCCAATCCAAAAGCCACCGTCCCCACCAGCACCGGAACTTGGTCAGACATCCACTTTTCCTGGTTGCGCCGCCGCGTCGCATTATCCATCTTGCCGTGGTAGCCGATCGCCGCGATTCCCTCCGCCGCCAGAAACGCGACTGTTTCCTCCACGCGCGCAATCGTCGGCGCATACACGATCACATTGCTGCCGGCATACGCTCGCAGCGCGCGCACCAGCAAATAAGATTGCACTTGCGCGCCGCATTCCTTCACCACGTAACGCAGATTCGCACGGTGAAAGCTCGCAATATATTTATGCGGCTCGCGCAGAGCCAACTGCTCGATAATGTCGTGCCGCACCTGTCGCGTCGCACTAGCCGTAAAGGCCGCGATCGGACGATCGGGGAAATGCTTGCGCAGCGAACTCAGCTGCCGGTATTCAGGACGGAACTCATGCCCCCACTCCGAAATGCAGTGCGCCTCGTCAATCGCGAATAGCGATACCGGCACGCGCTGCAGCCACTCGATGGTGTCCGCCCGCGCCAATCTTTCCGGCGAAAGATACAGCAAGCGATAACGCCCCGCGATCGCGTCGCGCAAAACCTCAGCCTGTTCCTTCGCGCCCAGCGTGCTATTCAACAGCGCCGCAGAAATTCCCATCTGACCAAGCTGCGCCACCTGGTCCTGCATCAGCGCGATCAATGGCGACACCACCACCACAGTGCGATCCGCCAGCAGCGCCGCCGGCAACTGATAGCACAACGATTTCCCGCCGCCCGTCGGCATCACCACGCAAGCGTCCTGCCCGCCGAGCAGGCTGCGCACGATGCGCTCCTGCATCGGACGAAACGATTCGTAGCCCCAATAACGCCGCAACGCTCCGAGCAATTCCGTAGGTGGATTTTCCGCAGCCTGATGTCCCGAGACGGGACGATCCATAGCGGGACGTGCGCTGGCCGATTGCATCGAATGAGTATAGATACGTAAGCACGCATCGGTCTATGCGTATCCTTGCCGCCGCCCTTCACTTTCGCCACAAACCGATAATTTGCCTTATAATCCAGCCACCATGGACCCTACACCCGAACGCCCAACCCCGGGATCCAGCCGTCAACTTTTGCGTCACACACTCGCCACGTTAGCCTACCGCGGCGGAAAGGTAATGCGAGGCGCTCCGCCGAATTTCACCGAATATCGCGCCAGCGATACCACGCGCGCCAGCGGGCAGATCCTCGCGCATCTGGCAGATTTGCTCGATTGGGCTCTCACGCAAGCCAATGGCAAACAGGACTGGCACGACTCGAAGCCGCTTCCGTGGGACGAGGGCACCAAGCGCTTCTTCGTATCATTAAAAGCCCTTGATGATTACCTCGCATCCGATGCCCAGCTCTCCTGCCCACCGGAGAAACTCTTCCAGGGCGCCATCGCCGATTCCCTAACGCACATTGGCCAGCTGGCGATGCTGCGTCGTCTGGCCGGCGCGCCGATTCGCGCCGAAAATTACGCGCAAGCGGAGATCGTTGCAGGCCGCGTCGGCGCGCAACAGACTCAGCCCCGCCGCGAGTTCGATTAAACCAGATTTCGCGCGGTGCATTCCGTACGATGGAATTCAGATGAGGGCTTGCGAATTGCGGAGAAAAGAATCGCAGGCGTGGGCTTGCAACCGACCGCTCCCAGGCGATCAGTCGTTAAACAAAAAAGGAACCGGGAGACGAGGCTGAGGGACCCGAGTCTCCCGGCATTCTCACCCATCTCCGCAGGGTCTGGGTAAGAAACTGGTTATGCTGCTGTTTCGCTGCTGCGCATGAACTCGTAACGTTCGATCGCTGCTGCCACTCCCACTTCGCCCGAATTTTCGGGACTGGTCCGCAGCACACGCCCGAGACACCGGACGCGCACCGGACCTGCTTGAGTGAGTTCATGCGGCAAGGTCATAACAATCTCGACCGGTGCGCCGCTCCTCAAACCTTTGGGCAAGTGAAAATACAGACCGCGGGAACTAACTTCCCGCGATTCTGTGGCAGCTTCGCCAACGACGCTTTCGTCAGTCCAGCGAACGGTCAGCGGAAGCCGCATCAGAAATCGCCGCGTTGCACGTCGCTCTTTTAAAGCCACAGGACACTACCTCCCTAAGTACGCATCTAGAGTAGGGCTGGTGCGCCTGAGAACCAATAGAGCTAAAGCCTCAATTCGCGTAGCCTGAATTGGTACACAAGTACTAGTCCTGTCGTTGTTAAGTTACTCAAAAATAAGGTATTACTTGGCTGGTCCTATTCTGCCTCTTCTTTCGGAGTCTTGCGGAATGCGTGCAATGTATCGGCGAGCGTCAGTATGCCTTCGAGCTTCGCCAGGTCAGCACGGCTGGCGACCGGCAGCACCGGCCAGTCACCCATCACCTGCAGAGCTTCGCCCAGGCCCTGATCGCGGAAAAGATACGGAATCGGTCCCTTGGATTTGGCATGAATCGGCGTGGTCGTGCGCGCCGCATCCGGAGCGAGTCGCAGCACGTCATCGCGGTCGAGCAGCCACCATTCTCCGGGACGCATGCGCAACAACAGCGCCGCCTCCGGATTCGCCTCCGCGCGCCGCGCAACCTCCACAATGTGTTCGCCCGGCTCGGCCACCAGCACGCCGTCCGTCCGCATCGCATCCTCCACGACGAACGACGTCATCTCGCGCCGCTCCTCAATCGAGGGCAATAGCAATCCATCCTGGCGGGCCAGCAGATCGAACAGTGGAACTTTCTGGTAGGCCCGGGAAATTCCATAGGCAATCATGGTGGAAATAATCACCGGCAGAATGGCCGTGTAGTTTCCAGAAAGTTCAATCACCATGAACACGGAAGTAATTGGCGTCCGCAGAAACCCCGCAAAGAGCGTCCCGATCCCCACCAACGCGAATGTGCCGATCGTCGCCGTCAGCCCGGGAAAAAAATGATGCTCGATGGAACCCACCGCTCCGCCCAGCATCGCCCCGATAAAAATTGTAGGTGCGAACAAGCCGCCCGGCGTCCCGCTCAGGAACGAAAATCCGGTAACCAGCAGCTTTAAGGCGGCGAGCAACAAAAGCAATTGCCACACAAATTGCCCGTGCATGGCTTGGTCGACGATGGCATACCCCGCGCCCATCACCTGCGGAAAGCGTATGCCGATCAGTCCGATCAGCAATCCTGCTGCGGCCGGTTGAAAATATTCGGTCCAGCGCGGAAGCGCCTGCATCTTCGGTCGCGCGTAGACAATCCATTTCAGCAGCAGCAAAGAAGCGGCGCCTCCCGCCACTCCCAGCGCGGCGTATGCCAGAACTTCGCCCGGCCCTGCCAATCGAAACGGCGGAACGCGGAACAGCGAGTCCGGCCCCAGGAACGCGCGCATCGTCACGACGCTCGACACCGCCGCCAGCACGATCGCTCCCAGCACGCCGGCGCTCCATGTCCCGATCACCTCTTCAATCACGAACAGCACAGCCGAAATTGGCGCGTTGAACGCCGCCGCCAGCCCCGCCGCTGTGCCCACCGGCGCGATCAGGCGCAGTTTTTCCTGCGACAGCCGCAAACTCCGGCCCAGCAGCGATGCAATCCCCGCGCCCATCAGCAGCGAAGGGTCTTCGGGCCCCAGCGATTGCCCGCTGCCGATGGCCAGTGCGCAGACGAAAAATTTTCCGATCACCGTGCCGAACGGCACATAGCCATTCGAAATGTACATCGCCGCTTTCACTTGATTCACTCCGCTGCCGCGCACGCGTGAGAACACATGAATTGCCAGCAACGCCACGACAATCCCCGCAATCGTCGGAGCCAGCACAACACGCGGAAACGAAGGAGACAATGACGCACCCAGCAGCGTGATCTGCGTCCATTCGATGGCCAGCCTGAAACACACTACGACCAGACCAGAAAACACGCCGATGACTACTGCCAGCATCAGGAAGAATCTATCTTCGCGCAGCGTGAAAACCGCGTGCATCCACGATTCCCAACGCGTGCGGACGTTTTCCTGTCCCGCCGCCGGCGAGTCAACGATAGCGGGCGCAACGGCTTCGACTGGGACTGTTACCGGTACAACCGGCGCCTCGCTCACTGGTTCACCACAGACCGGCTGCGGCCCAGCAGCCATAGCGCGCGATCATCGCCTTGCGCTTCCCCACACGCAGCCGCCGACGCATTCTCCACGCTGAATACGTAGGCCATCGCCGCGTCCAGCCGATCCGGAAATCGCTCCAGGTATCGCGGAGCCCAGTCCTGCTGCAAGTCTCTGCCCTGCTGGTAGACTCGCTGCAGGTCTGTCTGCGGTGGACTTTGCACTAGCGACTGGCCCGTCTGGTGCGCGCAATTCTCCGCTCGCGTTTGCGCCAACGCCAGCGCACCCGCCACCCGCTGCGCTCGCGCCTCGGCAACGAGCCCGGATAAGAACGGATCCGCCGCAAATATCCGCCGCGTCATATCGTACCGATACGCCAGATCCGGTTGTTCGCGCCTCTCGCGCGGCAGCCGATCGAAATATTCCATCGCCGTCACGTATTGGCCCAACTCGAACGCGCACTGGGCCCCGCCCGCCAGCGATTCTTCATCGTTCGGGTCTGCAGCCAGCAACGTGCGATGCACCTCCAGCGCTCGATTCCATTGCTGTGTGCGCAGCAGCAGCTGTGCCACGATTTTCAGCCGCGCCGGATCGCCCGCGGGAGTATTCTCTTGCAGCGCGATTACTTCTGGAGCGGCCTGTTTCACCGCGCCACGGCTGAGCAGGAAATCGCAAAGTTCCCGGCGCACTTGCCAACGCATCGCAATCGGATCGCTGTGCCACTCGCCGTAAATCGCGCCCTGGTAATAACGCATCGCGTCTGCCAGCGAACTGTTATGCGCCGCGATGCGCGCCAGCTCCAGGTTTACTTCTCCGCTGCCGGGCGATTCAGAAAGCAGATTCAGCAGGTACGAACGAGCTTCCTCTCCGCGCCCGGCGGCTGCCAGAGCCTTCGCCAGATGCAATTGAAACAGCGGATTCGAGGGATTGTACGCCAGCGCGTTGCGGTAATCCGTCAGCGCCGCTTTCACCTGCCCCGCCTGCTCGTCCGCTTCGCCTTGCGCGAACATCGCGTCTGCCAGCGTATGTATCTTTTTGTGGTACATCCGCGAAAGCAACGCCGTCAGCGCCAAAAGCACGACCAGCGCCAGCACGCAAAGAATCAACACCAATTCGCGCGAAAGGATCCGCGGAGATTCTTCGCTCACCGTGCTTGGGCTCGCCGCACTCATCGAGAATGATTCAACCGAAGAATATTCTAGACGTTTTTCGCGCAGAATGGGTTGCGAGTCGAAAAATTAGCGAAAAGTTCGAGGAAGTGAATTGCAGCAACAGGGGCAGATCCGAAACAGAGGGAAGAGGCCAAGCCGCGCTTGCCGGTTACGTCTGGTCAATCAACCGGTGATGGATGGCATACAACGCAAGTTCCAGGCGGTCGGAGACGCCCAATTTATCGAAGATATTATGCAGGTGATTTTTCACCGTCTGTTCGCTGATGAAGAGCTTCTCGCCGATCTCGCGATTCCGAAAACCCTGCGCCACCAGCTGCACGATTTCTTTCTCGCGGTCGCTCAACAGCGGCTTTTCCCGCCGCTGCCCCGATTCCGCCGATTTCTTGAACGCGTCAATCACTTCCGCCGTCATCCGGTTATCCAGCCAGATTTCGCCGTCGGATACCTTGCGAATGCTCTTCACCAGCAGATCGCTCGCCGATTGCTTCAGCACCACGCCGCGCGCTCCCAGACGCATCGCGCGCACCACGTCGCGGTCATCTTCCGCAGCCGTCAGCACAATCACCCGCGTCGGCAGCGAATCGAAATTCACTTCTTCCAGCACGCCCAGGCCATCCTTTTCAGGCATGCGAAGATCCAGCAGCAGAATATCCGGCTTCAATTTGGTGAGCATCTTGATGCATTCGACGCCATTCGAAGCCTCTCCGACGATCTGAATCTCGTCGGCGGCCTCCAATAGCTTGCGCAGGCCATCACGGAAAATGGCATGGTCGTCCGCGACCAGGATGCGAATCACCTGTTTTGCTTTCGTCATTTTAATTCAGTGGGATTTCTACCGTCAGACGCGCCCCGTGCCCGGGATTCGATTCCACCGTTAGCGTCCCCCCCACGCCCCTGGTTCTTTCCTTGATCGAAATTGGCCCGAGTCGCAACCGGTCCAGCTCCTCGCTGCTGTATCTGCCGGAGAAGCTGAACCCCCGCCCATTGTCATCCACAACGAGAGACACCTTCGCCTCGTCTTGCCCTAGTTTTACCACGACGTGACTCGCCTTCGCATGCTTTTTTATATTGTTGAGTGACTCACGATATATCTGGAAAAGCTCCCGGCAAATTCTGTCCGGTAATCGCAAATTCCGGTCTTCGATAAATAAATCCACCGCCATCGCCGCTTCGTTGCGAAAACGTTCCGCAAAACCCAGCATCAGCTCGCGCATATCCGCGCTTTCTACGCGCAGCGGCCGCAGGTCTGTAACCATCCTACGCAATTCCGAGCTTTCCTGTTGCACGGTTTTTTGCAATGTTTCCAATTCCTTGCCTGCCTGCTCCGGCGTCCACGGGAACTTGTGGCGCAATACATCCAGCTGAATGTTCAAGCTCAGCAGCGTCTGCAAGATCCCATCGTGCAGGTCGCGCGATATTCGGCTGCGTTCCGATTCCACCGCACGCGCCCGCAAGTGCCTCATTAGAAAGACGTTCTCCAGGGGCGGCCCCACGTGGCGGATGATCTGTTCGAACCACCGCAGCTCGCCGCGAGTAAATCGCCGTCGCGACGGCTGAGTCCCGTTGAGCCCGACAGTGCCGACCGTTCCGCTTGCACCATCGGGATTGATCAACATCACGCGCCCGGTCGGCCGCCCGCCCGCCTCGATCGTCACCGCCAGCAGAGACCGCGCGCCAAATTCCTCGCGTGTCGAAGCCGGTGGCGAGGGCAAGTTGCGAAATATCTGTCCGCTCCGACGATCCCAGCCAAATCCGGTTCCCACTCCCTCGTTGAATTCCCAGCAGAACGATGTCTCGAACGCGTCCGTCAGAAATGTGTCCGAGCGCGAAAGCGGGAGCGTCTCCGGCCCGCCGATCTCCCGGTCGTTCGGATGAATCTTCCAGACGAACAGCCGCTCCAGTTCCTCATCGCGAATCGCCAGGCAAGCCTGTTCGCAGTCAAATTCCAGGGCAATCTCGCCCAACGCCTGCCGCACAGACTCGGTCAATCCCCTGTCAAACTGGAGCAAGCGCGAAACTTTTTCCAGAAATTGCTGGCGCTCCAGGTGCTCGCGTTCTCGCGCGCCCAAGAATCCCATGCCCAGCCCGGAAATCACCGTGCCCAGCCCGATCGTCACCCAATGCCACGCGCCGTGCCACCCAGTCAATTCCGACATCCCCACGCGAAAGATGATCCCGGCGGTCGCCACACCCACCAGCGCCAGTATCGCGCGCCCACTGCCCTGCGTCGCCAACGCAAATACCACAAACAAAAACAGGAACCACCACGCGGAAACCGAGGTCGTCAGAAAAAGGAATACCGCCAAAGCCACGAAGTCGGCCACCAACGGAATCGTAACGTTCGTCTCGGTCGCGAGCCGCTCGTACCCCAGCACCGCCAGCGCCAGCAGCAAATACACCACAAGAAAAATCGCCGCGGCGGTGCGCGCGCCCACCGGAGCCATTTCAATCAAGTCCACCAGCGCCAGGGCCACAAAAATGGCTCGAGCCAGGGTGACCTGGCGGTCCAGATACAATCGTTCGGCGGTATCGAGAGGCATGGTGGCGGGCGACTGCCTCTCAAAGTCTAACAAGCCCCACACGCCACGCAACCGCCTGTCCTCTTCTGGTTATCGCCCCACGCGTACGCTATAGCGACGGCCAGCGTCGTGTCTCCGGCGAATCAGGCTCCCAGTGAAAGTCACCACAGACGAACACTGGTCCAGTCAAAAGCCAACATAAAACGTAAGACGAAGCGCACCACTGTTGGCTTCCTGGACCAAGGTTTTCTCCTCGCCCACCTCACTTTGTGTCTCTGTGCCGCTGTGGCACATCCGCCGCCGTCGCTTTTCTCGGCACCCTCTGCGTTAAATCTTTACTCTTCGCTCGCGTTCCTCAATGCCTTGATCAGTGTTCATCCGCGTTCATCGGTGGTGCCTTTGACCTTCCTCATCCGCAGCGCGATCCACCCACCCCGCGAAGTTATCCACAACCGAGTACCATAGCCAACTGTTGACACCAGGTGCATAATCTTTCGCAGCAAGCACCACAGGGTAAGCGGGGGACGGGCGGATTGGCGCAGCGATATACGCGAAATGAAGTGGGGCGCATCCTGGGTCTTGAGCCGAACCGTCTTCGCTACTGGGAACGCTTGCGCTTGGTGCGTCCCGAAGCCCGCTGGGGCGAGCGATTCTACACCTTCGGCGACCTTGTAGCCGTCCGCTCCATCCAACGCATCACCCAAAATCACGTTCCCGCCAATCGTGTACGCCGCGCCGTTGCGCTGATGGAAAAGCAATTTGGCGCCGCGCCCGTCCCGATCCAGGAACTCCGCCTCGTCGAATTCGGCCGCGAAGTTCACGTAGTTCCTCCGGGCTCGGAACGTCCCTTCAATCCATTTCTGCGCCAGTGGGCATTCCCGTTTGACTTGGCCCGTCAGCCGGCAAGACTGCGCGCCATGGTCGGCCCCACGCCCGAAGATTTCTTCCAATCCGCTCTCGATTGCGAAACTCGCGCCGAGACCCTGCCTCAGGCGATCGAAAATTATCAGCGCGTCGTAGACCTCGCTCCCAATTGGATCGAGGCCCACATCAATCTCGGCGTCGCGTACTACCAGCTCGGCCAGCTCAGCGACGCGCGCAATTGCTTCCTCGCCGCCGTGCACATCGATCCGCTAAACGGCATCCCGCGCTACAACCTCGGCTGCACTCTCGAAGAACTCGGCGAACTAGACCAAGCCGTGGACCATCTGCGCCGCGCCGCTCGCGCCATGCCCACCCACGCCGACGTCCATTTCAACCTCGCGCTAGCCTACGAAAAGCGCGGCGAACGCAAAGCCGCTCACGAACAATGGGCGCTCTACTTGCGCTATGCGCCGACCGGCCCCTGGGCCGATCAAGCCCGCGAGCGTCTGCACCAATCCTCCGCCAAGCGCAAACGCAACGCCCCAATTCCCTTCCGCCGGCCCAGCTGAAGCGGAAACGGGCGCGCAGTCTCAGATTTTGACCTTGTAGCGGCGAGCTTCAGCTGGGAGCCTTTGACTTGGATCTTCTTTTCTATCGCTGATCCGCGTAAGTATGTCTACGAATATTCAACGATCGTCAAATCTGTTAGCGTGAGTCGGGGCACTGTTCAAGCCCCAAAAAGGACGCAAGAAGTGGAGTGCGGCGCAACTTCACGCCTTCACCCTCCCGCTCCCGCTGCCGACCCCAAATCAATCGCTCGTTTTTGTCGTGTTTTTTGCGATTACGCCGGCTCCAAACCGGCCCCGCCTGCACGCCAGTGGAGTCATCGGGTGCGCCGCCTCTGCGTTCCCCCCAAAAAAGATCGCGTGTCATCCCGAACGGACTCCCGCGCTTTTTCTTTCCCGCCGCAGCTTGGCGGGCGCGGGACGTAGCGAGGGATCAGCTTTTTGCCGAACAGCCTGGTGTCTTGGGGGACCGCAGCTTTGGACTCGATCTGAAAACGCGAGAATCGTTGGCAGCGGCGCCGACTCGACGTTCCTCAGAACGAAAACCCCGCCTGCAAATAAACCTGCCGATTCGCCGCGCCCGAGGAAAATGGTCCGCCGGCCAGCTGGTTGGAAACTCCGAAAAACGCTGCGTTGAACGACGCGCTACCGCCCGCAACCGGCGGCGGATTCAAAACCGCGCTCGGATTCAACAAATTCACGTCGTTGAATAGGTTGCGTGCATTGATGCTCAGCGTGATGCTGTAACGCTTCGTCGAGGTGTTGCCGCCCAATGCTCCCGGCCCGCCGCCTCCGAACGGATTCGCGCCGCCTCCGCGCCCGCCACCTCCGCGTCCCCCACCTCCGCCGCCACCCCCTCCGCCCCCGCTTCCTCCGCCCTTGTTCTCCGGCCCAAAATTAAACGTCTTCGCCAGGCGCAGGTTCAGCGTGAAATGGTTCGGCCCCGTAAACGCGTTCACCGGAATCGGCACTGCATTCGCGCCCGGCACCGTATTGAAAGTGCCGAACCCCGGAACCGTTACGATGGCGCCACCAGCCGGAGCGGTCGAAAACGACGGCCGCTGATTCAATTGCGAGCTGCCAACCAAATCCTGGCTCAAGGTCACGTTGTAAGGCGAGCCGGAACTGGCAATCAGGAATGGGCTGAGGCGCAATCCCCATGGCAGCCCTATGGATCCGCCCAGAAAAAATCGGTTCCGTGTATCAAAAGACGCCCGGCCGTAATCCTGCATGATATTCGCAGGGTTCGAAGGAAAACTGTTCGCGCCCGAAGTGTCGCTGTTCGCATAATTCAGCACGTAGTAAGCAAACAGCGTAACCTTCTGCCCCGCCTGCACCCGGCTTTGCACGAACAGCTGATTCTGCCGGAAGATCGCCCCCGATTCGTATTGATAGATATTCTCGAACGGTACCAAACGTGTGGCGGCAGCCGGATTCAGATAATAAGGATAGTTAGCCGAAGGATTGTTCGGCGCGTTGATGTTGTTCGTGAGCAATTGGTCGTTGCCCACGGAGTTCAGGTACGAAATGCTCAGGTTCGCAACCTTCGTCAGTTGCCGTTCCACGCTGACCGCCGTTTGCGCCACGTAAGGCGCGTGCAAATTCGGATTCGGCTTATACGAAGTGAACAATTCCGTCGGACCCGGCGTCAGCAACGGCGGCGCGCCAGGATTCGAATTGAAAAAGTTCGGGCTGGGTACCACATATTCCGCCAGGTTCGTGCCGCTCAAGCGGTCCTCTTCCAACACATAGGGCAAAGTAAAGCGATCGTAGAAAACTCCGAATCCGGCTCGCAGAATCGTCTTGGGCGCGGTCTTTCCCCCGCCGCCAATTCCCCAGGCAAATCCCAACCGCGGCGCCCAGTCCGCGTGATTGCTGATGTTGTTCTGCGATTCAAAGCGCAGCCCGTAACTCAGCGTAATGTTCGGCCGAATGCGCCAATCGTCTTCGACGTACAAGCCCACGTCCACCTGCGATACGTGCACGAACGGATTGGCAGAAAGCGTGGTGTTTGCCGGGTTCGCGGTCACAGTGAATTGGTTCGCCGAAGGCGTGCCTTGCAACGTGGCAATGTACGCAGCGACCGAAGGAAAAACGTACGTCCCGTTGAATCCGCCGGTCGAGCTGTTGCCATCGGTCGCGCCGCGCAGCCGTGCGCCAAACTTCAAAAAATGCTTGGTGTACTGGACCGAAGTATAATTCTGAAATTCGTATTGGTTGGTGTTGTCGTTGATGAGCCCGCCGCTGTACCCGCCTCCGGCGAATGCCAGTGGAACGACCACGGTGGGCGCGTTGCTCTGCGGGGTCTGCGTGCTTTCGTCGCGCAAATATTGAAAGCGCGTTTCGTTCACCACTTTCGTGCCAAAAATCTGCGTGTCGCCCACCTGCAGCGTCTGCTCGGTGCTCAGCGAATTGTAGCCCTGCGACGGCAAGGCAAAGCCGCTGACGCCTTCATTGGTTTCGCTATCCCGGTAATATTGATAGCGTACTGTGAGCGTGTTGTTTTTCGTCACCGCGTAATCCAGGCGCGGCCCGAGGTTGTAGCGCGTTCTGGGATTGGGCACCGCCGCACTGAACGGCGTCACCGCGAACGTCGTCGGATTCACCACCTGCGCATTCACGATGCCCAGGTCGTGAATGTCGCGAATATCCTCCGTGAAAAAAAATGAAGCCTTCTTGCTCAGCGGTCCGCCGATATTTCCGCTGTATTGCACCGAGTAATAGCCGGGATACGGCGTGCCCGATGCCTCGCTCGAATTGAAAAACGGGTTGCGCGTGTTCAGCGCCGAATCGTTCCCGTTCACCGAAAAACCGCCGTGCCATTTGTCCGTGCCGGGTTTGGTGAAAATCTCGATGCGGCCGTAGCCCACTTTGTCATACTGCGCTGAAAACGGATTCTGATTGATGCGGATTTCGCGAATCGCGGATTTCGGCGGCAGCTGCCCCGCTGTGAAACCATCAATGTAGAATTGCCCGCCGTTCGGTCCCGCGGAAGGTCCGGCCAGCGCGGTCAGGTCCGTCTGCAACTCATCGGGATCGTCCGGCAACGCATCCAGCGCCGCGCCGTTGATCACAATCGCGCCGGCATTGTTTGTCGGGCTGACGTCCACGGCGCCCGACTCGCCGGTCACCGTCACCTGCTGCTGCTCCGCTTCGATCGTAAGCGACACATTGAGCTGTTGAATCTGGCCGGCAGCCACCTGCACCGCGTCGTTCTTATAAAGCGCGAAGCCTTTCGCGATTACTTCCACCGTGTATTTTCCGGGCGCCGCGTTTTTCAGTTCGAAGACTCCATCACGATTCGTAGTCGCAGCCAGGCTGGTTCCGTCCGCCGCAGTCACAATGATGGAGGCGCCGACCACGGCCGCCGCCGATGGGTCCGTCACTTGTCCGCGAATTGTTCCGGTGCCAACCTGTGCGGAGGTCTGCGCTGCAGGCTGTGCTGTGGTCTGTGCAAACGTGGCGCTGGAGCAGCAAAGGATCAGAACGATGATCGGTGCAATCAGCGATGAGGATAAAAAGACCCGGGCTTTCATTCCGTCTCCTGCAAGACTAAGAATCGGTGCGTTGATTATGATTTATTTATTGATTGCCGCCCGAGGCGTCGCCCGTCATTCCGCCACCGCCCAGGCTCCACGGCGAGAGGGTCATCGCTTGCGCTGCGTTGCCGGCAGGCGCTGCGGCCAGTATCGCTTCCACGCCTCCCAGCATCGTGATGGCAGTGACGCCGCCAGAATCGGTGCCCTGCGTGGACACCACCATCACGGCATCACCCTTCTGAAAATCGGCTATCGTGCTGGCCGGCAAACGATTCACAATTTGCTGGAAGTCGCCGCGCCCCCCGCCCGATCCCCCGCCGCCCGCCGCGCCATTTCCCGCGGCACCGGCGCCGCCGGAGCGCTGTCCGCCAGTCGAAGTTCCACCATTCGAAGACCCGCCACCGGCAGCACCCGCGCCACTCTGTCCAGATGCGCCGCCTGCACCTGCGGACCCACCGCCCGGCGCGCCCGCTGCTGCTGCTGCTCCCGCGCCCTTCAACCGGAACGCAATCATCTGCGCCATCTGCGCGGGAATTTTCCGCAGCTGCGATTGCGCCGTGATTTTTACAACCACGGGCTTCTTGCTGATCAAGTCCGTCAAACTAATCGTCTGCGCGCTCGCATCGATCGCAGTAATAATTCCAGCGAGGTTGCGGAAAGTTCCGGAAACTATTTCCTCCGCCGCAAATTCAGATCCATCCGCGCTCTTCGTACCTCGCGCGCGAACTTGATCTCCCGGCTTGATCTGATCCAGCGGAGCGGACTTCGCGTCATCGAATTGCACCGAGTCCGGCGCATAGCGGCGCAACACGGTGCCCTTCGTAGTGTGAATGGCGACAGTTTTCGCCGTAGTCCCACCTCCGGTAGAAATTGTGATCGTGCCCGTGGCCGGATCCACAGCGCTCACCAATCCGCCGATGCCGCGCTTTTGCCAATCGTCGCGGTCTTGCACCTTCTTCGCGTCCAGGTCCGTGCGCTTCATCGCAATGACTCCGACGGCCATCATCGCCTTCGCGTCATCCGACGCTCTTCCGCGCACGAGGATTCGATCGCCCACTTGCAAATCCGTCAAAGCGATCGGCGTGGCCGCCTTCAGATCCTTTTCTCCCGGCGCCACCTGCACGATTTTTGCGTTGCTCGCCACCGTCACGTTCACATCCGCCCCGCCGTCCACGGTGAGAACCAGCGCATTGCCGCTAATGGATTTCACCGCGCCAACTTTCTGCGTGAGAGGTGTCTGCGTCTGGCCCGAGGTCTGACTCGATGTCTGCTGCGTCGGAGACTGCGGCGACGGAATCGGCTGCGCGTCCGTCGGCTGAACTGCCGCGCGTTCGACGGGCGATCCCGCGTGCACACTGGCAATGCACGGAACAATCGCGAGCGCCGCACCCGCCAGCAATAGCAACGCGGTTCGCGCGGCTCTCACCAAACCTATATTGGTCGAACTCATCAATCGTTCCCCCAAATGCAGCCCCGCCCGTTTCGCATCAACCCGCAACAGCAGCAACGCGCGTGCCAATCCCACTCATTGTATACGCACACCATCCCGCGACATTCCTCGCAATTTAGACGTACCGTCCCCCAGAAAACGTTTCCTGTTTCTTCCAAAATAATCCTGTCGGAAACCCCTTCCCAATTGTTACAGCAGAGTGAAAATCCCCGAACAGACGGATGCCGTTGCAGCGCCCCTCAGATGGTGTAAACCACGAAATCACACGGCGGTGAGCGTAGCTCAACTGGTAAAGCATCGGGCTGTACCTTCGCTGCGTTACGCGATCCTGATGATTCCTCGACACTTTCAGCGCACAAATCACGCATTTATCACTCGAGAACCTATTTCAAAATAGCCCTATTTTGGAATAGCATAAATGTCTCAGTGAGACACCCAAGCTGTTTTCCGCGCCTCCTTCGAGACAAGTTAAATGTTTACGTTTGATACTCTCTTCCGTGGGCCAAGAGACCTGCCGATCTCTGGTTCGGCATACAATCAAAGTATGCGAGGCGGTGTTGCAACAGATTTCGACGAGAGAGCTTCTTTTCCGAGTTGTCGAGGATCCGTGAGGGACCTGATTTGTTTCTCCCGAGAAGCCCGATGAGTTGCAGGGCGGCTCAACTTCGACGGGGAATCGTTCAGCGGTGAACGTCGGTTAAAGCGTGTCGCATTCGTTTTCTCCTTTCGTCTCGGAATCGGTTTCGGCTACGGCCTTCCCAAGAATGTAGTCGGCGGCTTTCTGCGCCTGTGATGCGGCGGAAACAATCAAGCGGGAATCCGATTTGAGTTTGTTGATCCAGGTCTGCAGGTAGGCCGCGGAGTTTCCGAGCGTCCGGGATTCGATGCCGGCAGCACCGCAGAGCATCGCTGCACCCATCTCGGCAATCAGTTCCTCTTTCGAGTAATCCTCACTGCCGAAGGGGTTGTGATTCATGATCCCTTCGCGGCCCACCCGAAAAGGATGTCCAGTCGAGTGGGCTATTTCGTGGAAGAGAGTCGAGTAATACTCCTCGGCAGCATGGAATGCGGAGCTGGCCGGCATGCCGACTGTGTCGGTCGAAGGCCAGTAGCAAGGCCGTGCATCCTGCGCGAATTCCGGAGGATTCGGCATGCCTTTGACAATACTTTCGCATTGTTCCAGAGGATTGATCACGCGGACTGAATCGGTGGACTTGATCCCGTCGCACTGCTCCAGGTTGAAGACGATATAGTAGCGCAGCAGTATCGCCTTGTGACTTTCTGTTTCCTCTTTCTCCTGGTTCTCCCGCCGGTATTCGCCAAACTTCCAGAAAACCACCTTGCACCCGTGTTGCCCTTCCCTCACAGTTCCGCCCAGCGCTTGCGCTTGACGATAGGTAATCCAGTGCCGGGAGCCGTAACCCTGCGAGGCGAGAAGGAAAATGTTGATTCCTCGATATTCCTTCTTGCTAACGAGGTTTGCGGGCGTCTGGGTGCGCCAAGGTTTGCGCCAGGGCGCCACACCCGATTCAAGTTGCTTGATGATGGATTCGGTGACGATTTCATATGCAGTCGACATTTGGGTGTTGCCCCTTTTCGTGTAGATTTGGTTCGGTCAAACGGTTCTGGCAATCGGGCTGAATTGAGGGAATAACTCTAGCGGATTGCTTTTAGTACACGGGGAGATCAGTTCGCAGTGGTCAGAGACGCGACCGATTTGGAAAGCTATCTGGCTTCATAACTTGGAGACATTTGGAGGAGCGGACTGCGGAATTACAGCGACGTGAAAATCCGGAACGCACTAAGCTTTTAATTTCTTGACCTCCTCGGGATCGTAAATCTTGTGCTCTTCGACCGGCTTCTCAGTCGCGCTCTGCCAGTACGGGAACCCGCCGCGATATTCATCAGCGCGCCATTTCACGGTGTTCGCGGAATGGCGGATTGCTTCCTGTTCGTTCTCCCACGGTGTTCGCTGCGCCTTTTCAGCCGCTCGCTTCGCTTCACGCTTGCGAATAGCGGCTAGTGCGTCGGAGTCGAGCGCCGGCACCTATGCGATAATCGGAATGGGAAAGCCGAAAAATGCGCAATACAAACACCCAAGACGCGCAATGCCGTTCGTAGAATTGGCATTTCTGCCGTGCTCGTTGGGATTCTGAGAGAGCAAATAGGCCAGAAAAAAATCGGGTACGTTTTTCAAGCTAGGAACGGCAACCCGCTGCGTGAAGGCAACGTCTGTAAGCGGCACCTTCACCCGATGCTGAAAAAGCTGGGGATTGCGAAATGCGGTCTCCACGCTTTCAAACACGGACGGGTTTCATTCTTGGTGGAAAACAACGCCCCGCTTCCGATGATTCGTTTGTGGATAGGGCATAGCAGCGACCGAATGGTCCAACGATATACGCAGGCCAGACCTGAATTCCACGCGAATGAAATCACCAAATTGCCTTCGATTGCAAACATGGCAAGCGATTGCAAACAGGCGGCGTAGTGCTAAACTGTCTGTAATCTAGTGTGGTGAGCGTAGCTCAGCTGGTAGAGCATCGGTCTGTGGCACCGAGGGTCGCGGGTTCAAACCCCGTCGCTCACCCCAAACTTCTCAATCAGTTAGTTGGGTTGGCTTCGTCATCAGGTGCACACGGGTTGCACATTGATTCCAGCAATTTCATCGCTTTTAGCGTACTTTCAGGGACGTCTTTGATGTAATGGCGCTCTGTGGTGCTCACGCTGGAATGCCTCAGAAGACCCTTGGCCGCGAGCGAATCCGAAAGTCCAGCAACACTTGTGGCGACTCCCCTCCGCAACGAGTACCAGCCGTGCCATTCGGGGAGTGATGTATCCCGTTCAAAAACGTGCCCGTCGTCTGGCTTGTGTTCAAATGCTTGTCTGAGACATATCAAACATCGTTTCAGCGTTGGGATAACCACACGATTGGCGAGATTGTGCAAATCCAATGGTTTTCCAGATGGCCCCCGCAGGATCGGTCCAGACGTGGGATTGCCGTCCGCCTTGCGGAGCGTGGCAAGGATTCCGCGAAGAGGCTCTATCACTGGCACTGGCTTGAGGCTGTTTGGAGTCTTGGGTTCAGTCGTAAAGGTATGCCAAACCGATTGACGAACCATCAAATTCTTGCCGTCGAAATCCTCCCAACGGATCCCCCGCGCCTCTCCGGGACGCAATCCAGCAAAGAACATCAATGCGACTGCCGCCCGAGCTTGCATCTCTCCATCGTTTTCCAAAGCACTCATGATTGATAGCACTTCGCTGAGCGTCACTGCATAGGTTTCCTTGGGCGCGGCAGCTTTCCTTGGTGTCATGGCGTCACGCACCGGATTCAAACCTTCCAAGATTCCCTGATTCTTGGCGTATTTGAAGACACTGGTCAGAAATGCTTTGATGTGTTTGAGGGTGGTTCGTCCAAGGCCATGCGCCTTGTGTATTTCGACCAGGAGATTTGCGGCATCAACGGTACGAAAATCTACGAGCGCGGTTTGATCGAGACGCGATGCGAGATATGCCTCCCACAAGTATTTGTAACCCGCCGCAGTTGAAGGCCGAAGGTTCTCCTCGACAAACGGGAGATAATGATTTTCAACGAACTTAGCAATCGCCATCGTACTTTCGGCCCGAACCCGTCCTTCGTTAAGTGGTCGTAATATCGCGTCGAGCAGGGGCTTCACGTCACCCCTTGTGCGATAACGGTCACAGTATGGCGCTAACTTGCACGCTTTCTGTTTCCGTACCACTAGATCATCTTCCAGAACATCCTGCCACCAACGACCATACCAATTCCCACCCTTGCGCCAGATGTAGCCGTCCTGATGTTTACCCATTTACCTGGCCTCCTGTCGTCGCTCAAGCCACCTCTCAACCGCCGGCCAATAGAATCGGAGATACTTCCCCATGCGAATGCACGGTAGCGGGTCCGCATTGCGCTGGTTGGCCCGACTTCTCGTTTGTTCGTACACCCAACTAACGTCCACATTGAGAAAGCCAGCCAACTGCTCTGGCGTGAGGAGGTTCGTGGGGTTCAGCTTTCCTGGTTCGATTGGTGCATCGGCAATTACGAAATGGCTGCTTGCCGCCTTGTTGTGAGTTGCAGTTTGGTCTGACATGGTGGTCGTGCTTCCTCCATTACGTCACCCGAGGCTTCGGCACAAATCCTTGCCTTCACCTTCGAGTAGAAAAAGTTTTAACCTGGTTTTTCAGTCGGGCTAACAGGTCAGCGAAAAGACTTCTGACCGGAAGGACATAGATGGACTCGTCTCCTATCTCGCTCAGTTGTTCTTGAGCGTCGAGAAAATCAGCGCCTTGAGCGACTTGCGGTGTCCTTTGCTGTTTATTTCCTGCTTGCCGCAGATCGCGTGTGATCACTAAGCACTCAGCCCCGGATTTCATCAACGATTTGGCCGTCAGATTTGCATCATCTTTACTCGATTTGCTGACCTCCCGCAGAACACGCTTTATCACTTCTGTTCGCAATCCCGATTCAAACAACCACCACACCAACGCAATTCCAAGAACATCGTCCAAGCTGAACCATCTGCGGCTTCCTCTACCCTCCCCCGAGCGGAAGGAAGGCTCAATGCCGTAAAGTCGACGCTCAACGAACTTATTAAGGTAGATCGGCCTGATCCCCACGACTTCAACGACATCGCTCGACTCAAATGGGTTGTCCATACTGGCATCTCCTTTCTTTGTTGACATACAACGGGTATTATAATACTATTCGGGAGGTTGGCTTGTCAATGGCAAATACGGAGAGCCGACAAAATCACTCGCTGTTTTTAATTCCCGGGAGGAAGACGATGAAGGACGTGAATCGGGCGACTGCAATCAGTACTCAAGAACCGCAAGCCGGGGGTCAGGAAAGCACGAATCAACACGCCGATCCTGCCAAAGCGTCATCTTGGGGGAAATTCCAATTCCCCGCAGAATATGACAAGGAGCGCGAGGCTGAAATGATAGCAGAGGCCGCGGCCCATGATCGTGAAGAGTACGACCTGTACTTAAATTCCCTGGCAACCCAAAAGCCCGACCTCCTCACCCGGGCCAAGATTGCGGAGGTTGCTGGTCGTTTTCACACGATTAAAGACCTGTCTGCCGGGGCGTATGAACCAAACGGTTGGATTGTGAACCGCCTTATTCCTTCGGACAGCATCGTCACGCTCCAAGGACAGGCAAAAAGCGGCAAGAGCACGTTCATACTTCATATGATCAAAGAACTCATTTCTGGTGGGGAGTTCCTGGGTGAAAGGCTTGAGCCGATCAAGGTAGTGTACGTGACGGAGCAAAATCGAAAGTCATTTTTATCTCAACTTGAGAGTGCAAATATCGACCCCGCCGCCACCAACCTGACCGCCCTCACGGTCGAGGGAACACTTGGCCTGACCGGATGGAAACATTTGTTCCAGGAATGCGAGAGGCAAATCCTAGAGACTGGCGCAAAGTTGCTCGTAATTGATTCGTGGGGTCGCTTCACGGGCATCACAGAACAGGAAGAGAACAAGACCGCTCCGGTCCAAGAGCGCATCACGGAGCTTCGCAAGATCGTCACCAATACAGGGGCAACCGTGTTGATTCTCCATCACGTCCGCAAGAGCGGGGGCGGCATGATCGAGGCTGGTATGGGTTCCAGTGCTCTGGCGCAACAGGTAGATGTCCTTCTCAGCCTAAGCGGAGAACCTACACAGGAAGACGTTCCGCCCAAAAAAGTTAGCGGTCCAGAGTGCCGTATGATTCAGTCGAAGGGGCGTTTCTCTGACGTGCTCAACGGTGTGCAGGTGAAATGGGAGAAGGAGAAATTCCATTACGTTCTGGTTGGGATGGCTGGCAAGGACGATACGGTAGAGCGGCTTTTCAAGGTTCTTACTTCGGACCGCGACGAGCCGATGGATGCCCAAGCACTCGCAACCATGTATAAGGCGACCTATGGAACGGCGATAGAGCTTCGTACCGTCAGGAATTTATTGCCGACGTTGAAAAAACATCCTTCCGTCCGGCAGCTTGATGGTACGGGGAAGAAAGGCATTCCTGCAAAGCTCTACAAAGCGAGATGATTCCGTTTCTCCCCTTGGAGGCTTTCCGTCACCGTGCGTGTATCTCGATCTCTGACGATATATGGCTGCTCATGAAGAGCACCATATATCTAAGAGGTTTCTCCCTCCCTTCCAGAAATCCTTATAAGGAAGGGGAGAAGGGGGCAATCAGGCCGGGGCTACTCGGGATGCCGGTCGGCCATTCAGCATTACTGCGGGACCATCAGCCACCTGAAAAACGGGTCATCCGAACATCGTTTCGAGCGAACTGCGGAGCCAGCGAATTATCGCGGACCGCACTGCCGTTTTGCCTCAAAAGAGGTCATGTCCAGTGCCGCAAGTCGTTTAATTGATTCGAGTGATAAGTCGCTTGTTATGTGTGATTCAAGATGCGATCCGACCCTCGGAAACACTACCATCATGTCTAATGTTTTCAAGAAGATGCGAGCACTTTGAGACACGGGGTTATGCCATACATTCGAGGAGGCTATTTGCTATCTAAGCCCAGTGAATTCTGCAAGTTTGCTCGTCTACTTCGCAAAACCTAGTTTTGAGATCGAAAAAAACGGCGGGGCGACGAGGCCGAAGGTGCGTTTCGGTGAGGAAAACTACCAGGCAGTACGGCTCATGTCACAAAAACCGACTGTAGGCTTTACTTGTGGAATGGCGATCCTTCGCCGCTTCCGTATTGCACGACGAGCCAAGGCTCCCAAATGGCGCGTTCGGCTCCCGTTGCCTTTAGGTTTTGGGTGATTTGTACCGCATCAGCAAACGAGTCGATAAATCCCGCGCTGTTTGGCCGGATTCCAAATCGGTCATGAGCTTCGACTGGGGCGTTATGACACAGCCATGAGTGGAACTTCGTCGCTTCAAATCCAAGCGGTTCGTACCCTAGAACCTCCCCGCCCCGCTCAAGCGGAGATTGCGCGTTCACACGCTTAATGAGGCCGTACCCCTGGTTAGCATCATCGTGAAGTTGCGCGTGGAACGTCGGGACCAAAGAGCGTTCAAGTCCGAGACCGACGAGCACGACCAAATCTTTGTCGGTGCAATAGCGATAAAAGTTTTGACTTATGGACAAACTCGGAAAAAAATTCGTGAGATGTTGCGGCCTGACTGCATGGGTGAACATATTCACCAATTCAGAAACAGCAGTCGCCGGGATTCCGAACTTCACTGCCTCCTGAACTCGTTCTACATCGTCGTGCCGGTAGTCCGCATCCGCCCATGTGTCGGGCGCGATGTCCGTAAAACAGGAAGAGAGTGTTGTCATCCGATCTGGCACTAAGTTGCTGACGTAAGATGGGCGGCTGATGCGCTTGGTTAGAAAGTATCCGCCGCAGATATAGTCATCAAGGTCAATATTCTTGGGCATAGGTCGTCATTTATCTGTTTCTCAGAAGCGAGCCAACCATCTCCGACATGCATCATGCTACACCATGATGCTGCAACTCCCGACCACTCGCGCAACCGGACATCTTCGCGGCTAGGACTTCACTTCGACGGGAACAGCCACTGGGCGACGGTTCCGCTTGTCCGTCCATCCCGTTAACGCTAGAATCATCACTCACCTCGGAATTGCCGCGCATGGAGTAAGCCAAATGCTTCGAGCAATTCGCTTTTTTTCACTTCTGCTATTGGGAACAGGGACCGTTTTCTATAGCCCTCAAGCAGCCGCACAAGCACTGAACCCCGCAGGGTTAGAGGAATGGGACTCCACCAACCAAGTTTTATTTTTCGTCAATGGTCACCCGGGTTCCCCCATTCGAGCGTATACCGACTACGATCAACGGGGCGCGGACATTGATGTATTCAAAGATTTTCCGAGCCTTCAAGAGTTCTACGCCGATAAACTCACGGCTGGACCGGAGGGCACCACGTTGATTGCAGCCACATTGAACTTCGGAGATCACAACATTCGAGAGTTGGTTCTGACTTATGATTCTTCTGGCCAGTTGCTGAAAACTTGGGACCCCGCGCCACAATACATTGAGGCGATTGCCTACAGCAAAGACGATGACGCAATTTTTGTGCTCGGCGGACGTAATCTCCCACCCGGTCCATACGCCGCTACCTACCCTCTGCTGATCGAGTACAACCGCGATGGCCGCGTGCTGAAAGCGATGGCTCCGGCCAGCCTACTGAGGGATCGTGACGATTCCTTCAATTTGGGAAGCCAAAACGGCCAGCCCCTGCTGAGGGTCACTAAAGACCGAATCTATTTATACGCTCCCACGAATCACGAGGTGGTGACGTGCGACCGCGACGGAATCGTCCTTGCATATCGGAGTTTCAGCAAATCTATTGAAAAAATCTCAACGGAAGATGGCTATCACCTGGTTCAAACTCATCAAACGGATTTCGCGGAAAATGGCGATCTGGTAGCCGAACTCCTGCTTTGGAACGATGACAACAGCACCTCTATGATGGAGGTGGTCCGCCTGAGCATGAGCACTGGTGAGGCCGTCTCAGTTCACAAGGCTTCTAATAGTGGACGACTCTGGTTTGTCGGAATGAAAGACGATCAGTACCTCTATCTTGCGGGTAGCAAAAAATTGTACATTCAATCATCCGCCGCTCAAGAACCCGTGCCTCTTAACACCAAACAGATTGATTGAGCGAAGAAGTTGGGGAACGCAGCCCAAACCATTGGCCAGTGAACGCATATCGCGTCACCGAACATCTTCGCGGCTAGGACTTCGCATCTCGGGTAAGTGCGTTAATCGTGTCTTGACGGCAAACTGCTGATGAAAGCCATGATGACGGTTGCGGCCTTCTGCGGCTCTCGTTGCAAGAGCAAATGTGGGGCGGGAACTGACCTTACGACGGTATCTGGCCTGAGTTGAGAAAATTCATCTTTGCACGACAAGGAGAGCAGCCTGTCATGGGTCGCCTCCAAGTACAACAGCGGCACGGTTGTTCGGCGCAGGGCATCGCGTGCGTCACAATCCAAGATTTCCTGCAAACGGCCACTGAGTACATTCGGACTGACCCTTTGCAATGCCTCGCGCAGACTTTGAAGAAGGCCAGAGGGTGCGTGCCGTCCGAGAAGAAAATACTCAAGAATAGTGCGAGGCGGCTTCAATTTAAAAAGCCAAGGTTTCGCAAGTACCTTCACTGCTCCCGACCAGCCATGAAGCGGATTTCTAATGAATCCGGCACAGATGACAACAGCGGCTAGATTGAGTAGATTAGTTGCCGCGTACCAAACAGCCAGCGGAGCAGAGAACGATTCAGCTACGAGCACGAATCGCTCTTCTTGAGGAACCGCTGCACTCACGAACGGGCGCAGGTCCACGTACCGCAAAAATCTGCCAGTTGGATAGGCAACCGTCGTCGCGGTCCATGATTCAGGAAGAGCCGCGATGAAATCGGCAAATAAATCTCCTGTCCCATCAAAGCCGGGAAGGAGCGCCAAATGTTTGGGTGCCGAATACGGTGCCGTCACTCACGAGATTATACTTCCAAACTTCCTACGTCCCGATCACTCGCGCCACCGGACATCTCGCCAGGGCAAATCAACTTTGCAGGAAAGCGCGTTTATCAGGACTTACCTCTGACCGAAGGTCCGATGTAGACTCTCACCCCAAGGAACCCTAGTGAAGCGGAATGATGCAAGTTTCGGCGCGACCGTAGCGCGATTCCAAGAGTTCTTGGGGCAAAACCAATACCCTGAGAACATCCTCTGGTTAATGCCCGGAGACGTTTTATTGTCTGGAAAACGGTTCGTGTATGTCCGCATTCCTATCTCCGCTGCCAACGAGATGAAGGTCCGTGAAATCTACGACGAGGGTGTAGCGAATGGGCGCGGCTTGCTCATGTCCACAATCTGTGAAATGGAAAGCTCAACGTGTTGCTATGTCTGGTATCCGAGAAGTCAGGAAGAAGAGCCACAGGAACTTTGGCCTCACGACGGAAGCGTGAAGCTATCGGCACAGATGGACTCGTCAAGAGTCCTGGGCAAGCCAGTAAAAAGCCGTTTGCTCTGGGCACTTCTAAGACTGGGGAATCGAAGAAAGCAAAATTTGAAAGAGTTTTTGTTCAGTCGAGTCGCAATGACCTCGTGAACGTAGTTTTGCTTCCGAAGTCCCGATCACTCGGGCGATCTCAATGGGTCGATGCAACACTAAGCTCGAACCCAACTGGCATTGAAAACAAACGCCAAAATCGCTTGTTAGGTTTAGACCAGCCGGAACGTTGCCCGGGCTGGATTTTGCCCGAGTACAGCCAGATCGATGGTTCGCCCGCGCAAGCATCGTCGAGTCAACTCACTGGATGGTGTTGCATCGACCGGTTGAGCTGGCACGCGTCACCGGACATCTTCGCGGCTAGGACTTCACTTCGACGGGAATGGCGTCAGGAGTTAGCGATTAAGACATCTTTGCGCGTAGTTCCAAAGCCGAGTTCTTGCCTCAACGGCTGTATTTGATTTAGCTTAAATCGCTCACATGAAAATATTTCTTGTGGTTTTCGCTTTCGTACCTGCGGCCACCCTCCTCGCTCTAAGAGCCTATTTCAGAACCCATCCTCCTGACTCATCAGAAGCAGGGATTCGAGGATTGCGCCGAGGGCTTAAACTCGGAGCGGCGAGCGCGACGGCATTACCACTGGCGTACATCTTGCTTTATTTCCGGCCTGTTACTTTGGGAACCTTACCGTACCTCGTGTGCGCGTTGGCGGGGAATATTGTGAACCTCTGCGGACTGGTTGATTGCTTCCGCGAGGTTAGCGGCGAAAGTCTCTTTGCCGCCCTACTTCTCGTATTTACCCAGTTGCTCTGGATGTGGTACGGGTTCTCGGCGCTTATGGGGGCAAATTAAGCACGTCGCGTTACCGGACAACTGCCGTTAGAAGTTTATGGCGACACAGCCATAAGATATGACCGACCGTCGTGACACATTTCTTCGCCACGTACAGTCGCGCCGGGCAAGAACTCCCAGTGCTCGTCTTCCGGGTCATAGCCCTCAGTTGGAAGTAGCTTGAACAGCCCATCTTCCAAGGCCAGTGCTTGCGTTGGTCGAGAGCAGGGAGTCCCTTCGTCGAGTAAACGAACGTATATCTGGACGACGGGATTTTGTGGGTCTGGCATTCTTCACCCTCAAGCGTAAATGTACCGCAATCTTCGTCTCATGCCAGTGATTAATCGCGTTACCGGACAATAGCCGAAGCGACTCTCGGGGCGGTTTCAACTTCTGCGGGAAGGGCGTTCTACCAACACAAATATTGTTAAACAAAGACACAAGAGCCATTATATTCTCGGCTCGAAAGCTGGCACGGTCAGACAAAGGACGAATCGCATTGCGACCCCAGTACTTAGTGTTGATTCTGATTCTCCTGGCACCACATCCGTCCCGGTCACAGGAGGCTGCTGCTTCCGGCCTGAAAGGGCCTGTTCACTCGGTACTTACCCAAGACTTCGGTGATGAGAACGGGGGGTCGGACAAACCACTCGGCTCAGCTCATGAAACTTACGACGCGCAAGGATACCAATCGGAGATTTTTCGCTATAAGCCCGACGGGTCACTATGGGCGCACACGATAATCACGCGAAAGGGCAACCAAATATTCAAATCGCAGACGCTCGGTACTGGCCCATCCGAGAGTTTTAGCGTCGAGAACATTTTTGATGCAAAAGGTAGGGTTATCGAAACGGACGAGTACGATGGATATGGAATTCTGAAAAAGAAGACGACAAGGAAGTCCGAGGATCGACCACATTCATCGACGACTCGCTGGATTGAAACGAACGGGGATGGGGCTGAAAAAACGGGTGAAGCTATCGAAACAACCGACCCCGAGAGTGGAGTAACTCGTCAAGTGTTCACGATGGACGGGAAATTGAAATCCGACTGGCTCATCCAAAGAGATGGAAACGGAGTTGCAGAGAAAGACAAAATCATTTTTCCTGATGGTTCCTATTCTGCGAGGGAACGTAGGTCGGACGGGTCGACCGTTGAAGACAGATACCATGCAGCAACACAAAGCCACACCTATCAGGAGAGTGACGCACAGGGTCACCCCATCGAGGTAATCGAAAAATCTGATTCAAGTTACCTCCGCTGTACATACTCTTTCGACCAGGCTGGTAGGCCAACAGGTCAAATTAACTACGATGCTCTAGGGAAGATTGTCGATAAAACCACGACTGAATACACAGACGACTCTTTTGGAAACTGGATCGAGATGAAGGTATTCCTTTGGGACACGAAGAGCGACACAGCGAATCAAAAGATCGCTAGGACGACTCGTCGCTTCATAAGCTACTACTGAGTTGACACCTTCTGGACATCGCTGCTGTACGAGAATCAAGCTCTCAAAATTAAGGATTCAGTGACCCGTCGTGGTTTTCCTCGTTTGATCGCGCTGACCCACCTCTATTTTCCATTTCAACTCCCAGGATTACTTTTCTCGGGGTGCAAACCGGGGATATCCTACACTGCAAAGTTAGCTGCGGGCTGTGACGGGCTATGACAGATCATCCGGTAAGGGGGGTGATCTCAATGGGTCGATGCAACACCATCTAATATGAAACCTCTGTTCAAAGGTGGTGTGTATGACTCAAGGGAAACGGGTCGCGCTTTCTGCGGCGCAACGGACCGAGCTATGGAGCCGTTGG
>Ga0308309_10000217_pt1 | contig 41773 bp, 28 predicted proteins | sample HubBroMetageWFT5_FD_192491 | JGI IMG/M metagenome (GOLD analysis project Ga0308309, IMG submission 192491) | Warmed and freeze-thawed soil microbial communities from the Hubbard Brook experimental Forest, New Hampshire - Hubbard Brook CCASE Soil... | ecosystem: Environmental > Terrestrial >...
ACCAATGCGCGTGGGGCATCAAAAACTCTGGTGACAACCATCCGCTCTTTCTCGTTAGCCGTGTTTTTTGTCATCTCTGACCTCCGCTTTTTTCATTTGATTCACAACCACATCCAACTTGTCGAAACTCTCTTCCCAGAATCGGCGATAGCTAATCGCCCAATCGCTGACTGTCTTTATCGTCTCTGGCCTAAGCGTGCACACGCTCTCTCTTCCCCGCTTCGTCTTGATCACAATCCGCGCCCGCACCAGGTAGGCAATATGTTTTGAAATCATCTGCTGCGAGAGTGCAAACGGTTCCGTCAAACCATGCACAGAGGCAGGCCCATGGGAGAGTCGCTCGATCATCGCCCGGCGGGTTGGATCAGACAGAGCCGCAAACGTTGTATTCAGTTTATCCACAACCGTATGGTAGTGAATTATCCGCCGATGTCAAGTGTGGATTTTGAAGTTCCCGGTTTCTGTTTCCTGATCTCTGAACCCTGACACCTGCGCTAATTTAACTACGCTGGCCACCGCGGCCTGCTTTGACACTAAACGGAATCCGCACTGCTGTGTTGAACGACGCTTGACTGTGCAATCCGACGCTATCGTCTCGTGAACCACGATAGGTAGCGGGAAGTCGGCTTGTAGGAGGTGATCCTCGCGCGTGGCATCGATACTGGACCGATAACGGGGTATCCGGAACAATCGCCATCATCGTACCTCATCGGCTGTCACGAAAATGTCACGGTAGTCGCGGCAAATGGTGAGGAATTGCGAATAAATGCAAATAAAGAAGAGAAGTTGACTCGTCCCGTTTCATCGCAACTCGCTGATCCTCCTCGGAAAACTCCCGCTCCGGCAAATCGTGATTAAGTTACTCAAGTGGCTGTTAACCGAAGGGCTGCACGCGGTCCTCCGAGTCGCGATCCGTGGGTATCACAGCTATGCGAACGAAACACGTCACCAATTCGTCACCAAAACTAGCCAATTTCAGGCGCTTTTGGGGCTGGTCAGAAACGGAAAAGCAAAGCAGGCAAAGGGATTTAGCTTTCTGACCACACAATTGACACGGTGGAGGTCTGCGGTTCGAGCCCGCACGGGCCTACCATTCCCCTCAATTCAAGAAGTTCCCATCGGCCGTAAAGAGTAGCCATCGCCGAGTTCGCATCCAATGCAATTTCCGGCGCGCCAATGCGAGCGGACTATCTCGCGCCGACAAACAGGCTGCGATTGCAGACTGCGGGTTGATTCGGCGACTATGTGACTGTCACTGGGGCGGGGCCGGAGAACGGAATGAAGCGGCGCAGTGAATCACTGGAGAGCGTTCAAGCGAATCCGTTCGACGTATGCGTGATCGGCGGCGGCGCTACGGGATCGGGCTGTGCCCTCGATTCACAACTGCGCGGGATGAAGACCGTGCTGCTCGAAGGCACGGATTTTGCTAGCGGCGCTTCCGGTGCCGCGACCAAAATTATTCACGGCGGCGTTCGTTACCTCGAAGAGGCGGTGAAGCGGCTCGACCCGGCGCAATACGAAGTGGTGAACCGCGCGCTGCACGAGCGCATTCACATGTTGCACAATGGCCCGTTTCTTTCCCGGCCCATGGAATTTCTGATTCCCTGTACTGGTTGGTTCAGCGTCGCGTACATGGGATTCGGGATGAAGCTGTATGAATGGATCGCCGGGAAAGACAGCTTGTTTCCCAGCCGCTTTTTCTCGAAAACAAAAACGCTCGAACGCATGCCCGGCCTCGCGCCAGACCACCTGATCGGCAGCATCGCCTACGCCGACGGCCAGTTCGACGACGCGCGCTACAACATGGCCTTGCTCAACACTTTCGTCGAAGCCGGCGGCGAAGCTCTGAATTACGCGCGGGTTGTTGGTTTCACGAAGGATTTGAACGGAGAATTGCAAACCGCCGAAGTTGAGGATCAATGGACGAAGCAGCGGTTCGCCGTTCGCGCGCAGCGTTTCGTCAACGCCACCGGACCGGCTGCGGACACAATTCGCGGCCTCGCCACTCCTGGGATTCCCACACGCATGCGCCTGAGCAAAGGCGCGCACCTGGTGCTGCCGCTGGAAGTTTTTCCCACGCGCGACGCGCTGCTGATTCCCAAAACAGACGATGGCCGCGTGCTGTTCGCCGTGCCCTGGTTCGATCGCTTGCTGATCGGCACCACCGAACTCGAAGTGACGATCCAGGATGAGCTGTATCTTTCGCAAGACGACGTCGCGTATCTGCTGCACCACATCAACCGGTATTTCAAGACGACGATCCGCGCCGAGCAGATCGTCAGTGGCTTTGCCGGTGCGCGCCCGCTGGTGAGCGCGGGCGGCTCGCGCGATACGAAGAAACTGGCGCGCGACCACGAAGTGGAACTTGACGCTGGATCCGGCCTGATCAGCATCATGGGCGGGAAATGGACCACGCATCGGGCCATGGCCGAAGACACCATCAACGCCGTGCAGAAGTCGCTCGGGCGCGCGGCCACTCCCGGCATGACTCTCGATCATCCACTGTACGGGTCGGCCGGCTACACTCCCGAATATTGGCAGTCGCTCGCGCGCGATTACAAATTGTCGGAGCAGACGGCAATACATCTCTCGCAAAAGTTTGGCACCAACGCGACGAAGGTGTTGCAGTTGGGCCAAGACGATTCCGCGCTCGCTGCGCCGATTGTTCCCGGCTTCGCTCCGCTACGCGCCGAAGTCGCCTACTGCGCGCGCAACGAGATGGCCGTCGCAATCGAGGATGTGCTCATGCGCCGCACGGGGTTGCAATTCTACAGTTGGCGGGCGGCTATCAGCGCGGCGGCTCCGACGGCGGCGATTCTCGCGAAAGAACTTGGCTGGATCGCGGATTTCGAGCGATCTGCGGCGGAAGAATATCAAAAGAAAATCACTCGTTTGATTCAGCTGGCCGGACTGCCGGCCGAGCCACCTGCGTCGGCGAATTCAAATTGATTGGTGCGAGCTGCGATTCAGTCTGGAGGAAATCAAAGTGACGGCATACCTGGGCGCGATTGATCAAGGCACGACGAGCACCCGCTTCATCGTCTTCGATCATTCCGGGCGCATCGTTGCGGCCGCGCAGAAGGAACACGAACAGATATTCCCCAAGCCCGGCTGGGTGGAACACGATCCCGATGAAATTTGGCGCCGCACCCAGGAAGTGATCGCCGAAGCGATGCAAGCGCGGGGCCTGCGCCCCAAGGATCTCGCCGCAGTCGGCATCACCAATCAACGCGAAACGACGATCGTGTGGGATCACAAGAGCGGCCGGCCTGCGTACAACGCGCTGGTGTGGCAAGACACGCGGGTGGACGACGCCGTCGCAGAATTTTCGCGCGATGGAGGCCAGGATCGTTTTCGTGAAAAGACCGGACTTCCGCTTGCCACTTATTTCAGCGGGCTGAAGATTCGCTGGATCTTGAAAAATGTTCCGGGAGCGCACGAGGCTGCCGCAGCAGGGGATTTGCTTTTCGGAAATGTAGATACCTTTCTAGTCTGGAAGCTGACGGGGGGCACGCAAGGCGGCGTCCATGTGACCGACGTGACGAACGCGAGCCGCACGCAGTTGATGGATCTCGCGACTCTGGCGTGGGACCAGGAAATGCTCATGGCCTACGGCATCCCGGAAAAAATGCTTCCGAAGATCGCATCGAGCAGCGAAATTTACGGCAAAGCCCAGCTCGATGCGATTAAAGATGTTCCCATCTCCGGAATTCTTGGCGATCAGCAGGCCGCGCTCGTCGGGCAGACTTGCTTCAACGCCGGAGAAGCTAAAAATACTTACGGTACCGGTTGCTTCATGCTGGAAAACACCGGTACGAAGCTGATCCGCTCGAAATTTGGTTTGCTCACCACCGTCGCCTACAAATTCGGCGATGAGCCCGCGCATTATGCGCTCGAAGGCAGCATCGCCATCAGCGGCGCGCTCGTTCAGTGGCTGCGCGACAATCTCCGACTGATCCAGAAAAGCTCGGACGTCGAGGCGCTGGCGCGAACGGTCACGGACAACGGCGGCGTTTATTTTGTACCGGCGTTTTCCGGATTGTACGCGCCGTACTGGAAAGCGAGCGCCCGCGGCGTGATCGCGGGAATGACGCGCTATGCCAACAAAGGCCATCTGGCCCGCGCGGTCCTAGAGGCCACCGCGTTTCAAACCCGCGAGGTGCTCGAAGCCATGGAGAAAGATTCACAAATTCAATTGAAGGCGCTGCGCACCGATGGCGGAATGGTGGAGAACGATCTGCTGATGCAGTTCCAAGCGGACATACTGAATCTTCCGGTGGTTCGCCCGGTGATCAAGGAGACCACAGCGTTGGGAGCAGCCTACGCGGCAGGACTTGCCGTTGGTTTTTACAAGGACGTTGACGATCTCCGCGCGAATTGGGCCGTGGACCGCACCTGGAATCCGAACATGGACGAAGAAACGCGCGCGCGTCTGTACAAGTCGTGGAAAAAGGCAGTCACGCGTTCGTTCGATTGGACGGATGAGTAATCAAGAGATTCAGTTTTGGCCGTCACGACGCCAGCGGCAGCGCCAACGCACAGCCGGCGATGCGGGGAGGAACAAAAATGGGTTCACCGTTCTTGGGAGAGTTCCTGGGCACGATGGTGATGATTCTTCTGGGCGACGGCGTCGTCGCCGGCGTGCTGCTGAAGCGCTCGAAGGCCGAAGGCGCGGGCTGGATGGTGATCACCAGCGGTTGGGCGTTCGCCGTAATGGCCGGAGTTTTCACGGCGCTAGCGTGCGGCAGCAAAGCAGCGTATCTGAATCCTGCGGTCGCGCTCGGCTTCGCTGTTTCGTCCGGGAACTACTCGAATTTATTGTCGAATGTCGCAGCGCAGTTGCTCGGCGCGTTCTGTGGCGCCGTGCTGGTGTGGATACACTTCGGTCCCCACTGGAAGGAAACGCCGGACGCACCGGCTAAGCTGGCGATTTTCTGCACCGTGCCCGCGATCCGCAGCGCCGCATGGAATTTCACCAGTGAAGTGATCGGCACGCTGACGCTGGTATTCGTCGTCGCTGCAATTTTCTCGAAGCAAGTCGCCGCCACCGGACCAGCCGCAGGCCTTGGCCCCTATCTAGTAGGCGCGCTGGTGTGGGGCATCGGGCTTTCGCTCGGCGGCACCACGGGATACGCCATCAATCCCGCGCGCGATTTAGGCCCGCGTATCGCGCACGCCGTGCTGCCCATCGTAGGAAAAGGCGGCTCAGACTGGAGCTACGCTGCAATCCCGATTTTCGGTCCATTGCTGGGCGCTGGGATCGCGGGACTGCTGATTCGCTGGATCCGATTCTGACATCGTTGTCGAAACGAAGTACGCCGCCGCGCAACACAGTACTAACGAAAAGGGCAACACTCATTCATCATCCACATGAGTGAATTAGCTTTCAGGCTATTATCGCGCGATGAAAAACGACCTTCGTTCCACCGCGTCACTCATGTTCCTCGCGTTTGGTCTGATGATTCTGTCAGCGTGCCACTCGTCAGCGACGGCTCCCGCTGCTCCCGCGGTCGCTCCCACGAAGAAATGGGAATTCTCCACGGGAGCGCTTCATCAAGTATCGCGCGGTAGCTTCTTCGAAGACCAATCCCCGGCCATCGGCAGCGACGGCACACTGTACGTTCCGGGCAACTCCGGGCTTTACGCGGTGCGTCCAGACGGAACTCAGAAATGGTTTTACCGCGCACAATATCAATCGCCCGCGTTTCCGCTTCGCATGGCGCTTGTGGATGACAACGGAAACATTTGGTGCGATGAGACGGCCGAAGTGGGAAGAATCGTTGGCGGCGCAATTGAACTGGATCCCGAGGGTCACGAGATGCCGGGCACAGTTTCGCGCGAGCGCGTCAGCCAGCTCAGCGAGGCCTACGACGGCACGGTTTTAGTAGCTATGGACGGGTCGGCAGTTCCTGTTCACATTGACGGCAAAGGAGCTGACCTACGCACGCGCATCGTCGGATACCTTTTCTCATTTGCGCAGGACGGAACGATGTACGCCGTGGTGAACAATGGGCTGGCGGCCTACGGGCCTGATCGCAATATGAAATGGCTGCAAAACATTGACGCAGGTGGTGAGCCCGTGTTGTCCAGCGACGGGACAATTTATGTGGGCGGGAACGGAGCGTTGACCGCGGTCAACGGCGACGGCACCGGAAAATGGTCATTTTCGCTGAAGGGCCACATGATTGCCTCGCCTGTTATCGCCAGTGACGGGACGCTGTATTTCGGCAGCGACGATAGCAACCTCTACGCCCTCGACCCCAATGGAAGAGTCAAATGGAATTTTGCCACGGGAGGAGAAATTCACTCCGCGCCCGCGCTCGCCAAGAACGGAACCGTATATCTGGGCGGTACTGACAAAAATTTGTACGCGATCGGAGCCGACGGGAAGCTGAAGTGGAAATTCGCGACGACAGGGCAAGTCTTTTCGCCGGCCATAGGTGATGACGGCACAATTTATTTCCAGAATGCCGAGGGCAAGCTCTTCGCGATCCAAGACACGGAAAGGAACGGCGGGCTGGATGGGCAATGGCCCAAACGCGGAGCGGGTTCGCGGAACACGGCTCGCGGAGTCCGCTAAATGGCTCGCGACCGACTGGCATTTCTCAGCTCAACTTACATCTTGCTCGCGCTGATCGCGGGCGCGTGCGGACGCAAATCACCGGTCACTGAACAAGGTCCCCAGGTCAAATGGCAATTCAGCGCGGACGACGAAATCGTTTCTACTCCTGCCCTGGGCGAAGACGGGACAATTTATTTCACTAGCCGCCAGTCGCTGTATGCGCTGGCGCCGGATGGGAAAATGAAATGGCGCTATTTCCCCGGCGCGGAGCTAGGCAGTTCTCCCATGGTAGGGCCTGGCGGCAGCATATACATCGTTGATGGCGGCTGTGTGATGCATGCGGTCAACTTGGACGGCTCCAAACGTTGGGTTGCGCAAATCAGTCCCCCGCCGCCGTTTCCAGGTGCGCCCGTACCGCCTTGCTGGCGTCCTTCGACTCCTGCGCTCGGTCCGTCCGATCTGCTCCTCGTCGGCAATTCCAGCGGCCCCGTGCTGGCGGTGGATGCGAATTCCGGAGTAACTACAAATCAATTCAAAGACGTCTTCGGGCCGGACAGCACGGAAATTCCGGAGACAGGCGGTGGGGTCGAAGGCGGTGGATCACTCCAATTCTTCGATTCCGGCGGCCGTGTCGCCTGGACTGTTCGATTGTCCGACGGTCAGCACACTCTGAACTTCCGCACGGCGGCGATTTCAAAAAATACAGTAATTGCAGTGGCCGGCTGGGACGGCAAATTTCACGTATATGATTTCGACGGGCGCCCTAAGTGGGAATTCGCGGGCGATTGGACGACCAATCCCGTGATTGCCGCCGACGGGACAATCTACATCGGAAATTTCGCCGGCGTGGTTGCCCTGAGCGCCGATGGCGCTGAAATTTGGAAAGCCGCCGTCCCCATCGCGGGGGCGCCGGCATTGGCCGCAGACGGCACCATTTACGTTCCGTCGCAGGATGTTGGCAAGGGCCAGAACGGCAGCAATCTTTTCAGCTTGTATGCATTGAATCCACAGGGAGCCATCAAATGGAGATTACCGGTTGACGCGCTGCTCGACCATGGCCCAGCCATTGCTTCCGATGGAACCGTGTACGTGGGCACAAGGTCGGATGGAGCAATCGGGGTGAAACCGCACTCCGGTACGCTGTATGCCATCGGCGAAAGCAATGGTGGTTTGATGCACGGGGGCTGGCCGAAAACCCACGGTTCGGCGGCGAACGATGGCCGCGCGCCGTCGGCGCCGTGACGGCAGAGCCATTGATGCGAAGCGAGCGCCAAGCGGTGATCGCAATTTTCGTCTTACTTGCGGTCACGACAAGCTTCGCGGCACTGATCGTCGGGTGCAAGCAGGACACATCGTTAAAGACTCGCCCGGTAACGATCAATCTTCTCCCGGTTTCTGTGGATGTTCCCGAGGAAGGCTATTCGCACCAGTTCAGCATTCCGAACGATGCTACCAATGCGCACCTCGAGGGTGAGTTCACCGTGGATCCGCGTCCCCAAGGACAATTACAGTTACTGATCATCTCTACGGAGGGGATGCAGCATTGGCAGCGATTTCTTTCGTCAACTGCATCGCCCAGTGATCCCGCAAACGCTGAACTAATTTATCGCAGCGGCGACACCATCGCCGATCGCTTCAACATAAAAATGATACCCGGCAATTATTATGTGATTTTCGATTATGACCCTGCTGCTGTCTCCACCGCAGATCACTTTGGGGGTGGTGTCAGCGGTCCAGCGATTCGGCGGGCTCGTTCACAAATCATGCTCAACTACGCGCTCCCCTGTGAGAACTGCCCGTGACCAAGATGACGCGCGCGCACGATGATTAGAGCCGACGGTTTTTCACCGTATGGGCCTAGCTGTCGCGATTTCTCCGTGATCCGATCCCGCGGGGAATGTGGCGCCGGACTTCGCTGCGTCACGCGAAGTCCAGCTCCACTTCGTCAATGTAACACCAGCCCCAGGTCTCGCCCGGCTCGATTGATTTCATGATGGGGTGTTTGCTGGAATGGAAATGTTTGGTGGCATGTTTATTCTTGGATGAATCGCAGCAACCGACGTGACCACACTCCAGGCACAGCCGCAGGTGCACCCAGGTGTCACCCATTTTCAAACATTCCTCACAACCGTTGGTATGCGGCTTCACCGGCCGAATTTCCTTTAGATGAGTACAAGCTGGCATTTACGTGCCTCCTTCGAGAACGAGAATCGGCGCCGGGTACGAGCTGCGTTTAAGACCCGGACGCCGCAGCTTTGGCGTTCTCCGCGCGCAACCCGGGAACGTCCACCAGATGCTCGGCTAGGAACCACACCTGCAGTTCGTTCGTGCGAATCACTTGGCTCACCAGCAGATCGTTGGTGCCGTCGTCTCCTGCGTTCGCCGCTTGCTTGGCCACGCTGCGGGCTTCCTTCAAAATGATTTCGTGAGCTTCCAGCAAGCGGGAGATTTGCACCGGAGCTTCTTCGCGGCCGCGCGGTGGACGAGGAATGAAAGTAGTCTCCGCCACGTCGGGCGCCATAGCGATGCTGATGCCGCCGAGAAGCTGGATTCGTTCCGCGATGGCGTCCACCAACTCGGATTGCTCCTCGAAATGTTTGTCAAAGAGCAGATGTAGCTGATAAAAAGTGGGCCCCGCGACCTGCCAATGATGTTTCTTGTACATGTCGCGCAAAGTCATGGTATCCGCGAGGATTTGGTTCAGTAGTTCGACGTCGGCGGCGCAAACCTGCTGATCCAGAGCAATCGGCAGTTTTGCAATCTTGCCGTAGGGCTGAATCTCGCTGGCGTGCTGGTGCAAAATGGGCCGGGCGCGTTCGCTGCCCTCCGCCAGTAGGCTGGCCGGCGGGTTCTTCTGATTAGTTTTATTCTTCATTTGTAATTCTCCTTTCTCAGTGATTGCCGCAGTCGGCGGGCTGATCTTCCCGGTTTGATGATTCTCATAGGCACTCGGTTCCAACGCAGATTCACCGTGAAGCGTTTCCGAATCTGCCCAGCGTGTGGCGCGAATCGGCCGGCGACTGGGCTTACCCTAGCATGTAATGCAGGAACAACAATGTGCGCTTCCACGCGTCGGCGGCGGCTTCCGGACGATAGCCGGTGGTGTTGTTCGGATTCTCGAAGGCGTGGCCGGCGCCCGGATAAATTTTTACGTCAACGCGGCGGTTCATTCCCCGCATGGTTTTTTCGAACGCTTGCACGTCCGCCGGCGTGATGCCTTTATCTTCCGCGCCAAAATTCCCCAGAACCGCCGCGCCGATCTGCTGCATGTCATTGGGATCAGTGGGCAGCGCACCGTAATTCACCACCACGGCGCCGAGGCGCGGCTGATGGATCGCCAGTTGCAGCGCAAGGCCGCCGCCCATGCACCAACCGACTGCGGCGATGTGGCCGGGCTTCACATCTTTACGCGCCGCCAAATAATCGTAGGCTGCTTGCATGTCGCGGATCGCCCGGTCCTGCGGCAAGCCGCGCATCAGCTCATGGGCTTCAGAAGGATCCGCGGCGGTTTTCCCGCGGTACAGGTCAACGGCCAGAACCACGTAACCCTGTTCGGCCAGCTTTTCGGACTGTTCCTTGACCCAATCGTTCAATCCCCACCATTCGTGCACAACAATCAGAGCGGAATAGGGGCCCGGTTTGTCTGGCACGACCAGGAACCCGCTGGCCTTTTCTTTGCCGCTTGGGAATTCCACGGTTTGCGTTTTCGGCGTTTGCGCGCGGGTCACCTGCACCGCGGCAATCAATCCGAAAGCGACCAGCGCGGAAACGAACTTGAGCGAACGATTCATGCTGAGGTGCCTCCCATAGAAGCAAACGGCTTATTGTAAGCCTGTGCGCGCGTCCACGCCATCTGCGATCAAGCGGATGCCGATCTACTGCCGGGCTTAAGTGCGCCGGTGGACCTGAGGCGCGCATCGCAAACTGCCGCTGGATCAAGGCGCGATGCGTTCCACCTGGACGGCGGTGCCGTAGGCCAGAACTTCAGTGACGCCCTGCATCACTTCGGTGGCGTCATAGCGCATGCCGATCACGGCGTTTGCGCCGTGCTGGCTGGCATGCTCCATCATTAATTCCAGCGATTCCTCGCGGGTCTTTTCGCACATCTCCTCAAAGAGCGTGATATTGCCGCCCACCAGGGTTTCCAGCGAAGCACCCAGGGTGCCCAGAATGCTGCGCGACCGCACAGTGACGCCGCGCACCAGCCCGAAAGTCTTAACCACGCGATACCCCGGCAAATCGAATGCAGTTGTAACCATATTTGGATTGACGCTGACGCCCATGGATCCCTCTCTTCGCCACGCGTTTGAAGTTGCCCGCACGCCGGAGAATAACACAACGAAAATCGAGAAGGCGCGCCGCAGCAGAGGCTACGTATAGCGGAGCCAGCGAACCAGCTCAACGAGCGACGGGCGCTTGCCGTACATCAGCACGCCGATGCGATAGATTTTCGCAGAGGCGTACATCACAGCAATGGTGGTGAGTACCAGAAGCGTCAGAGAAAGCGCAATCTGCCACACAGGCGGAGTCTGCAGCGAAATGCGCAGCGACATTAAGACGGGCGCGAAGAACGGAATTTCCGAAAGAATCACGGCGGTGTGGGACGCGGGTTCGTTCAGGACCACACCGTAAATGATCATGCAGAAAACCAGCGGTGCCATGGCCAGCCACTGCAACTGCTGGGCGTCCTGTTCATTCGAGCAGGCTGAGCCGATGGCCGCGAACATCGAAGCATACATGAAATAGCCGCCGATGAAGAAAAGTCCGGCGTAGAGCACCAGCGAAATTGGGACGTGCACACCGGCGAGCGGCGAATTGCGCGTCAGGCCCCAGGCGGCCAGCACGCCATAGGAAAAGAGCAGCGCAGTGGTAGTCATCCAGATTGCAAACTGCGTGAAAGCCACAGCTGCCACGCCCAGGATTTTTCCTGCCAGCAGCTCGAACGGCCGCACGGAGGAGATCAGCACTTCCATGGTGCGCGTGGTTTTTTCCTCGATCACCGAGCGCATGGTAATGATTCCGTACATCAGCAGAGAAGTGTAGAGCAGCACCACCAGCGCGATGGCGATGGCAATGCCCTGGCCTTTTTCCACGGATTCGCCGGCCTCGCTGACTTTCAGCAGCTTCAGGTCGGTGCCCTTGAGGATCGTCTGCAGATCGTCCAGGTGCACGCCGCGATGCTCGAAGCGGCTGGAGATCAGCGCCTGATCCACGGAGCGCGATAGCGGGCCGATGAGGCCGATATTGTCAGGATTGCGCATGCGCAGCTCAAACGGTTGATCGAGGTCTTGCGGAATCCAAAGGTAGGCGTCGAGCGTTTCGCTATTGATGCGCCCGCGGAGGTCCTGCTGCAGGGCGTCAGGCGTTGCTGGGCGCGTCACGGTTTCTTCGACGGTGAATTGCGGCTGGCCGTCGGCGAGCTTTCCATCGAGGCCATGGGCAACCGCCGGACCGAGCTGGCCGGAATTATCTACAATCACGATGCGCGAAGTTTGCGTGGTCGTGTGGCCCACCAGGAAAACGACCAGCAAAATCGAGCCCACGCCGATCAGCGGCACGATCACCGTGCCGATAATGAAGCCCTTGGTCCGGACGCGCGTCAGGTATTCGCGCTTGATGATCAGCAGGATTTTACGCATGCGTCGTCCCATCAATGAAAATTTCGCTCAACGAGGGCTCCAGCAACTCGAAGCGCGTGATGCGCGCGTCCGATTGCACCGCGGCTTTCAGAATTTCCTGTGGATCGGCTCCGGGCTTCAGCTTGGCCTCGATGCCCGTGATGAGCCGCGTGGTCTGGCCAATAGCCGGATGATTCAGGAAAGCATCGCTGCCGCTGAATTCCACGTGCAACGTGTTTTTGCCGTAGGACTGCTTGATGGCGCGCAGCTCGCCGTCGAGCACGTTGCGGCCCTTGTCAATCAGACAGATGGAATCGCAAAGGCGCTCGACCTGCTCCATGCGATGAGTGGAAAGGACGATGGTAGAACCCTGCTTGCGCATATCGAGCATGATTTCCTGAATGGTCGCAGCGTTCACGGGATCGAGGCCGGAAAAAGGTTCGTCAAGAATCATCAAGGGCGGCCGGTGAATCACCGAAGTGATGAACTGTACTTTTTGCTGCATGCCTTTGGAGAGATCCACCAGCTTTTTGTCAGACCACTCGGCGAGGCCCAGGCGGTCGAGCCATTCCTTGGCGCGCCGCGCCGCTTCGGCTTGCGTCAGCCCGTGCAGTGCTGCAAGGAATACGATGATCTCCAGAACTTTCATGCGCGGATAGAGCCCGCGCTCCTCCGGCAGGTAGCCGATCTTGTCGCGCGTGCTGTCGCTGACCGGATCACCCAGGACGTGGATGGAACCTGAATCCGGAACCAGGATGTGCATGATCATGCGGATCGTAGTGGTCTTGCCCGCGCCGTTGGGACCCAGCAGGCCGAGAATGGCGCCGGCACGGACTTTTAGGCTGACCGCGTTCACCGCAGTCACGGAATCGTACGCTTTGGTGACGTTTTCGAGAACGATGGCGTCCATCGGCTTGGTGGCAGTCACCCCTAATACGCGGTGAGAGCGCGAAATATATCAGAGTTCGAGCGCGGGATATGTTAACGAAAATTGACCTGGGGCCGCACTGCCGCGTAGCGAGTTCGCGGGCCGCATGATAATATAGACGTGCGTTTGTTGCTCCTGGATACCCCTTCTGGAACGGTCTGCACGGGATTCGATCAGGGATGCAAAGACCGCGCTCGTAAACCCTTTTTTGGCAGTTATCCAATGACTAAGAGCATTCGTAATATCGCTATTATTGCGCACGTGGACCATGGCAAGACCACTCTCGTGGATGCCATGCTGCGCCAAAGTGGAATTTTCCGCGCCAACCAGGAATTGGTGGAGCGCGTGATGGATTCGAACGATCTGGAGCGCGAGCGCGGCATCACCATTCTCGCCAAGAACACCGAGATCGAATACCAAGGGACCAAGATCAATATCGTGGACACGCCGGGCCACAGCGATTTTGGCGGCGAAGTAGAACGCGCGCTGCGCATGGTGGATGGCGTGCTGGTTCTGGTGGACGCCAGCGAAGGCCCGCTGCCGCAGACACGTTATGTGTTGCAGAAGGCGCTGGCTGCGAAGCTGCCGCCCATCATGGTGCTCAATAAGATTGACCGCCCGGACGCGCGCGCTGCAGCCGTGCTGGATGAAATCTACGATCTGTTTATTGACCTGGACGCCACCGAAGACCAGCTCGATTTCCCGGTGATTTATACCAATGCGAAATTGGGCGTCGCTCATCTGAAAGTGGGCGACGATTCGACGACATTGCAGCCGCTCTTCGAGCAAATCGTGAAATCCATCCCGCCTCCATCGGGTGATCCCGCCGCCGCGCTGCAGATTCAGGTGACCAACCTCGATTACAGCGACTTTCTTGGGCGCGTGGCGATCGCTCGCGTTTTTGGCGGAACTTTAGTGCGCGGCACGGAAGTGGGCATCGTCAAGCTGGATGGAAAAATTCAGCCGACGAAGATCACCAAGCTCTTCACGTTTCGCGGGCTGGAACGGGATGAGGCCGAGCAGGTGATGGCCGGAGACATCGTCGCCATCGCAGGCGTGGAAGGCATTCAAATCGGCGAAAGCATCACCGACTTAGCCAACCCAGCGCCTCTAGAGCCCCTCACCATTGACGAACCCACGCTGACCATGGTGTTTACGATCAACACCTCTCCCTTCGCTGGCCGCGAAGGACAATACGTGACCTCGCGTGACCTGCGCGCGCGACTCGAAAAGGAATTGCTGACAAACGTTTCGCTGCGCGTGGAAGACACCGGCACCACCGACGCTTTCCGCGTTCTCGGCCGTGGCGAATTGCAACTCGCGATTCTGATCGAGACCATGCGCCGCGAAGGCTACGAGCTTATGGTGGGCAAGCCCGAAATCGTAGTGCGCACGGAAAACGGCCGCCGCCTCGAGCCTCTGGAATTGCTGATCGTTGATTGCCCCGAAAATTTCATAGGCATCGTGATGGAGTTGCTGGGAAACCGCCGCGGCGAAATGAAAAAAATGGTGAACCACAATTCCGGCCGCGTGCGCATGGAATTCAGCATCCCCTCGCGTGGGCTGATCGGATTGCGCAGCCAGTTGATGACCGATACGCGCGGCACCGCGCTGATCCATTCGCTTCTCGAAGGCTGGACGGAATATGCCGGCGACATGGCCATGCGGCTCACCGGCGCGCTGGTGTCCGATCGCGGCGGAGTTTCCACTGCTTACGCTATCTGGGGCATCCAGGAACGCGGCGAAATGTTCGTGGGACCCGCAATCGAAGTATATGAAGGAATGATCCTGGGTGAGAACGCGCGCGAAGACGACATGAACGTGAACGTCACCAAGGAAAAAAAGCAGACCAACATGCGCTCGTCCTCAGCCGACGAAGCCATCCGCCTGATTCCTCCGCGCGACATGACCCTGGAAAAAGCCATCGAGTTCATTGCGGACGACGAGTTTGTCGAAGTCACGCCGAAATCCATTCGCCTGCGCAAGAAAGTTCTGGACGCCAAAAAGCGCCCCAAGCGCTGGCAGGAAATACGCGCCAGCACGGAGTCGGCCTAGCTTTTTCTCTTCTTCAGCCGTCTAAAACGGAGACTGTGGCGGTCCAAAAGGCCCAAATCTCCCGATTTGGAACCAAGGTCAATCTGTCCGGTAGCGGGACGAATGATTCCCATGAGCGGGCAAAATGACCTTACTTCGCGCTTGCAATACACCTCTAAATAGCACAATATAAACAACTTATATGAGCTGTAACACCGGAATTCGATTTGCGATGTATATATGCGAGGTTGGTATCCGTGGACATAGTAAGACCCGAAATTAAGCACAAGAAGAAGATGCGGCGCATCGGCTACATCGCAGCTGCGGTGGTGCTAATTCCGCTAGTGACCTATGCGCTATCGCGGCTGAAGCCGGCGGCGCCCAGTGTGGACTCCGGCACCGTCTGGACCGGCACCGTGAAGCGCGGGCCGATGCTGCGCGACGTTCGCGGCTTGGGCACGCTCGTGCCGGAAACCATCCGCCTGATCCCCGCAGTGACAGACGGACAGGTTCAGACGCGCTACCTTCTGCCCGGCACTCCCGTCAAAGCGAACACCGTGATTTTTGATTTGATCAATCCTCAGCTACAACAAGAGACGCTCGACGCGGAGTATCAGTTGAAAGGCGCACAAGCGGCCTACGAGCAGACCAAAGCCCAGCTGCAAAACCAGCTGATGGACAAGCGCACGTCGGCCGCGAGCATTTCTTCGCAATATCGCACGGCGGAAATGGTGCGGCAGACAAAAGAACAGCTGGGAGCGAACGGCCTCGCGCCGGAACTCGACGTGAAAACGGCGCAGGTGCAGGCGGAGGAATTGGCCAAGGAAAATGATCTGGCGCAGAAAGAAGTGGAGACATTCGATAACTCCATCTCCGCGCAGTTAGCCGTACAGGAAGCGACCGTAAATCAGAAGCACGCGATGTATGAGCTGAAGAAATCGCAAATGGACCAGCTGCACATCCGGCCCGGAATTGACGGCATGTTGCAGGAACTCGATGTGGAAGTCGGACAGAAAGTGACCATGGGCACCGTGCTGGCGCGTGTGGCGCAACCCACCCACTTGAAAGCGCAACTGAAGATCGCCGAGACGCAGGCAAAAGACATTCTGATTGGACAGAAGGCGACGGTGGATACGCACAACGGAATCATTCCAGGACACGTCACGCGCATTGACCCCGCCGTCGTAAACGGAACCGTTACCGTGGACGTTGGTCTCGATGGCCCGTTGCCCACAGGCGCGCGACCGGATTTGAGCGTCGAAGGAACTGTCGAGATCGAGCGGCTTGCGGATGTGCTGTTCGTCGAGCGTCCGGTGCATGGCGAAGCCAACAGCACCGTGGGGATCTTCAAAGTCGTGGACGACGGCAAGGAAGCCACGCGCGTGCAAGTGCAGCTGGGCCGCACTTCCGTGAACACCGTGGAAATCGTGAAGGGTCTGGAGATCGGCGACAAAGTGATCCTTTCCGATATGTCGGCTTGGGACAACTACGATCGCGTGCAGTTGAAGTAGCTATTGCTGTAAAGCAGGGAACTTTTTCAGGCGTCAGGCTCGTACCTACTCATGGGACTGAGATTCGAAGGAGCGCAGAATGACTACGACGGAACAAGGGCTGATTCGCCTCGATGGCGTCACCAAAGTTTTCTACACCGATGAAGTGGAGACGCACGCTCTGAGCGGCGTCCATCTCGAAATCAAGAATGGAGAATTTCTCTCCATCGCTGGACCTTCCGGATGCGGAAAATCCACGCTGCTTTCGATCCTGGGTTTGCTGGATTCGCCCACCGAAGGCAATTACTGGATCAACACGCAGGCAGTGGCGAATCTGTCGCTTTCAGACCGCACGCGCATTCGCAACCGCGAGATCGGCTTCATCTTTCAGGCATTCAATCTGATTGGTGACCTCACGGTGTACGAAAATGTCGAGTTGCCACTCACCTACCGAAGCATGGCCGCGGCAGAGCGCAAGAAGCGCGTGCAGGAAGTGCTGGAGCGCGTGGGCATGGCGCACCGCATGAAGCATTATCCGTCGCAACTCTCCGGCGGTCAGCAACAGCGCGTGGCTGTGGCGCGCGCTCTGGTGGGCTCTCCTTCCATCCTGCTGGCGGACGAACCGACCGGTAACTTGGACTCCAAAAACAGCGAAGCGGTGGTGGATCTGCTTCGCCAGTTGCACCGCGAAGGCGCCACCATCTGCATGGTGACGCACGACCCGCGCTACGCCAGCATCGCGGACCGCACCATTCACCTGTTCGACGGACGCATCGTCGAAGAAACTCTAGGCACGCGCACCGCGAGCGTCTAGACGGAATCTGACAACCCAGCCATTACAGCGTCTGAAAACAGTTTTTCAGCGCCGCGGGATGTGTGTGTCTGGAGGCGTTCAGAAATGGAAACCCTGATCCAAGACCTGAAATACGCGGCGCGCGTGCTCCTGAAGAGCCCGGGCTTCGTAGCGATTGCGGTGCTGACGCTGGCGTTGGGAATCGGCGCAAACACGGCGCTATTTTCGGTGGTGAACGGCGTGCTGCTGCGGCCACTGCCGTACTCGCGGCCCAGCGAATTGGTGATTCTCTCCGAGAAATCACCGAATTTCGAAAGCTTTTCTATTTCTTATCCTAATTTCTTGGACTGGCAGCGCAGCAATTCCAGTTTCACGTCCATCGCGGCCTATCGCAGCGACGATTTCAGCATCACCGGAAGCGGGGAAGCGGAGCGCGTGCGTGTGGGCTTGGTTTCCGCGGACTTCTTCGAAACCCTGGGAGTGAACCCGGCTCGCGGACGGCTGTTTACCGAGGACGATGATCGCCTGGGCTCCGCGCCCGTGGCATTGATCACCGCGGGATTATGGCAGCGCAAATTCGGCTCCGCGCCGGACATCGTCGGAAAAAGAATCACGATGAATGGCGGCGGCTACACGGTCATAGGCGTGATTCCCGCGAGTTTTCAACTGGAGTCCACGAATTTTGGCATCAAGGATGTTTTTGTTCCCATCAGCCAAAACAAGGATCCGCTGTTCCGCGATCGTGACGTCCACCCAGGAATACGCGCGCTCGGTCGCTTGAAGCCCGGTGTGACGCTCGCGGCGGCGCAGGCAGACATGGATCAGATCGCGAATAATCTCGCCCTCTCGTATCCCGACGCAGATAAAGGCGCGGGCGTCAGCCTGGTTCCGCTGAAGAAAGATATCGTCGGCGACGTTCAGCCGTTCCTGTGGGTGCTGCTCGGAGCCGTCGGATTTGTATTGCTCATCGCCTGCGTAAACGTTGCGAACCTGCAACTGGCCCGCGCCACTACCCGCGCCCGGGAATTCGCGATTCGTTCCGCGCTGGGTGCTAGCCAGTCGCGCGTAATTCGTCAATTGCTCACGGAAAGCATTCTGATCGGGCTCGCTGGCGGAGCCCTCGGCTTGGTGCTGGCCGCGTGGGGAACTCAGGCGGCTCTGAAAGTGTTGCCGGAGACTCTGCCGCGAGCGCAGGACGTCGGTGTGGACGGACGCGTTCTGATATTCACACTTCTTGCTTCGAGTGTGGCGGGAGTTCTTTTTGGCTTGGCGCCTGCGCTGAAGATCGCGCGGCCGAACCTGCAGGAAACATTGAAAGAGAGCGGCCGCGGCGCGAGCGGCACGCGGCACCGGGCGCAGGGCATATTCGTCGTGGTCGAAATGGCCATGGCGCTGGTGCTGCTGATCGGCGCCGGACTGATGATTCGCAGCCTGCTGGATCTCTGGAATGTGAATCCGGGTTTCAATCCGCAGGGAGTCTTGACGTTCGCCGTCTCACTCTCACCTTCTCTGGGAACAAACGCGACTACCAGCCGCAACGCCATTCGCGAAATGGATGAACGATTGAAGCACATTCCCGGAGTCGAGAGCGTTTCGTCCACTGGCGGCTCCTTGCCCATGACCGGCGACAATGAATTTCCTTTTTGGCTCGGCGGCCAACCCAAACCCGCCAGTCAGAGTGACATGAAGCAGTCGCTTTTCTATTTCGCCGGGCCCGATTATTTGAGCGCGATGGGAATTCCGCTGCATCGTGGGCGCTTTTTCACCCCGGACGATAACGAACATTCGCCGCCGGTGATCGTGATTGATGAAAGTTTCGCGCGCGAATATTTTCCGAATCAGGATCCCATCGGCAAGCGCATCAACATCGGCATTATTGACACGGAGCCCGAGATTGTCGGAGTTGTCGGCCACGTGAAGCATTGGGGCCTGGACACCGACGGCGATGCCAAACATCCGATCATGGCGCAAACCTACATGCCGATGATGCAGCTTCCCGACGTGCTCTGGACTGGGCCGCCGGCAGCAGCTGTGGTGGTGCGGACCAAAGGGTCTCCGGCCGGCCTCGTGCCCTCGATCCGCGACGCCATCGAGAAAATGAACGGCGAGAACGTGATGTACGAGACAAGACCGCTGGAACAAATCCTGGCGGAGTCGCTGGCGGCTCGCCGCTTCTCGATGATCTTGCTCGGCGTTTTCGCGGCGCTCGCGCTGCTGCTCTCCAGCATCGGGATTTACGGAGTGATTTCGTACGTAGTGGGCCAGCGCACGCACGAAATTGGCATCCGCATGGCGCTGGGCGCGCAACGCAGCCACGTGCTGCGGCTGATGCTGGGAGAAGGAATGAAAATGGCGCTGGTGGGCGTCGCCATCGGAGTGGCCGCGGCGCTCGGGCTGACGCAGCTGATGGCGAGCATGCTCTTCGGCGTCAGCGCCACGGATCCACTTACCTTTTGCGGCGTAGCCCTGGTGCTAACAGGCGTCGCGCTCGCGGCCTGTTACATCCCGGCGCGCCGCGCGATGCGCGTGGATCCGATGGTGGCGCTGCGATACGAGTGAGCAGTGGCGAGTGATAAGTGACGAGTTACAAAGAATCTCTTGCTCATTACTCGTCACTCATCACTTCCTAAGGGGCGGCAATGGAAAACCTGCTGCAGGACATTCGCTTCGCGCTGCGAACCCTCGGAAAAAATCCGGGGTTTACGCTGGTCGCTGTCCTAACGCTGGCGCTTGGAATCGGCGCGAACGCGGCGATCTTTTCGCTTACGGATCAAGTTCTGCTGCGTTTGCTCCCCGTCGAACGTCCGCGCGAGCTCGTCGTCCTCTCCTCACCGGGTATAACGTACGGCCGATCTTGGAACGACATCGAGGGCGGGCCGTCCTTCTCCTATCCGATGTACAAAGATTTGCGCGATCGCAACGAAGTGTTCGCAGGCCTGCTGGCTAGTTTTCACGTGCCAGTAAACGTGGCGGGACAAGGACAGTCACAGCTCGCCGAAGGCATGCTTGTTAGCGGCAATTATTTCCAGGTGCTGGGCGTGCGGCCCTTTCTCGGGCGAGTTTTTAGTGCACAAGACGAAACTGCGGCTGGCGCGAATCGTGTGACGGTACTCGGCTATGGATACTGGACGCGGCATTTCGGCAGCGATCCGAATATCTTGAATAAACAACTCACCGTCAACGGTGCTTTGCTGACCGTTGTGGGAGTCGCAGGTTCTGGATTCACGGGAGTACAAGTCGGACTGATTCCGGACGTGTACATCCCGGTAACGATGAAAGCGCAGATGACTCCGAACTGGGACGGGCTTGCTGACCGAAATGATCATTGGCTGACGATGTTGGCACGGCTAAAGCCGGGAAAGTCTGCAAGCAAGGCTCAGGCAGGGCTGGCCCCTCTGTACCACGCAATCATGGAAGAGGACGCCACCGCTGTGAAGCTATCGCCGAAAAATCGGCAGGAATTCGTGAATCGCAAGCTACTGCTCGGCACGGGATCGCACGGCCGGCTCGTGCTGCAGCACGACACCAAACAGCCGCTACTCGTCCTGATGGCGATGGTTGGGCTGGTGCTGTTGATTGCGTGCGCCAATCTGGCCGGCCTGCTAATCGCGCGCGGCGAAGGGCGGCAGCGCGAGATTGCACTGCGGCTGGCGCTGGGAGCAGGCCGCTTGCGGTTGGTGCGCCAACTCATGACAGAAAGTTTACTGCTGGCGCTGGGGGGTGGCGCAGCAGGTCTGGCGCTAGCTTCGTGGACGCTCGGCGTGATCGTCAGTTCGATTCCTGAAAATGAGGGCGCTTCGGGGCTCGCCGCACAGCTCGATTATCGCGTGCTGATTTTCGCTTGTGCGGTTTCACTTGTCACGGGCGTGTTGTTTGGATTGATCCCTGCGATTCGCGCCACGCGCACGGATTTGCAGAGCGTTTTGAAGGATCAAGGTGCGAATGTATCCGGCGGAAAGACCAACGTGCGTGTGCGCAAGTCCTTGATGGTCTCGCAAATTGCATTGACCGCGGTGTTGCTAGCCGCAGCCGGCTTGTTCGCGCACAGTTTGTTGAAACTGAAGACGCAGGACCTCGGCGTTCGTCCGGACCATGTGCTGGAATTTTCGATCTCGCCAGAATTGAACCGTTATGCTCCGCCGCAGACCATCGCGCTTGCGGACCGCATACGAAAAAGCATCGAATCATTGCCGGGCGTGCGCTCGGTCAGCGCGTCCCAAATACCGATGCTCGCCGACAGCAATACGTCATCCAACATTACCGTCCCGGGCTACAACGCGCAGGAAGACGAAGACATGGACGTGGACCAAAACTGGGTGGGTCCGGCCTTTCTGGCAACCATGGGCATTCCGCTGCTGAATGGACGGGAGTTCTCCGAGGCCGACGCCAGCGCGGCGCCTAAAGTTGCAATCATCAACGAAGCAATGGCGCGCCGCTTCTTCGCAGGCCGCAACCCCGTTGGCCTGTCGTTTGGTTTTGGAGGCGGAAAGGGCACCAAGATCGACACGGAAATTGTCGGCGTGGTGAAGGACAGCAAGAACACCGATGTGAAGCAGGCGGCTCGCCCATTCGTCTTCTTGCCGTATTCCCAGAGCGAGCACGCCGGAAACGCGACATTTTACGTGCGCACGAATCAGGATCCCGTCGCGCTGACCGCCACGGTCCGCAACCTGATTGCAGGGTTCGACGCCAGCCTGCCAGTCTACGGTGTGAAAACTTTGACGGCGCAGGTGGAGGAAATCATGTTCACTGACCGCCTGGTTACGATTTTTTCGCTTTGCCTCGGGTTGCTCGCGTCGCTGCTCGCGGCCGTGGGTTTGTACGGCGTGATGGCTTACGTGGTGGCGCGGCGAACCCGAGAAATCGGGATTCGCATAGCGCTGGGAGCCACGCAAAAGAATGTGGCTTGGATGATCCTGCGCGAAATCCTCGGGATGTTGGCGGCGGGCCTGTGTGTAGGGCTCATAGCCGCGTACGGCATCGGCAAAGTCATCGAATCGCTGTTGTTTGGAGTGAAAGCCAGCGACCCGATTGTCTTCGTCCTCGCGGCGGGACTGCTCGCCGCGGTCGCGCTGCTGGCGGGCTGGCTGCCATCGCGCAAAGCTGCAAACGTGGATCCCATGGTCGCGCTGCGTTATGAATGAGCGCGCGGGCGGGAACTTCCGCGCGTGAAATGACGTATCTGTTGTGGAAGGCGCGGCCACGAGAATAGCAATAAATTGCGTTGCACGGATGGGCGTCTGCTGACGGGCTATCATCGACCATTGCGCGCCACCAATCATTAATCACCGGTCACTTCGCAAGGATCACGGAGCTGAAAATGGAAACTCTGCTGCAAGACATTCGCTACGGCGCGCGCATGCTGATGAAAAATCCCGGATTCCTGATTGTCGCCGTGATCACCTTGGCGCTGGGCATCGGCGCGAACACCGCCATCTTCAGCATGGTGGATGCTTTTCTGCTGCGTCCGCTTCCAGTGAAAGATCCCGCGCAAATTACGGTTCTGGCATTCCAGCAGAAACAGGGAAATTTCCTGACGCAATTCTCGCTCGCTGATTATCGCGACATTCGCGATCAATCCACCGGCGTGTTTTCCGATGTCTTCGCGTACCAGTTCGGCTTGGATGGCCTGAGCGTTGACGGCAAAGCCGACCGGGTTATGACCAACTATGTCACCGGCAATTATTTTTCCGCGCTGGGCCTGAAACCGGCGCTGGGCCGTTTGATTTTGCCGTCGGAAGGCGATGTGCCGGGCGCGGATCCCGTCATGGTTCTCGGCTATTCCTATTGGCGGACTCGCTTCGGCGGCGATCCGGGAGTTATCGGGCGAAGAGTTTCGGTGGATGGTCAGCCGATCACCATCGTCGGCGTCGCCCCCAAAGATTTCGTCGGTGTCTATCCGATTTTAAGCGTGCAAGGGTATTTGCCGATGGGCATGGCAACCATTGTCGGCAATCCTAGCGACTTCATGACCAACCGCCAGATTCGCAACGTGCCGATCCTGGCGCGGCTGCGGCCCGGCGCGAGTATGCAGCAGGCGCAGGCCGCATTGGCCGTCATATCTCAAAGGCTCGCTCAGGAATATCCGGAGGCGCACAAAAACCTCAGCGTTCAAGCGTTTCGTGAACTGGAAGCGCGGCCGAATCCCGATCCCAATCACACCGTGTTCGTAGTGGGTGGCCTTTTTCTGGGCCTGGCAGTGATGGTGCTGTTGCTCGCGTGCGTCAACGTGGCCAATATCTTGCTCGTCAGGTCCACGGTGCGCGAACGTGAAATGGCCATTCGCGCCGCTCTGGGCGCAGCGCGAATCCGTATGATCCGGCAGCTGCTCACCGAAAGCGTTTTGCTGGCGCTGTTGGGCGGTGTGGCGGGCGTTCTGTTGGGCTATTGGGGCAGCTCCGCGCTCGGCTCGATCAATGTTCAGACGGACCTTCCGGTTCATTTCGATTTCGGTTTTGACTGGCGCGTTTTTGGCTTCGCCACCGCGGCGGCATTGCTCACCGGAATCATCGTCGGCATCGTGCCGGCCGTGCGCGCCTCGCGTGGAAATTTGAGCGCGATTCTGCACGAAGGCGGCCGCGGCGTGGTGGGCGGGAAGAATCGTCTGCGCAGCACGCTGGTGGTGGTGCAAGTGGCGGGTTCCCTCATGCTGCTCATCATCGCCGGATTATTCACGCGCAGCCTGGCGCAGGCGCAACGCACCGATCTCGGTTTCAAACCCGATCACGTCCTGAACCTGATCATGGATCCGAACGAAATCGGTTACAACCAGTCGCAAACGCGCGACTTCTACAAAAATCTCTTGCAGCGTGTTCGCGCGCTTCCCGGAGTCGTCTCCGCCTCCACCGCCAATGCCACCCCCATGGGCTACTACAACAATTTCGATTCCCTCAACATCGCGGGATACCAGCCGCCACCGGGCCAGCCCGCTCCGGCTTCCCTGTACAACACGATTTCCACCGACTATTTTCCGACGATGGGAGTTTCTCTGCTGCGTGGCAGAAACTTCACCGAAGCCGACGACGAGAATGGACAGTATGTCGCGATTGTCAGTGAAGCGATGGCCAAGCAGTTCTGGCCAGACAAAGATCCCATCGGCCGCCAATTTCAGATGACGACCGACCCCAAGCACCCGCTGGTGGTTGTCGGCGTAGCCAAGGACATTCGCTTCAACGGCCTCACTGGCCCTTTTAGCCCGATGTTCTACGCGCCGTACTTGCAACATCAAACCGGAAATTCGCTGCAAGTTCTGCAATTACGCACAGCAGGCGCGCCAGAAACAATGATTCCGGAAGTCGAGCACACCATCGAATCCCTCGCGCCACAGCTTCCGGTCTTCGATGTGCAGACGATGACCCAGGCGCTCAACACGCTGAATGGTCTGCTCTTCTACAAAATTGGCGCGGTGCTTGCGGCGCTACTCGGAATGTTGGGATTGGTGCTGGCTATCGTCGGAGTTTACGGCGTGGTGTCCTACGCCGCCACGCAAAAGACGCACGAGATCGGCGTGCGCATGGCATTGGGCGCTCAGCCCACGGACATTCTGAAAATGGTGTTTCGCGAAGGATTGCTGATCGTCGGAGTGGGGCTGCTAGTGGGCATTGCCGGCGCGCTGGCTGCCGGGAAAGTAGTGGGCAGCTTTCTGACGGTGAGCGCTCGCGATCCGCTGACGTATTCAATTGTGACCGCGATACTGCTGATCGTGGCGCTCAGCGCATGCTTCATTCCCGCCCGGCGCGCGATGCGTGTGGATCCGATGGTAGCACTGCGATACGAATAACCAGTGACGAGTGGCAAGCAATAACTGACGTGTGACAAGTGATTCGCGACGAGCGCTGACGGGGAAGGTTGGCCGTTTCTTATCACTCGTCACTTATGACTCATCACTTCTTTAGGAGGTACGATGGGAACTTTGCTGCAGGATCTGCGCTACGGAATCCGCATGCTGGCGAAAAGTCCCGGTTTCACGGTGCTAGCGGTTATCACTTTGGCGCTGGGCATCGGCGCGAATACCGCCATCTTTTCCGTGATCAATTCCGTCGTCCTGCGGCCGCTGCCATTTCACGAGCCCGCGCGCCTGGTGGCACTGTGGCAAACCGAAAGCGCGCCGGGAAATTTTCCACTCACCGGACCCGATTATCTGGACTGGGAAGCGCAGAGCCGCACTCTCGAAGCTACCAGCCTCTATTCCTGGGAACGGTCGGCCAACGCCAGCGGCGCCGGTGAGGCCGAAGCCGCTTCCGCAATCAGCACCCAGGCAAATTTTTTCACTGTGCTCGGTGTGCAACCGCAAATCGGTCGCGCCTTCGACGCCGGCGAAGATCAGGTCGGAAAAAATCACGTGGCGATCCTGAGCAACGCCTTCTGGCGTAAGAAATTCGGCGGCCACTCCGATGTCTTGGGCAAAACCGTCGAGCTGAATGACGAGCCTTACTCCATCATCGGCGTGCTACCTCCCTGGTTCAATTTTCGGCAGGCCACGGAAATTTGGACGCCCATGGACATGACACGCAAGGCGCTGGGGCCGCGCGGCTCGCACGCCTATCGCGCCATCGCCAGGCTCAAAACCAATGTAACCGTGGCCCAGGCTCAGGCCGAACTGAACAGCATCATCACGCAGGTCGCAAAACAAAATGGAAATACCGATAAGTACAACGGAGCGATCGTCGTTCCTCTCGCTCAAGAGCTAACGGGGAGCTCTCGGGAAAGTCTTTTCATCCTGCTCGGCGCCGTTGCGCTGGTTCTGCTGGTGGCTTGCGCCAATGTTGCGAATTTGATGCTGGCGCGCGCCAGCAATCGCCAGCGCGAAATCGCCGTGCGCGCTGCGATGGGCGCCGGACGGTGGCGCTTGGCGCGACAACTGCTCACCGAAAGTATTTTGCTTTCTCTGCTGGGCGCCGCACTTGGGCTTTTGGGCGCGTTCTGGGCGGTATCTTTTCTGCAGTCGGCCGAGACCCTGCCGATCCCTCGCGCCAATCCCATTCAAATTGACGTGACCGTTCTGCTTTTCACGATCGGTGTCAGCATTTTGGTGGGCACGTTGTTCGGCCTGGTGCCGGCGATGCAATCCTTCCGGCTGAACCTCAGCGAGGAACTCAAATCCAGCGCACAGGCTGTGGTCAGTCCGTCTGGAACGCGCCGGCTGCTGCGCGATGCGCTGGTCGTCGGCGAAATTGCCGCTTCGCTCGCGTTGCTGATCGGCGCGGGTCTGCTGCTGCGTAGTTTCGCAAGCTTGCGCAATTCCGGAATTGGCGTGCAAATGGAAAACGTAATCACCATGGGCGTAAATCTGCCCAAGGCGAAATACCAGACGCTCGCGGCGCGCCGCCAGTTCTTTGACCAGCTGATCGAGCGCATCGAGCGCGAACCAGGCGTGCAAGCGGCGGCAGTCTCCACCGAAATTCCTCTGGAAGGCGGCAACAACGGGTACGTCACCGTGGATGGCCAAAGCGATCCCGCTCTCGCGACTCAGCTCGTGGAATGGAACAACATCACGCCGGACTATTTTCGCGTGTTCGGCGTACCCGTCGCGCAAGGTCGCGTTTTCGGCGCCGAAGATATGGAACGCACGGCTGTTGTGAATTTGAAACTGGACGATCTTTATAAGAATGATCCGAACCTGAAAACGTTGCCGGCGGAAATTGGATTTGTTGCCACCATCAACCGCAAGATGGTCCAATTGTATTGGCCGAAACAGGATGCGCTCGGCAAAGTGTTTCACGCTGGCGGCATTCCGGTCACCGTCATCGGCGTCGTTGGCGACGTGAAAGAGTGGGAAATACGCAAAGATGCGCCTCCCCAAGCGTATTTCCCGCTTACAGCGGCCCTCGACAATGAAGGATTTGGAATGCAACTGACGGTGAAGACCAGCGTCGCTCGGCGTGACGCACTGGCGGCGATTCGCGGCGATCTGCGCGCGCTTGATGGCGGCCTGGCCATCTTCCGCCCGCGCACCATGGACGAAGTAGTCGCCGACGCCATGCAGGACACCAGCGAACAAACCATGCTGCTCGGAATTTTTGCTGGGCTCGCGCTGCTGCTTGCTGCCGTAGGAATTTACGGAGTGATGGCCTACGTCGTCACGCAACGCACGCACGAAATCGGCGTGCGCATGGCGCTCGGCGCGCAGCAGCAGGACGTACTGCGGCTGGTCCTCGGTGAAGGCTCCCGGCTCACTGCCATCGGTGTGAGCCTTGGTCTCGTCGCCGCTTTCGCTCTCACGCGATTGCTGCACGCGCTGCTTTTCGGCGTCAGTGCCAGTGATCCGTACACTTTCGCCGGAGTCTCCATCCTGCTCGCTCTCGTCGCCATGGCGGCGTGCTACCTCCCAGCGCGCCGCGCTTCGCGAGTCGATCCGATGGTTGCTTTGCGTTACGAATGAAGACGCGCCGAGCGTCGTCGTGCTGAGGGCGCAAAGCCACCGAAGGCGCTCTCTTTAGCTAAAAGTTTTCTTGGAGTTCAACAATGGAAACGCTGCTGCAAGATATTCGCTACGGCATTCGCATGCTGGCGAAAAATCCTGGATTTACCGCCATCGCCGTTCTTACTCTGGCGCTGGGTATTGGTGCGAACACCGCGATCTTCTCCGTCGTCAATGCCGAGCTTCTGCGTCCGCTGCCCTATCGCGATCCTGGCCAGCTGGTGCGCGTGGCGACAGCGAACGCGAGAATCCACACCGTCAGCGGCGCGGTTTCCTATCCCGATTTCTCCGACTGGCGCTCGCAGAATCACGTTTTCCAGAATATGGCCGCGTACGTGGACTCGAGCTTCGCGCTTACCGACATCGAGCAACCTGCACACCTGGCGGCAGCGACCGTTTCCGCCAGGATGTTCGATCTGTTGGAAGTTTCGCCGGAATTGGGCCGCGGGTTTCAGCCGGAAGACGATGAGCCGCACCATCATGTCGTAATTCTCAGCCATAGTCTGTGGAAGGAGCGTTTCGGCGGCGACCCGCAGATCATCGGCCGCGTGATTACGCTCGATAACAGCGCCTACACCGTGGTGGGCGTGATGCCCGCAAGCTTTCAGTATCTGCTACAACGCGAGACGCCAGCGCTGTGGTCCAGCTTCAGTCCTCTGCGGGAATCTACTGCGGATTCGCCCGCGATGTCCGACCAGCGCGATGCGCATTTCATGAGAGTGATCGCGCGATTGAAGCCCGGCGTCACGGTGGCAGAGGCGCAATCCAACATGGACGTGATCACTGCCTCGCTGGCCGAGCAATATCCCGACACCAATAAATACTTCAGCGCGCACGTGGTTTCCGAGCAGGAAGAATTGACGCACAGCATCCGTCCGGCGCTGTTCGTCATGATGGTCGCGGTGGGATTCGTGCTTCTCATCGCCTGTGTGAACGTCGCGAATCTGCTGCTGGCGCGGGCCACTGGGCGCACGCGCGAAATCGCCATCCGTTCGGCGCTGGGCGCGGGACGCAAACGCGTGGTCCGGCAGCTCCTCACCGAAAGTTTTCTGCTGGCGCTCATGGCCGGCGCGCTTGGACTGCTGCTGGCGTTGTGGGGTAGCGCCGCCCTTGTGCGCTACAGCCCAGCCAATCTGCCACGCATCGCTGAAATTCAGATGGACGGCTGGGTGCTGGCCTTCACCATGGGATTATCGCTGGCCACCGGAATGTTGTTCGGGCTCGCGCCTGCTCTGCAGGTGTCGCACGCCAATATCGTGGACGCTTTATAGGAAGGCGCGCTCAGCTCTACCGCAGGACGCGGACGTCACGCCTTGCGCAGTTCTCTGGTCATCGTGGAAATGGCGCTAGCGCTAGTGCTGCTGGTCGGCAGCGGACTGCTGATTCGCAGCCTGCTGCATTTGCAGAACGTGAATCCGGGATTCGACGCGCACAACGTGATGACGTCCAACGTGGATTTGCCGGACGCGAAATACACGGACGCCAAGAAAGCTCAATATTTCACGGATCTGATGCCGCACCTCAACTCGCTGCCGGGAGTGCAATCCGCGGCGGGGATTTATCCGTTGCCAATGGGCGGCGACGAAATTCGCACGAGCTTTCAGGTTGACGGGCATCCGGTCGCGAAGAGCGAAGAGGCGCACACTTCTCTTCGCGACGTGACGCCGGATTATTTTGCGACGATGCGGATTCCCATTCTGCAGGGCCGCGATTTCGGCGCGCAGGATCAAGTCGCTTCCACGCCGGTCATCATCATCAACGAGGCGCTCGCGCGTCAGGTCTTCGCCGGCGAGAATCCGATTGGAAAACACATCATGCCCGAAGTTGGGCAGGGCGCAAGCGAGCCGGTGATGCGCGAAATCGTCGGTGTGGTGGGTAACGTGAAATCTCGCGACTTGAGCGATGAGTGGACGCCCGAATCGTACATCCCCTACGCGCAACTATCGTTCGGCTCTTTGACTCTGGTGGTGCGCTCCGCGCAAGACGCCCACAGCCTCGCCAAGTCAATCGCCGAAACTGTGCGTTCGCTCGACAAGGACCTGCCCGCTTACGCGCCCAAAACCGTGGAAGACTATCTGAACGGCACCATCGCCCAGCCACGCTTCAATACCTATCTGCTGGGAATTTTTGCGGCCTTGGCGATGCTGCTGACGGCCGTTGGCCTGTATGGAGTGATTTCGTACTCCGTGGCGCAGCGCACCCATGAACTCGCCATCCGCATGGCCCTGGGCGGTCAGCCGCGAGACATGCTGCGCCTCGTCGTGGGCCAAGGTTTGCGTCTAGCGATCTTCGGAGTCGGCATCGGCTTGGCTGCCGCCTTCGCGCTGATGCATTTTCTATCCAGCATGCTCTTCGGCGTTAGCACCGCCGACCCGATTTCCTACGTCGCCGTGGTGAGTCTCCTCCTCGCTGTCGTGATCGTCGCTTGCTACGTCCCGGCCCGGAGCGCTATGCACGTGGATCCGATGGTGGCGCTACGCTACGAGTAGATCTCATCGATTGAGGACGCGACAAACGATAGACCGCTGAGTATGTTCGGGCACAGCTAGGTGCGTGAGAGCCAAGCGGCTAAATTAAGGATATCTGCAATCTATGAACGGGCACTGTCCGAAATCGCAACAAGCATTCCCGCAACTGGTCATACGCGACCTTTCAGGGCGCTCATCCAAGCTTTAAGCTACTGTAAACACACGTCTTATATTAATATTGGCCTGGAATCCCACCTGCCCATATTCGGAAGGCACTGAACCAGCGAACTCTCCGCAACCAGCTCAGCGGGGCTCGAATGATAAAGGTCATGACGCTCGAATCCACTACCGAAAGTCCCGCTACGCAGCCGCGAGTCCTCATCGCGGACGACCAGCCCGACATCCTGGAAGCCCTGCGTCTGTTGCTGAAAGGACACGGTTACGTGACAGAGTCGGTCACGTCGCCCGCAGCCTTGTTTGCCGCCATTTCCCAGAATGGATTTGATCTGATTTTGATGGACCTTAACTATGCTCGCGACACCACCTCCGGCCGTGAGGGCATCGATCTACTGGCGCGACTGAAAGCCACCGAAAACGCGCCCCCGATCGTGGTGATGACGGGTTGGGCCACCGTCGGCCTGGCGGTGGAAGCGATGCAACAAGGCGTGGGAGATTTCGTCGAAAAGCCCTGGGTCAATTCCCGCTTGCTCGAGATTCTGCATAAACAAGTTCAGATCGGCCGCGAGCGCCGCGACGCTCGCCAAAAAGCCGCGGCCAACACTATCGCGCAGACCGAAATCGCCTCGCAGCTTCACGCCCAGGACCGCGAGATTGCCGAAGCGCGCTCGATTCAGCAGGGATTTCTGCCGAAAGAGATCCCGCAATTGCACGGATTCGATATTGCCGGGGCCTGGCAACCGGCGCGCGTGGTGGGCGGCGATTATTACGACGTCCTTCCGTTTGGGCAAGAGACGCTGGGCATATGCATCGGCGACGTTGCCGGAAAAGGCATGCCCGCGGCGCTGCTAATGTCCAATCTGCAGGCGGCTTTTCGCGGCTTCGCTTCCCCGTCGCTTGCTCCGGAAAATTTGTGCAGCCGGCTGAATTCGCTCATCTGCCGCAATATCGCCACCGATCGCTTCATCACATTTTTCTACGCCCTGCTGGACGGCGCGGCACGCCAACTGCGTTACACCAACGCCGGGCACAATGCGCCAATCGTGTTCCATCGCGACGGCACGCATGACCGCCTGCTGGAAGGCGGCGGCATTCTCGGAGTGTTTCCCATCCAGGAGTTTTCCACGGGTAACTACGACTTGGCATCAGGCGACCGCGTGCTGCTTTTTACCGACGGTGTGACGGAAGCGCACGTTCCGGAAGGCGAAGAGTTCGGTGAAGCGCGCCTGCTCGAGCTACTGGAAGAAAATCGCGAAGCTAGCGCCGAAGATTTGCAGAGAATCGTTTTGCAAGCCGCGGGCGAGTTCTGCCACGGCCATTGGCACGACGACGCCACGCTGATCGTCATCGCCGTGGAATAATCATGGCGGGTGAGCGCGCCAACGATTCGTGGCGTCGAATCTGCGGCATCAGAAATTCGAACCGAGGAGCAAACGATCGTGATCAAACTGATTGACGTCGAAAAATTTTACGAATCCGGCGCGGGCAAGACGTGGGTGCTCCGCCGCATCAACCTGGAAATCCACGAAGGTGATTTCATCACCGTCATGGGTCCGTCCGGCGCGGGCAAGTCCACTTTGATGGGCATCATCGGCATGCTCGATGGCGCCTGGAAAGGCGAATATCACCTGCTCGATAATCCGGTGCACAAACTCGACAACCGCCGCCGTGTGGAGCTGCACAAAAAATACATCGGCTTCGTTTTTCAGCAGTACCACTTGCTCGATAATCTCACCGTCGCCGAAAATCTGGACTTGCCGCTTTCCTATCGCGACATCAAGAAAACCGAGCGCGAAGGAATGGTCGCGGACGCTCTCGACCGCTTTCAAATTGTCGGCAAGAAGGCGCTCTTCCCCAATCAACTTTCCGGCGGGCAGCAGCAGCTGGTGGCCGTGGCGCGCGCAGTGATTGGCAAGCCCAAGCTAATCCTCGCGGACGAGCCCACCGGCAGCCTGCACTCCAGCCAAGGAAAGATGATCATGGACATGTTGAAAAAATTGAACGACGACGGCACCACCATCATCCAGGTGACGCACAACAACGAGTGGGCCGCTTACGGTAATCGCATCATTCAACTCGCCGACGGTTGGATCGTAGATGGCCAGCCAGTCGCGGGCGGAGCCGCCGCCAGCCGTTAGCACCGCATCGCGCATCGCGCATTGCACACTGCGCGGTAACCAAGGAGTCCGAGGTGCGAAGCAAGCAGTTCTTTGAAAATTTGCTGCAGGACATACGCTACGCGATCCGCATGTTGCGCCGCAGCCCGGGTTTCACTGCGACGGCGATCGCCGCGCTGGCGCTCGGCATTGGCGCGAACACCGCGATCTTCACCGTCGTAAACACAGTTCTGCTGCAACCGCTCGCCTATCCTCAGCCCGATCGCCTGGTGCAACTGGAGCTAAGCAGCGCTGAAGGAAATGCAAATGTCACTTCGATTCCAAAGTACGCGATCTGGAGTGAACAGACGCAGGTCTTTCAGGATGTGGCGGCCTACGATACAGGCGGCCCCGGCGTAAATCTCACCGGCGGCGATCGCCCGGAGCAACTCAAAGGCGTACACGTTTCTGCCAGTTTTTTCCCGTTGTTCGGCGCGAGCATGGCTGCTGGCCGCGCGTTTTCCGCGGACGAGGATCGCCCCGGCGGCGCTCGATTGGTGGTGCTCGGCAATGGATTGTGGCGTCGGCGATTCGCGGCGGATCCCAACATCGTCGGCAGGAACATTGAGCTCGGTGGCGAGCCTTATTTAGTGACGGGCGTGCTCGCTGCGACATTCCCTTCCGATCCGCCCGCGGATATCTATTTGCCGCTGCAAGCGGACCTCAACAGCATCGACCAGGCACATTACTTGCGTTCCGCAGCGCGCATGAAACCCGGCGTCACGCTGGCGCAAGCCCAGGCCGCGATGAAACTCGCCGCCGAAGAATTCAAGCGAAAATTTCCCGGCAACATAGCCATGGGCCCGCAAGATGGCTTCACCGCGGAGCCGCTGCGCGACACGGTGATTGGCGACGTTCGCAAATCTCTGCTGATCTTGTTGGGCGCCGTTGGCATGGTGCTGTTGATTGCCTGCGCCAACGTGGCCAATTTGCTGCTGGTGCGCGCCACCATGCGCAAGCGCGAAATCGCCATACGCGCCGCGATGGGCGCGGGCCGCGGCCGCATCATCCGCCAACTGCTCACCGAAAGCGTCCTGCTGTCTCTATGCGGCGGCGTACTCGGTCTCGCCCTTGGTTATTTCGGCGTGCGCGCGTTGCTGACGATCAATCCTGGCAGCATCCCTCGCATCGGCGAGCAAGGTGCAGCCATCACTCTTGATTGGCGCGTGCTCGCGTTTACTTTGCTCGTCTCGCTGGGCACCGGAATTTTATTTGGTCTGATACCTGCGTTCAGTGCCTCGCACGCCGATCTTGGTCTCACACTGAAAGAAAGCGGTTCGCGCTCCGGTAGCGGCCTCAGCCAGAACAAGGCTCGCGCAACTCTTATCGTCACCGAAGTCGCGCTCGCGCTCGTGCTGCTGGTCGGCGCGGCATTGCTCATCCGCACTTTTGCAGCGTTGCGTGGTGTGAATCCGGGTTTCTCCACCGACAAAGTTCTCACCATGGAAATGTCCCTCACTGGCACTCGCTATGAAACCGCCGCCGCAGTGAATCAGCTCGTACGCGATTCACAGCGCCGGGTGGAAAGCCTGCCCGGCGTTGTCGCATTTGCTTCCACGTGTTGCCTTCCCCTCGAAGGCGGCTTCGGGCTTCCATTCGTCATTGAAGGGCGTCCGCTCACTGACGGTCCGGCTCATGGTGGCGCTGGGTTTCGCCCGTTGTCGCCGCGATATTTTGACGTTTTCAAAATTCCGCTGCTGCGCGGCCGCATGTTTACCGACCATGATGACGCCGGCGCCGAACCGGTCGTCCTGATCAATGAGGGCATGGCCAAAAAATACTGGCAGGACGCGAATCCCGTGGGCCAGCGCATCACCATCGGCAAAGGGGTGGGTCCTGAATTCGAAGAGCCGCCGCGCGAAATCGTTGGGATAGTGGGAGACGTAAGAAATGGCGGCCTCGACAGCGATCCCGACGAGATCATGTACATTCCCGCCGCGCAAATGACCGATGGCCAAACCGCGCTCGACAACCGAATCATTCCAATCACCTGGATCGTGCGCACCAAGGTCGAACCATTTTCCCTTAGCACGGAAATTCAGCAGCAACTTCGCATCGCCAGCGGCGGCTTGCCCGTCTCGCATATCCGCTCCATGGATCAAGTGCGATCAGAATCCACGCAACGCACTGATTTCAATATGACGCTGCTGGTGATTTTCGCTGGCGTCGCCCTACTTCTGGCCGCCATCGGCATTTACGGCCTGATGGCGTATTCCGTGCAACTGCGCACGCAAGAAATCGGCATTCGCATGGCTTTGGGTGCGGGTCCGCAAGACGTGCGCAGCATGGTCGTCAAGCAGGGCATGCGCCTCGCGCTGATTGGTGTTTTCTTGGGCGTCGCGGCTGCTCTCGCGCTCACGCGATTGATGGCCAGCCTGCTGTATGGCGTGAAGCCCTGGGATCCGCCCGCGATTTTTTCGGTCGCCGTGCTGCTCAGCGCTGTGGCATTGCTCGCGACTTATTTTCCCGCGCGTCGGGCTTCGCGCGTCGATCCGATGATAGCTCTGCGGTACGAATGAGCAGTGGAATGGATCAACCCAAGAGGTAGACATCAAGTGACGAAGCAGTAAGATAGCCTGTCACTTCGGCGCTTCTTGGGGGCGAAAATTATGGACACACTTTGGCAGGATCTGCGTTACGGCGTGCGCATGCTGCGGCGAAACCCCGGTTTCGCCGCCGTCGCCATTTTGACTTTGGCGATCGGCATTGGCGCGAACATCGTGATTTTCAGTGTGGTCAACGGAATTTTGCTGAAGCCGCTGCCGTTTCCAGATTCCCACCGTATCGTCACCGTTTGGGAGACGGACGCGAACCGCAACGTCACGCGCGGCACTGCCTCGGCTGCGGAATTCCTCGACTGGCGCGACGTGAATCACGTCTTCCAGGAACTTTCCGGCTGGCGCGCTTTGTACTTCACCATCACCGGCGGCGGAGAGCCAGAGCGGGTGTGGGGGTCGCAAGTCTCGGGTAATTTTTTTCGCATGTTACGCGTCACTCCGATGCTCGGCCGGGATTTCACGTCGGAAGACGAACAGATCGGCCATGAACAGGTAGTCATTTTGAGTTACGGGTTGTGGCAGCGTCACTACGGCGCCGACGCCGCAATCCTGGGAAAGACGATTCTGCTGGATGGCAATCCCTTTACCGTCATAGGAGTACTGCCGCGCACTTTCTCTCTCTACGGCACGCTGCCGGAGTTCGAACTGTGGAAGCCCTTTGCATTTAATCGCACCCAACTCGATCGCGAAGATCACGAACTCGTGATTTTCGGGCGGCTCAAAGACGGCGTGCCTGTTTCCCAGGCCAACGCCGAAATGATAACTATTCAGGAGCAACTCAAAAAGCAGTATCCAGGCTTCGACCAGAAGAATGGAATTCGCGTGGTCGGCTTCCACGACGAACTCGTCAGCACGCTTCGGCCCGGCCTGCTGCTTCTGCTGGCGGCCGTGGCATTCGTTCTGCTGATCGCTTGCGCCAATGTTGCGAACCTGATGCTCGCCCGCGCCGCCGTCCGTGAACGCGAAATCGCACTGCGCGTTTCTCTCGGCGCCGGCCGGCAGCGAATTTTCCGGCAACTCCTTACGGAAAGCGCGCTCCTCTCCCTCATCGGCGCGGCGATCGGAATCCTGTTCGCTTACGGCGGCATACACATCCTGCGCGATGCTGTCGTCTCCGGACAAGGTTCGCGGATCCCTCACCCGGAATGGATCGCCATTGATCCCACCGTGCTCGGTTTCACGTTCCTGGTTGCTCTGGCTACTGGGATACTTTTTGGCTTCGCCCCAGCGATCCAGATTTCGCGCTCGGCGTTGTTCGAATCCCTCAAGGAAGGAAGCCGCGGCACCACGGCCGGACGCCACAATCAGCTGGCGCGTTCGGTGCTGGTCGTTTCGGAAGTAGCTTTCTCACTCATGCTCCTGGTCGGAGCAGGCCTGCTGGTGCGCAGCTTTGCGCTGATGCTGGCCGAGCCGTTGGGATTTGACCCCGAAAACCTGTTGACCGCCCAGCTGCTTCTTCCCGATGCGCACTACCCGGATGGTCCGCACATCTCGAATTTCTATCAGTCCGTCGTCGAACGTATCAACGCAATCCCCGGCGTGAACTCCGCAGGCGCCGCCAATTTTTTGCCTCTGACCCATTGGACGCACTTTTGCGATTTCGATATAGCCGGTAGAGCGTCTCCGTCCTCCGGTGAACATTTTACGTCTGAATACCGCGTCGCGGACTGGCGCTACTTGTCCACAATGGGCGTCCCCGTGAAAGAAGGCCGCAATTTCACTTCTTCGGACGGGCCGGATTCACAAGCCGTCGCGCTTGTGAACGAAACCCTCGCGCACCGCTACTGGCCCAACTCCGATCCCGTCGGCCAGCAGATCCGCCTGATTTTTTCCGCGACCAGGACTCCTTGGGACGCCATCCCGCACCAGGGTTGGCTAACCATCGTAGGAGTCGTAGGAGACATTAGGGATTGGGCTTGGTCGGAACCCAAGTCAGGGCAGCTTTATTTGCTGCAGACGCAGAATCCTTCGCGGCTCATGAGTCTGATGGTGCGCTCTCGCGTCGACCGCGCGCAATTGACCGGAGCCGTACGCCGTGCCGTCGAGAGCGTTGATCCCGATCAGCCCATCACCGATGTGAAGACCATGGAAGACTATCTCGCCGTGGCCTTCTCGCAGCGACGCCTGAATATGTCGCTGCTGGCATTTTTCGCGATCGTTGCCGCGCTGCTCGCCGCCATTGGCATTTATGGAGTGATGGGCTACGCCGTCACGCAGCGCTCCCACGAAATCGGTATTCGCATGGCCCTGGGCGCCGAGCCCGGCGATGTGCTGCGCATGATCGTGGGCGACGGCATGAAACTCGCGCTGCTGGGTTTGGCGATAGGCCTCACCGCTTCGCTGCTGTTGATGAAATATCTCGAAAGCGAGCTCTACGGCGTCAAGGCCCGCGATCCGCTCACCTTCATCGGTGTAGCCGCGGGCCTCGCGCTCGTAGCGCTGGCCGCCTGCTATTTTCCAGCGCGCCGCGCCACGAAAGTCGATCCACTGGTGGCGTTGCGCTATGAATGAGGAAACCACATGACCTACGCATCCGATGTTTCAACGAACGAGACCGGCGGTAAAATCCAGGGAGAAACTTTTCGCGCCATGATGCCAGCCAACGCACCCAGAACCAGAATCCTCGTCGCCGACGACCAGCCGGATATCCGCGAGGCTTTGCGCCTGCTCTTGAAAGGCGAAAAATTTGAAACGGAAACCGTCGCTTCTCCGGCCGCGGTGATGTCCGCCCTGGAGGCGCGCGAATTCGACGCGCTTTTGATGGACCTGAATTACGCGCGCGACACTACCTCCGGTCAGGAGGGCCTCGACCTGCTTTCGAATATTCGCGCTAAAGACAGCACGCTGCCCATCATCGTCATGACCGCCTGGGGCAGCCTGGAACTGGCTGTCGAAGCGATGCGCCGCGGCGCCAAAGATTTCGTGCAAAAGCCCTGGGAAAATGCGCGTTTGCTGGCCATCTTGAAAACTCAGATCGAGCTCTCGCAAGCGCTGCGCAAAGGCCAGCGCCTCGAAGCGGAAAATCGCTTGTTGCGCGCGGACGGCCGCCCGGTGATGATCGCCGAATCCGCGTCCATGCGTCCGGTGATGGACTTGATCGCGCGCGTGGGCCCATCGGATGCCAACGTATTAATTACCGGCGAGCACGGCAGCGGCAAGGAAGTGGTCGCGCGAACTCTCTACGCGCTTTCTTCGCGCTCGGGTCGCCCGCTCGTAACCGTGAACGCCGGCGGATTGCCCGAAGGCGTCTTCGAAAGCGAATTGTTCGGCCACGTGAAGGGCGCGTTCACCGACGCAAAGGCCGACCGCGTGGGCCGCTTCGAACTTGCCGACGGCGGCACGCTCTTCCTCGACGAGATCGCCAACGTGCCCATGAACCTCCAGGCCAAGCTGCTGCGCGCGCTGGAAACGGGTGAACTCGAACGCGTCGGTTCCTCCACCACACGCCGCGTGGACGTGCGCATTATTTCGGCAACCAATGCGGACGTGCAAACCGAAGTGAGCGGCGGGCGCTTCCGCGAAGATTTGCTGTTTCGCTTGAACACTATCGAAATCCATCTGCCGCCATTGCGCGAACGCAAGGAAGACATTCCTCTGCTGGCGCACCATTTCCTGCGGCAATCGGCGCAGCGCTATCGCAAGCAGCTGGAAGGATTCGAGCCGGTGGCGCTGCAGATTCTGCTCGATCATCCCTGGCCCGGAAATATTCGCGAGCTGGACCATTCCGTGGAGCGCGCCGTGCTGATGGCCGAAGGTTCAGCCGTCCGCGCAAGCGATTTGGGCTTGCGACCCGCGCGCGAAGCCTCTCTGCGGCTGGATGAAATGAGCATCGAAGACGTCGAACGCGTGCTAATCCAGAAAGCGCTGGCGCGTTTTGGTGGTAACGTCAGCCACGCCAGCAAAGCGCTGGGCTTGAGCCGCAGCGCGCTCTATCGCCGCTTGCAGAAATATAGCCTTTGACACCTTTGCTCTATGAACGCCGCATCTTGCTTCTGGCCCTGGCCGCGGGGCTGGGCGGCACGCTTGTTGCTCTAATTCTCCTGTGGACCGGAAGTTTTACGTCCAAGCTGCAGTGGACTCTCACGGTAGTAATGGTCATCGCCTGGCTCAGCTTCGCATTTTCCGCGCAGAGCCGTGTCATGTTTCCCCTGCGCACGCTTTCAAACCTGCTGGCCGCGCTGCGTGAAGGGGATTTTTCCATCCGCGCACGCGGCGCGAACCGCGAAGACGTTCTCGGCGAAGTTTTGTGGGAAGTGAACGCGCTGGGTGAAACGCTACGCAAGCAAAGGCTCGGCGCGCTGGAAGCCACCGCGCTGCTGCGCAAAGTGATGGAAGAAATTGACGTCGCGGTTTTTGCGTTCGATGGCGCCGGCTGCCTCCGCCTGGTGAATCGCGCGGGTGAACGTATTCTCAGTCAGCCCGAGGATCGCATTCTAGGTCACACTGCGCTCGAGCTCGGCCTCTCGGAATGTCTCGAAGGCGAAACGCCGCGCATCGCGCAAATCGCCTTTCCCGGAAAATCCGGACGCTGGGAAATTCACCGCGGAAGTTTCCGCGAAGCCGGCCTGCCCCACCAGTTGCTAGTCATCACCGATTTAAGCCGCGCCCTGCGTGACGAAGAGCGCCAGGCCTGGCAGCGCCTGATCCGCGTTCTCGGCCACGAGCTGAACAACTCCCTCGCGCCGATTAAATCCGTCGCCGAAAATTTGGGCAGCATGCTCAGCCGCGAAGACCGCGCCCCCGATTGGCAGGAAGACATGCGCAGCGGCCTCAACGTGATTGCCGCGCGCACCGATGGCCTGGCGCGTTTCATGAACGCCTACGCGCGCTTGGCCAAATTGCCTCCGCCGGTTTTTCAGCCGATGAGCGTCGGCGTGTGGGTTCGCCGCGTCGTGGGCTTGGAGCCGCGCCTCGCCGTGCAATTGCAAGCCGGCCCCGACACCGAAATTCAAGCCGATCCCGATCAGCTCGAGCAGCTATTGATCAATCTGCTGCACAACGCGGTGGATGCCGCTCTCGAAACTGGCGGCGGGGTGCGCGTCGGATGGGAACGCCAGAACGGCAGCATCGAAGTTTGGGTGCAGGACGACGGCCCGGGAATTCCCAGCGCCGCGAATCTTTTCGTGCCGTTTTTTACCACCAAACAGGGGGGCTCGGGCATCGGGCTGGTTCTGAGCCGGCAGATCGCCGAAGCTCACGGCGGCTCGCTTACTCTGGAGAATTGCCCCACGCATCGTGGCTCCGAAGCTCGTCTGCGCCTTCCACTCAATAACTAGAAATTTCTCGCGTTGCTCTCTCTCGAGCAATTTCGCCGAATTTTACGGGCGCAAAAAAAACCGGCGGTTGGATGGCCTCCAACCGCCGGCATTCACAGGGAGAAAATTCGTTTACTGCTGTTGTTGTTGTGGTGCCTGCGGATCTTTTTTCGCCAAGTCCGCTTTCGTCGGGTCCGCCGAGATGCCCGTTCCAGGCTTCTGATACCGAGTCAGGAACGGCATGAACGGCGTGACTTCGAACGGCATCTTCTCGCGTGCCGAAAGCAGCGGAATCGGTTTCGCTTTCACTAGCTCCACATGATCGTTCCAGGGGTCGAGCTTGATGCGCGCGCCCACCGGAAGCGCGGAGATCTGATCTATCTTCGTGGGATCCAGCGTCGGAGCTGCGTTCAATAGCGATGCGCTCAGCGACACGCGATTGCCCAGATGCGGATTGATCAGCGCCGGCAAATTCTTCGATTGTGAATCCAGCTGCTTCAGGAAAAGCCCGGCGCTCGCGAGCTTGTCTTTGTAAGGAGAATTTTTCAGCAGTTCCAGCGCCTTGTCATTAGCCATCTGAATCTGCGCCGGGCTGTCTTTGAACGAAAAATGAGCCAGCGCTTCCGTCGTGGTTACGTTGGTCGTATCGTTAAATCCCCACTGGTCAGTGGATGGCTTGGTCACGATAATGTCGGCCAATTCCTGCGCCAGCATCGTCGCCAGGCTAGCCTCGTCCGGCAGCACGTCCAGCAATCCGCGGCTCAGCACGATGGTATGCCCGATCGAAAACATTTCCAGTGTCCCGGTCAGCAGCACGCGGCAGTGAACTTCCGGCTGCACGTCCAGATTGTTCGTCACTTCCAGGTTGTTCACGACGGTTTCCAATACCTTATCCACTTCTCCTGGAGGCGCGAGCAATCCGATGCGCTGCAGGCGATCCAGCACATTGATTTCCGCCACATGCTGCCATTCGCGCTGTGCTTCGATCGGCGAGCGGTCCTGCGATTGTGCCGCCTGGTCCTGAATCGTGGGCGACTCAATGGTCATCTCGCTGAATTCTTCCTGGCGGCCCACGTTCTTCAGGTTATATCCCCACAGACGCGTCTGTGCTTTGAAGCGAATGTCGCCGCCGAAGAAGTCGCGCAGGTCCGATTCCTGGCTATAGATATATGCTGGCAGCCAAAGTCCCGGCTGCACGTTCAAGCGCCAGCTATCGAAATGCAGGTTGAACGAATTGATACCCGCGATGGGCGTGTACACCCCGTTAAAACGCACGATCGTGAAAGTCTGATCGTCGGCCCACACTCGCCCCTT
>Ga0308309_10000218_pt1 | contig 41742 bp, 45 predicted proteins | sample HubBroMetageWFT5_FD_192491 | JGI IMG/M metagenome (GOLD analysis project Ga0308309, IMG submission 192491) | Warmed and freeze-thawed soil microbial communities from the Hubbard Brook experimental Forest, New Hampshire - Hubbard Brook CCASE Soil... | ecosystem: Environmental > Terrestrial >...
CAGGTTACAGCCTCACGATGGAATACGCGCGGAGAAAGGGACAGATAGCAGGTTTTGCGACACGAGTCTACAAATCCTCGCCAAACATCGAGGCATCATCACCGAGCATTCAAGTTCTTAACTTTGTCAATATTTTGTAAACCGCTTCCACTGTCCTCACGCTCTCCGTCGACGGGCGGATCGAACCTGTGAGATCGATCCTGTGAGTAACTCTGCCGTTGCGCTTATCTCTGGCGAAGCCGATATCGTGCGTTCCGGCCCTGGCCGAGACCTGCGGTACAGAAATAGGCGCTCAGTTCCGAACTGAACCAATCCCCAATCTGGGACTTCTTCTTGATCTCAATCATCGTGCATTTCCTCCCCAGACGACGCCACAGTGGAAAGATTCCGATGTGAAGAGTGTAGGCGAAGGACTCCCTGTCAACTGCGACACAATCCGGGCGATCTCTATTGCGCGTCCTGCTGGTGGGAAGCCAGGAGGAGGATTTTTTCTTAATTCGGGAAATCCTCGACCGGAACCAGAGCGCTCTTCCGGCAGAACTCGGCCATGCCGCCTCGCTGGAAGAAGCCAAGACGATGTTGCAGCGGAGCGATTACGGGCTGGTGTTGTTTGAGCATGAGACCGGGGATGCCGCAGCCACCAAGCTTCTTTCGGAATTTCTACATACCCGAGGGGCCACACCTTTTATTTTGCTCACCGAGCACGCCGATGAGAAGACGGTTGCTGAAATCGTCCAGGCTGGCGCTTACGACTGCATGGAGAGATCGCAACTCAACGGAGTCAACCTGGTGCGCACGATCCGTTGTGCGCTCAGTTTGCATTCGACGCAGCAGCATCGAAAAACGGCCGAGCACTCCTTGCGCAAACTTTCCTGCGCGGTCGAGCAATCGGCTGATGCCATCTTTATCACGAATAGCGATGGCATCATCGAATATGTGAACCCAGCCTTCGAAATGCTAACCGGGTATTCTCCGGAGGAAGTCACGGGTAAGACCTCCTCCATTCTGAAATCTGGAGAGCAGGCGCCAATGCTCTACCGGGAAGTCTGGGAAAGCATCCGTTCGGGCAGCGTTTCCCGGAGCATCGTCGTAAACCGCAAGAAGAGTGGCGAGGTGTATTACGTTGATGAGAGCATCAGCTCTATCCGGGACTCCGATGGGTGCATCACGAACTTTGTTTCCAATGGGCGGGATTACACAGAACGCCTGCGCCTCGAGGCCCAGTTGCTTCAGGCGCAGAAAATGGATGCCGTCGGACGCCTGGCTGGGGGTATAGCCCACGACTTCAACAACCTGCTCACCATCATCACCAGCTACTCCGAGCTCGCACTCGACTCCGTCGTCCCGGAGAGTCCCGGACACACTCGGATTCAGGAGATCCTGACCGCCGCCCGCCGTGCCGCCGATCTGACGCGGCAGCTACTCGCCTTTAGTCGTAAACAACCGCAGGCTTTGCGCGTCGCAGAATTAAACCCGGTGGTCAGCGGAATCGCCAAGACGCTTCGACGCCTTATCGGAGAAGATATAGAACTCGTTCTTGTTGCGGGCAAGGAACTCGGCAGAATTCGTCTTGATCCGGTTCAGATCGAGCAGATTCTTATGAACCTGGCGGCTAACGCTCGCGATGCCATGCCGCAGGGAGGACGATGCACGATCGAAACCTACAATGTCCAGCTTGACGAACAATACGCCGACCGCAAACGCGCCGTTATTCCCGCGGGTCGCTATGCCGTCCTCAGCATGACGGACACGGGTTCGGGGATTCCTGCCGATCACTTGTCGCACGTTTTTGAACCGTTCTACACCACGAAACCGTCTGGCAAAGGTACCGGACTCGGTCTGGCTACGGTGTATGGAATCGTCAAACAGAATCAGGGATTTGTCTGGGCCTACAGCGAACCCGGGATGGGCACCAGCATCAAGATCTACTTGCCCTGCGTTCAGGATCGGCCGGTTGCCGTTGAGAGTCCAGACAAGGTCGCGTCGGCCGCGCAGCGCGGCACAGAAACCGTGCTCCTGGTCGAGGATGAAGAGCCCCTGCGCCGGGCTACCGTCGAATTTCTAAGGCTTCGCGGTTACACAGTTCTGGAAGCCCGGGATGGACTCGACGCCTTGTCGGTTAGCAAGAATCATGCCTCGACGATCCATCTAACCGTCACCGATGTGGTGATGCCTCACATGAGCGGGGGCGAACTCGCAAAAGAACTGGAGCTGCTCCGCCCGCAGACCAGGATGCTATTTGTCTCAGGCTATGCTGGCCAAACAGTGTTAGACCATAAAGTGGTCGATGTCGAAAACAACTTCCTGCAGAAACCGTTCACGTTGAAACAGCTGGCCAGCAAGGTCCGGACGGTGCTCGATCATAACCGCCAAGCGGTTCCGATGGGGGCTGACCTGACTGCGCATCCGTACGGCGCTACGGCGCAATCCGAGTGAGCTTGCCATTGTGCAGCCGGAAACGGTCTCCGCGCCAGGTGACTGTGTGGCCGCCGAGACTCACGAGCCAGATTGCAGCGGCAACCAGATCCCGCAGCGGAATCAGCCACGCATATTTCAGAATCTGACGGTCGCGTAGGACGCCGCGGCCCACAAACAGTGCAATTGCGAGACGAAGAAACAGAGTGATCGCAAGAGCGCCGCAGGCCCAGAGCGCTACCCGACTCGCGACCAGAGCCAGCAATGACCACATGATTCCGAATGTAAAAATCAGACCGAGGTAACCTCCCGCGCGAGCATCGCGGACTCCGCAGGCCCAGCGCAGTTGATGCGCGAAGAATTCCCGCAGGCTATAAGACGGCAGATAAGTTTCAACCACGACATCCGACAATTTCACGGTCAACCCCAGCCCGGCAATGCGCCTACCCAGTTCGTAGTCGTCGGCGAGGTAGTCGACGAATGAGCTGAAGCCTCCGATCTTCTCCAACTCTGCGCGGCGGAACACCAGCGTGGAACCGAGTCCGAAGCGAATGCCGCCCTCAAGCTGCCACGCGGCGAGCACGCTCGGGCAAAAGTCTGTGCTGATGCCTAAGGCTTCGAATCGCGCCCCCAGCGTCGCATCCGCTACTCCGCGGTAAAGGCAAGTAACCATTCCAACTCGCGGGTCGGCCAACGGCGCAGTCACCCGGCGCAAGTAGTCAGGCCCCACGCGGATGTCGCTATCGTTGACGATCAAGTAGTCATAGCGGGCTTCTGCCAGCATCTGCGCCAGGTTGCTGACCTTCACATTTGCGCCCAGGACCTTCGGACACACCAGCAACTGAATTCTGCGATCGGGAAACTCCTGCTGCAACTTCTTCACGCTCTCGATGGCAGGATCGTCTGGATCGCTCACACCGAGAATGATCTCGTATTCTGGATAGTCTTGCAGGCAATGGCTGCGAAAGCTCTCATACATTTCTGGATCTGCGCCTTTGAGGGGCTTGAGAATCGAGATCGGAGGGAACGCCTGGGTACGGCCAGCGCCCTCGCCTGCCTCTCTGCCACGAAGAAATGCCGCTGCGCTCCAAAGACAGAGCAAGTAGTAAATACAACTGGAAACCGTGCCGATGACTGCGACGATTTGAATTGTTCTGAGGATGGAATAAATCATGTGGTCATCGTCGAGGCCGGTAACGCCAGCGTCCCGCCCGGTCCAGTGGCGGACAGGCGGCCCGCCGGAGCCGCCGGGACAGCGGCGCTACTATTCGTAACGCAGAGCCTCAATCGGATCCAGGTTCGCTGCTTTCCATGCAGGATAAATGCCGAAGACCAGGCCAGTGCCCGCAGCAGAACTGAAGCCGAAGATCGTCCAGAACATCGACATGTGGGCAGGCAGTGAGGGCCAGAACGCAGGAATCAGCCCAACGATGATCGCGCCAACCAGAATCCCAATCACGCCGCCGACCGCCGTGAGAATGATCGCCTCTAAAGTGAATTGCAAAAGAATATCCCGTTTGAGTGCGCCAATCGCTTTGCGGACACCGATCTCGCGCGTCCTTTCGGTGACGCTTACCAGCATAATGTTCATCACCCCCACGCCACCGACAATTAGACCTACGCTCGAAACTGCGAACATCCCGATGAAAAGAGCGCCGGTCAGTTGATTCCAAACGTCGGAAATCGAGTCGGAGGTGAAGACGGCAAAATTGTCCGGCTTGCTGGGAGGAACTTTTCGCCGGCGCCGCAGCAGTTCCCGGATCTCGTCGATCGCCTTCGGCATGTCATCGTGAGAGGTTGCTTTGACGCTGATCCAGTGCTGTTTCAACTCAGGATGCAGCGTCTTGAAGGTCTGCAGCGGGAAAAAGACGCGATTGTCGTTTGGGTCTTTGCCCCCGCCAAACACCGACTTGATCTTCCGCACCGTGCCTACGACTTGAAACAGCCGTCCTTCGATATTGACTTCGCGTCCCAGTGGGTCCTGGGTTCCAAACAACTCCTCGGTAGTGTCGTAGCAGAGAACGACGACCGGGGAGCGATGTTGGTCGTCCACATCAGTGAACCACCTGCCGCTGGCCATGGGCAGGTCATACACATCCTTCACCGATGCTGTGTCGCCCTCGAGGATGGTGTTCTTGACCTTGCGGTCCTGGTATTTGACTGCGTAGCTGCCCACACCCAGTTCGGGGCGGAACAGGCGAATCCCCGCCGACACCGCTTTAACATGGGGTAAATCTTTAATCGCCTCGGCGTCGTCAAATGTCAGTTCTTTCCGAGTCCGCACTTCTTCCGGAATGCGCCCGAAGGTAAATGGCTCCATGTGAAACACGAAAATAATGTTCGACCCGATGCTTGAAACAAGGTCGCGGACATTGTCGTCGAGGCCGCGTCCTATGGAAGAAACACCGATCACCATCGCCACGCCGATGACGATCCCCAACACAGTCAGTGACGAGCGTAGCTTGTTGCTGCGGATGGTATCGGTCGCCATCTGAACGATCTCACCGAATTCATCTTTGCGAATCATAGGAATTGAGTAATTTTGTAATTTGTAATCCCGTAATTTAACCCCAAATGCTTGCGGCTAGCGATTCGGTTTTCAAATTACAAAATTACCCGATTACGAAATCACAAATTGTTCTCTTACGTTTCAAACCGTAATGCCACAATCGGATCAAGTTTCGCAGCTTTGCGCGCGGGATAGACTCCGAAGAACACTCCTACGCTTGCCGACACAATCAGTCCGGCTGCCACTGCCCACAGTTTGATCGCCGAGGGCATACCGATCAGCAGAGTAACCGACAGGGCGATCGCCGCCCCCAGCAATACCCCCAGAGTGCCACCCGCGAGCGCCAGAGTAACGGACTCGATCAGAAACTGCAGCAACACATCTTCGCGCCTCGCGCCGAGCGCCTTGCGAATACCGATCTCGCGGGTTCGCTCGGTAACCGACACCAGCATAATGTTCATGATCACAATGCCGCCGACCACTAGAGAGATAGCCGCAATGCCGATGGTGGCGATGAAGAATGTCTGGCTGAAGTCGGTCCAGATCCCGAGCAGGCTCGAATTGGTCTCGATATCAAAGCTGTCATCACCGCCGAGCTGGTCGTGCCGCCGGGCGCGAAGCGCGGCGCGCGATTCATCGACCGCCTCGTTGAGAGGAACTCCCGCGCTGGCCGCCTTGGCTGCAATCCGCAGGCTGTTGTTGTGCGATCCATATTGCTTCAGGCAAGCCGTCATGGGAATCATCACGTAATTGTCAGCGCTCTGTCCCAGCGTCTTGCCCTTCTTCGTCCCCACACCAATTACCTGATAGGTCCAGCCGTCAATGCGGATTTCCTTGCCCAGTGGATCCGCGCCTGCCATCAGATGTTCGACGATATCGTTTCCCACCACGGCGACCGGGGACCGGTTATCCATATCAGTCTGGTTCAGCATGCGGCCCGCGCTAAGGTCGATATCCAGAATCGTAGCCATTCCCGGAGTGACTCCCCGCACCAGCGTGTCGCTGATCTCTTGCCCGTTATGCTTCACGTGACCGCTTTCGTTGCGTGTGGAAGCCGCAACCAGTACGCAATGCCGACAGGCTTCCGCCACGGCTTGGTAGTCTTCCATGGTCAGGTCTTTGCGCTTTTCGCCTTCCAGGTAGCGATCGACATTCGTCACCGCGGGTGAGACTTTGAAGATAAGAAAAACATCCGCACCCAGATTGAAGATTTTCTGCGCCACATAATCGTTGATGCCGGAGACGAACGTAACCACGGCGATAACAGCCGCCACTCCGATGACGACGCCGAGTAGCGTAAGCACTGAGCGCAGCTTGTTCACCCACAGCGACTGCAGAGCGATTCGGATGGCTTCGGCGATGTTCATAAGTCGGGCGCCAAGTAACGCGTCTTAGGTCCTAGGATTCTAGGCCTTCCAGGTGCAAGTCTTCCAGTCCAAACCGATCCTCACTGAAAACTTCTCGAACTCGACCCTGAGACCCAAGACCTAAGACCCAAGACCCCGGCGCGGCCTGAAGCCGTGGCATATAATGATCTTGTTGGCAGCTGGACCGGACGGTCGCTTTCTGCGTCTTCGGGCGCGGGGAGAGGAAAGTCCGAACTCCGCAGAGCAGTGTGCCGGATAACGTCCGGGAGGCCGGGTTCAAGCCCGTCCGACGGAAAGTGCCACAGAAAACATACCGCTCGCATCTTTCGGGATGAGGGTAAGGGTGAAAAGGTGCGGTAAGAGCGCACCGCCGCGGCAGTAATGCAGCGGGCAGGGCAAACCACACACGGAGCAAGACCAAATAGGAAGGGAGCCGGAACCTGATTCTTACGAATCAAGTTTCGGCACGTGCCGGCTCGGTGCGTCCAACCTTCGGGTAGGTCGCTAGAGCCCCGCAGCGATGCGTGGCCCAGAGGAATGACCGTCCCGGCGGAGCAATCCGGCGGACAGAATTCGGCTTACAGGTCCGGCTGCCATAATTTCTAGTCCGACAGAATCGTCGATGTCGGATGTGCGCGCCACATGCTACCATTCCGGCGTGGGCGACTCCGTTTGCATTCCAAGTGCTGCCTCAACCGTCCCGACCTCCGTCCCGACTAAGGCGGTTCCTTCGCGGCACTCTGTCCTCGTCCGCGTTACTCACTGGATCACCACCCTTTGTTTCCTTGCCCTGCTGGTCAGCGGAGTTGAAATTGTGATCTCTCACCCCCGCTTCTATTGGGGAGAAACCGGCAACGACCTGACTCCAGTGTTATTCAAACTACCGATTCCGGCCTCGAGGAATTTTGTGCCTTCGGGCTACGGGTATGTGCTGCCGGACCAGAATGGCTGGAGCCGGTATCTTCACTTTCAAGCTGCCTGGGTGGTGGTATTGACCGGCTTACTGTATGTAATCTGCGGCTTGGTGTCTGGGCACTTGCGGAAAAACTTGCTTCCGGGTGGGGCTGATCTGTCGTGGCGTTCGTTTTCGGCGTCGATCGCCAGCCATTTGCGCTTCAGGCGGCCGAGCGAGGCGGACGCCTGGTCGTATAACGTGCTCCAGCGCCTCAGCTATCTGTTCGTGATCTTCGTTCTTTTTCCGTTAGTCATCTGGACGGGCCTGGCGATGTCTCCCGCGTTTGTTTCCTCGTTTCCGGCGACCGTCAACGTGCTCGGCGGCCAGCAATCGGCGCGCACGCTTCATTTTTTCGTCTCACTGGCTCTCGTGCTCTTCCTGTTCGTCCACGTCGTTATGATTTTTCTTGCCGGATTCTGGAGCCGCATGCGCGCGATGATCACAGGGAAGACGATCACGGGCCGCGCCGCTACACCAATGGAACGAACATGACCGAACCTTCACTCCGCAAATTGTCGCGCCGCAAACTGATCACAACCGGGGTCGCAGCCGCGGCTGGCATAGGGGGCCTGGGCGTGGCCGCGCGCCTTGCGCAAAAGTATGGACTGGTCCCGCCCGATCACGGCGGAATCTATGGCCTCGGCGAAACCCTCACCTATGCTTCCCAGCGTCTACTCACAAGGCACTCATTGGCTCGTGAGTTCTCTCGGAGTCAGATCTCGAAACCTCCATTCGCGAATGAAATCCCGCCTCTGAATGACGCGTACAAGCGCCTTCAGGCCGGAGGATTCGCAGACTGGCGGCTCTCCGTCAACGGCATGGTCGCCCGGCCTGCCTCGTTTTCTCTGGACCAGGTGAAAAGCTACCCGTCTCAGAGCCAGATCACTATGGTGCAGTGTGAAGAGGGTTGGTCCTACATAGCCGAATGGATCGGCGTACCTCTCTCCCAAATCCTGCAAGCTGTGGAAGTTCATCCGCAAGCTAAATACGTTGTCTACTATTCGATCGATCCCGACTGGTGGGAAAGCATCGATATGGCCGATGCATTGCATCCGCAGACTTTTCTAACCTATGGGATGAATGGTGACGAACTCCCCGTGGGCAACGGCGGGCCGCTGCGGCTGCGAGTCCCCCGCCAGCTCGGCTACAAGAGCGTGAAGTACATCACTCACCTGACGGTCACCGACAGTCTGAAAGGTTTCGGCAAGGGTCTGGGCTCCGCCGCTCCTGAAGGAGGCTACGCCTGGTACGCAGGCATCTGACAGGTTGGTTTCAGGAGAGTGGCGCATCTCCGTCGCGAATGGATGACCAGCAAAGCTGATATCATTGACACTTCATGCAAGTTCCGATTCAATAACTTACTGGTTGCAACGTGACCTGGCGAATTCGGCCTATCGGTCCGGCTGCTACAGGTTTTTTAATTCACTTTCAGGAGCACACTTCATGTCAGCACCCAGCCGCCGGCCGGAGATTCGCCGGCGCCGCGCCCGTCAACACAAGATCACTCTCCTCCGCAAACGTCTCGCTTCGGCCCAGACCGACGCCGACCGCAACCGGGTCACCGCCAAGCTGCACAAGCTCGCCGTCGCTTCACCCGGCCAGCCCCTGCTGAAGTAGATCTTTCCCAATTGAGTTGGTGAGAACGACTGGCGGGAGCCAGCCGAAATCAAGCCACGCCCGCGGTCGGCTTACAGCTTGTGGAAGCAGGCTGGCTGCGGGATTCCGAGCTGCCTCGAGGACTTACTACCTCCCCATAGGCGTCCCTGATTCGACGCACCGACTTCTTCCATGAGAACTTTGCCGCCTGCCGGTAGCTGCGTTCCTTCATTTTCTCTCGCAACGGCTGATCCAGAAGAACCCGGTGCAGCGCCCTCATGATTTCGAAAACATTCTCCGGATGGACGAGCACAGCAGCATTACCCACCACCTCAGGCAGCGACGACACATTCGAAGTCACGACCGGTGTGCCGTGTGCCATCGCCTCGAGGGGCGGCAGGCCGAACCCCTCGTACAGCGACGGGAAGACAAAAATCTTGGCCACATCGTAGAAAGTGCGCAGCACTTCGATCGGAACGAATCCCAGGAAGCGAACATCGTTCTGCACTCCACTGCGGATCACCGTGCGCCGCAGGTCTGGATTGCCAGAAACGTCATCTCCGATAATGATGAGCTTCAGGTCAGGAAACGCCTGATCCTTTTCCAGTTCGGCCTTCAGCGCCGAGAAGGCTTCAATCATGCGTACTACGTTCTTGTGCGGACTGATTCTGCCGGCATAGAGCAGGAAGGGATAAGTGACCTGGTAACGTTCGGCAATCAACTGACGGTCGGCGGCGCTGGCGTGTCCGTGAAGAAATCTTTCATCGATCGCGTTGTAAACCACCTCGATGCGTCCCGACGGAATATCAAACAGCTTCTCCATTTCGAGCTTGGTAAATTTTGAAACTGCGAAAATGCGCGCCGCCCCCCGCAAAACCCGCTTGGTCAACTGGAAGTGCAGGGACCCCCAAGTTCCGGTCTGCTCGCGCGCCCGCGACAAATGCTCCAGCATGTCGTGCACCGTCATCACGTATGGGCATGGCAGCGCGCGCGGAATTGAGAACAAATTCGGGATGTGCACCAGGTCGCACTCCAGCCGCTTCACAATCGCCCGGAATTCCCTGTAGCTCTTCCATGAGCGCTCCGGCTCGGCCAAAGGAATCGTGTGAAAGTTCGGAGGTAGTGGTCCGATTTCCTTGACCTTGGCGGGAGAGCCAATGAGGAAATACGTGGTCTCGTGATCAAGCCGGCCCAGAGTACGAACTACATTGCGGATGTATGTACCTACGCCGAACTCAGTCATCCGCCGGATGTCGATGGCGATCTTCACCAACGGCATTTAACCACAGAGGGCGTGCGGCTTCACAACAGAATTACGGAGAACCCGCGTTAAGCCCTCACTTCCACTAGCCAACGCCGCTAACGTACTCCGCAGGAGTAAAGATACGCGTCCCCTTATAAGAACCGAGAACTAGAAGATCCCTGTCTCCCGCGATCAGCAGATCGGCGTTCCCACGGACGGCACACTCCAGAAACATATCGTCGTCAGGGTCGCGGCATTCCTTCACGGTCCCACGAAGTCTTACACGGATTGTTCGAGTCAATACGGCTTCCAAGGCGGCATGGACGCGATTCGATTTCCACAGGAATTTCTGAGTCAGAACACGCAGTATCTCCGCCTCAATCTCTGGGCAAGTGGCGATTGTGTCCTCGCTCATCGCCTTTTCAAGCGCCTGTGTTGGCGTCCCGCGGCGATCGGCAAACTGAAGAGCAGACCATACGTTCGTAGCCAGAACGACAATCACCGATGGGTCCGCGCCAGGCGACGAGCAGGTTTACTGCGGCGAGCCTCTTTGATCAGGCAAGGGACGTCGGCCTCGGCATAGCCTGAATCCCGGCTGGCCGCATACTCGCCGATCTCCTCCAGGGTGCGGCGCGCCTGCTGCGCATGATAGCTGCGAAAGGCTTCGCGGAAAAGTTCGCTCATGGTCCGGCTGTCGCGCTTGGCGATGGCTTCTGCTTTCAGCGCCAAGTCAGGCGGGAGGCTGATCGTGTAAACGCGGGAAGTGCGCGTCGTGGGCATAAAGCCATCTTACAGTGTAATGGAATCCATTACAAGACAACGGAGCTACGCTCGGACTTCCGCCTGTGCCCGCGCTCTGCGCTCGGCATACAGCGGGAACGCCTCACAAAGATCGAGCACTTGCTTGCGGACCTTTGCCAGCACTGCCGCATCCGTGCGTTGAAGAAGCGCTTCTGCGATCCAGCGCCCGACCTGCCGCATCTCTGCTTCTTTCATACCACGTGTAGTCAGAGCGGGCGTACCAATACGGATGCCGCTCGGCTTCAGCGGCGGATTCACATCGAATGGGATCGCGTTCTTGTTGACGGTGATTCCGGCCTCGCCCAGCGCCTTCTCGGCCTCGCTGCCCAATATGCCCTTCGAGAAAACATCGACCAGCATCAGGTGCGTGTCCGTTCCGCCGGAAATGATGCGGAAGCCCTCTGCGGCTAGAGTTTCCGCCAGCACTTTCGCGTTGGCCACAACCTGCTTTGCATAGTCGCGGAATTCGGGCTGCATCGCCTCCTGAAAGCAGATCGCCTTGGCTGCGATGATGTGCATCAGCGGCCCGCCCTGCATCCCCGGAAAAACCACTTTATCGATCGCCGCCGCAAACTCGGCCTTCGAAAGAATCATGCCCGCGCGCGGTCCGCGTAGTGTTTTATGGGTTGTCGAAGTAACGATGTGCGCGTGCGGCACCGGCGAAGGATGCGCGCCGCCCGCCACCAGCCCGGCAAAATGTGCCATATCGACCAGAAAAAACGCGCCCACTTTATCCGCAATCTGCCGCATGCGCACGAAGTCGATGATCCGGGGATACGCGCTACCGCCGCCGATAATCAGCTTTGGATGATGCTCCTCAGCCAGTTTCTCCAATAAGTCGTAGTCAATCGTCTCGGTTTCTTTGGTCACTCCGTAAGGAACGATGTTGTATGTTTTCCCTGAGAAATTCAGGTGAAACCCGTGTGTCAGGTGACCGCCGTGGGCAAGGTTCAACCCGAGAATTGTGTCGCCCGGCTGCAACACCGCGGCGTAGGCCTCCATGTTCGCTTGCGACCCAGCGTGGGGCTGCACGTTGGCATGTTCCGCTCCGAATAATTGCTTGGCTCGGTCGCGGGCCAGGTTCTCGACCACATCCGCAAACTCGCAGCCGCCGTAGTAGCGTTTGCCGGGATATCCCTCGGCATACTTGTTGGTGAATACCGAGCCCGCGGCTTCGAGCACGGCTTCACTGACGAAATTCTCGGAAGCAATCAGTTCCAAACCTTCATGCTGCCGGCGCGTCTCATTGTCGATGGCACCGGCAATCTGCGGATCGGCTTCGTAGAGCGGGAGGTACATCTTCGTGCCTGGGGAATTCTTCATGGTGTTTTCCTAGGAGGTCTCGTACACGTTAGGCTGGTGACGTTCCATAAACCGCTCCGGCGCCTTCACCGGAGTAAAACCAAACTGCGAATAAAGTCCATGCGCGTCGCGCGTGGTTAGAATCCAGCGCCGCAGATTTTGCAGCGCAGGATGCTCCGTAATGCACTGCATGAGCCACTTGCCGAGCCCGCGTCCGCGGTGCGTTTCCAGCACGAACACATCGCCAATGTACGCGATTGTGGCGAAATCGGTGATCACGCGGGCAAAGCCGATTTGCGACTGCCCATCGTAAATGCCGAAACAGAGCGCGTTCTCGATCGACCGGGCTACAACTTCCCGCGGAATGCCCTTGGCCCAATAGCAATTGGTCAGAAAACCGTGAACCACATCCAGACTCAGGCGCCCACGATCGGTACTGATCAGGAACTCGCCGCGCCGGTACTCCACCACAGCTTCGGAATCGAGGGTGCGCGCCGCCATGCCCACATTCTACCGCCTAACCGTTACTCGAACGCCCGCAAGAACGAAGCCAACTGCCATCCATCCATGTAATTGTAGGGGGCTTCACCCATCGTGTAATGGCCGCAGGGCAGCACCACAACTTTATGATCCAGCCCGTGACGCTCGAATTCCACCACCACATCGCGCGACAGTTCGGGCAGGAAAGTCAGATCGTACTTCGCGTAAATGATGAGCGACTTCCGCGGCCAGCGGGAAAATTGATCGAAATAGGCCATCGGACTAACCGCCAGCCAGGACTGCCGCAGGGTCTCCAGGTCGATCTGCGATTCGATGCCCTGCCGGATATGGCGCGTCGACTGGCCATGCCACACCACGTCGGCGACATAAGTGGAAGCATGATTGAACGCCGCAACTCGAATGCGTGGATCGTGCGCCGCTGCGATGAACGCGTAACAGGAGCCGAGACTTGTGCCCACGATTCCCAGCTTGCTGTAACCCTGCTGCTCGAGCCAATCGAGACAGCAGCGGACGTCGACAACCCCCTGCCGCACTGCATCGAGCGTGCGGCCAATGTTGGCGGAGACGGCGTAATCGGCGCGGCTGATCTCTGCCGGCATACGGATGTCGTGATAAGGCATGCTCAACCGCAGCACTGCGATTCCCAGCATGTTGAGAACCTTGCAGAGGCTCACGTAGGCGATTGCGTCCGCGTTCCAGTGTGGGAGGAGAACGATGGCACGGCGCCCGCGCGCCGGGAACCAGCGCGCATTCACCAGGTTGTTTTCCGGATACGGCGTTTTCACCGGCGCCGTGAAGCGCAGGAACTCCGCGAACGTTCCTTTTACCTTCGATTCAAGCTTCGGGTCGGGAACTTCGCGCGTGGAAAAAACCTGCACCTCGCGCTTCTCCAGCCGGAAATCGTTCGGCCGGGTATAGGAATAAAACTCGTCGCTGGAGGCCACAATACGCCGATTGAAATCGATGAAGAATTTCGCAGGGTCATCGACGGCCTGACCCGGGCTCGTACCATTCCGGCAAGGCCAGTCCCGCGCATACTCCACCCCCCAATCCAACGGACGTACGACGCGGTTGTTGTCCACCGAAGTGAGCCGGTGCTCCCAGTCATACATCCATTGCGCGTAACGAGAAGGCATGGTCAATCTTCTAGTGTAACAAGCGGGCATCCTTCGACTCAGGCGCCGTCATTCAACGGTCGTATTGAGCGGTTGGCGCCGAGCATTTGGTGCTTAAACGGGACGGAGCGGAGAAATGCGCCGGGATTGTGACGTCCGTCACCGAGAACATTAGCAAGGCAGAATAGCAATGAGGAAGGGGAGAGGCCCACTAAAGGCCTGTCTTTGCGCTGTAACTACGTTTGGAGTTACAATGATTGTTGAGTGGGACGAAGCCAAGAGCCGCGCCAACATCCGAAAGCATGGCTTCGACTTCGCAGACGCGGACGAAATGTTTCGCGGCGTGCTTATCGTGGACGCCGACACGCGAACAGACTACGGTGAAAGCCGATGGACCGGACTCGGCATTGTCGGAGGGCGAGTAGCGCGTGTGGTCTTAGCGGAGGAGGATGCTGAAACCATCCGGATCATCTCACTCAGAAAGGCAACAAGCCGTGAAAGGAAACAATTCGAAAAAGCCATCAAGGACCGACTGGAAGCGCATTGACGCGATGCGGGATGAGGACATCGATTTCTCCGACGCGCCCGAACTTGGCCCCGACTTCTTCAAGAACGCTATTCTCTGGCCGGGACCCAAGAAACAGATCACCTTGCGCGTCGATCCCGACGTGCTGGCGTTCTTCCGCAAGCATGGCCGTGGCTACCAGACCACGATCAATGCCGTTCTGCGTAAGTACATGGAAGCCAGAAAAGAACGCCAGAGTTCCTAGCGACTTAGCTGCCGTACCTTCGCGGCACCCTCTTCGAGATATTGCAGAGAATCTCGTAGGGCGAGCTGTTAGCTAAACGTGCATGCTCGAGCGCATCGATGCTCAAGCCGTCGTGAGTTCCCAGCAGAATCACTTCATCGCCGACGGCAATCCCGGGAATGCCAGTCACATCCACCAACGTGAGGTCCATCGAGATGCTGCCGATGATGGGCGCGTAGTGGTCGCGGACGATCACGCGACCGCGATTCGAAAGCTGCCGATTATATCCGTCGGCGTAGCCTACAGGCAGCACGGCAACGTGCGCCGGCGCCTTGGTCACATAAGTTCCGCCGTAACCCAGAGCCTGGTTAGCGGCGAAGTCTCGCATGGAGAGAATTCGCGTCTTCCAGGTCAGCACGGGCTTGACTGGAAGGCGCAGCGTGCCGCCGCTCACCTCCCGGCCCGCACGCTGGAACGGCAGATAATATCCGTAGAGCGCGATGCCCGGCCGCACCATGTTGTTCCACGTCTCGCGCCGCGAGATCAGCGCGCTGGTGTTGGCCATATGTATCAGACTCGGACCAAAGCCCGCCGCCCGTACCATTCGCTGCGCCTCCTCGAACCGGCGCTCCTGCTCGGCCACTGAAGGCGCGTCCATAGTTTCTGAAGAAGCCAGATGGGTCGAGAGCCCCTCAAGAATAAGATGCGGAGCCGCACTCAGCGCTTTCAGCACAGCCGGCAGTTCAGCCAGCGCCACTCCCAGGCGGCCCATGCCTGTATCCACCTTCAAGTGAACTGCATGCCGCACCGCTCCGGACGCCGCAGCGCGCTCCAGAGACTCGATGTGCCACGGCTCCCACACGGTGGGTGTAAGTTGCAAGCGGACGATCTCGTTTTCTTCGCCGCGCCAGAACCCCGTCATCAACAGGGTTCGCGACTCGATGCCGGCCTCGCGCAATGGTATTGCCTCATCGAGCGAGGTGACGCCCAGCCACTTCGCGCCTTCCGCCTGCAGAGCGCGCGAGCAGTCCACAGCGCCGTGACCGTAAGCATCAGCCTTCACCACCGCGCACACGGTTACGCCCGCGCCCGCATGTTTCACAACAGCGCGGAAGTTTTGCCGCAGAGTGTCCAGCGAGACTTCCGCCCATGTGGGGCGGGTCGCAACGCGGCTCAGAATTTCTACAGTTGTCGCCACTGGGCTCGATTATAGCGGGAGGGGCGCGCGCCCTCAGGTTACGCTTGGGCTACTCCCGCGCGAGTTCCCCCATCAGTTTCCAGTCAGCGAGAAGTTCACCGTGATCTGTGTCTCCACTTCAACGGGTTCGTTATTCAGGATGTAAGGCCGGTAACGCCACTGGCGGACGGCCTCAATCGCCGCAGGCACGAGCATGGGATGTCCCGCCAGGACTTTGAGATTCTCGATGATGCCTTGCTTGTTGATCACGGCCTGCAGCACGACCTGGCCCTGAAGGCGTGCAGTCCGCGCCAGGGGCGGATACGTCGGCAGAATCTTGCGAACCAGATTTCCCTCGCTTATGTGCGAGATCGAGATCGGACGGGAAACGGGCACAGCCGCCACCGGCATAATCGGGCGCGCGCCACCGTCGAGCGAGCCCGGCACTCCATCAAGACTGCCCGATCCTGGTCCCTCCGGAATGTATGGACCCGATGGCGCGATGTCTGGCGGACCTTCGTCGCCGACGGGTATCTGGTTTGGAATATGTGCAGGCATTCTGAGAGTGATCTCTATAGGACCGCTGCGGTGCGGCGTATTTGTCCCCGCGTGCGGTTTGACTGTGGGAGCCTCATTTGGTTGCCCCACACTGACTGGCGTCGCCAGCCGGCGAAGCAGTGGCAAGGCCGCGGGCCGGAGCAGCGGCAAGACCAGCAGCGCACCAACTGCCAGCGCCTGCAATCCAAAAGACGTCAGGGTTGTGAATCCGCGGCGTGAACGTTCGTTCCATGACGAATTGAGCGCATCGTCGAACATTGGTGTCCTCCTCACTGCAATGCGGTTGCTGCTAAGGACACCAAATCCTGTTGAGCCGGACCAGACAGAACAAAGAAAAAAGGCCGCGCAGAAACGCGGCCTTTGGAACTTATCCGACACTCTTGGTGTCGTTAGAAAGCTACTTGGGCTGTGGAGTTGACGCCGGAGCTGCCGGCTTGGGAGCTGCTGGCTTCAAAGGCGCGGGCTTGGCTGCTGCTCCTGCAGCTGGAGCCGGGGCGGGTACGCCAGACTGCGTGTTGTAAGCGTCTACGACCGCTTTGGTGATGTCCCCTTGCTCGCCATACCACAGTATCGGGCTTTGCGGCCACGGGTTTGAAGTGTCAACGATCATGGCAAAGCCGTTCTCCTGCGCGTGCTTCACGATCACGGGCGCCATCTTCTGCAGAATGCGCTGGAAGATCTCCTTCTGCTGATTCTGCGCATCTTCCTGAGCGTCCTGCACCGAGCGATCAAACGACTTCTTCTTGGTCTCGATCTGCTTGACCAGGCTCGCGCGGGCATCCTCGTTGAGCTTGTCACCCTGTTTTTGCAGTTGTTCCTGCAGACCCTGGAGTTCGTCGTTCTGAGACTTCAATTCGTTTTGTTTGGGCTCCAGCTTTTTGCGCAAGACTTCGAAGTCGCGCTGGCCTTCGTTCGAACCCAGCACTGCCTGTTCAATGTTGATGGTTCCCAGCTTGGAGCCGGTGCCAGTCGCGATGGTTGTGGTGGGCGCCGCACTCGCGGGCGAACTGGCCGCATTCGCTGGAGCGGCACCACCGGTTTGGGCCCATGCAGAAATCATCGAAAACACCGCAATGGCCAGGACGGACCGCAGATACTTGCTTGTCATTGGATCGCTTAAACTCCTTGGAATGGTTCCGGTAAACAGGTTCCGGGAATGAACTCAGACTACCTTCTTCAGGCTGCCGGGCCGCACTCACGAGGCCTTCGTCTTTCGTTTCCTCTAACGACCGCCGTCGGGCGCCACCTGGAGACAAGGCGCACTGGATTGCCAGCGTCACACGCCGGGGTTGCGGACGTGCCGTCCACCCCCGAGCCAGCTTTCTGCAATGGTGTGGATGACTAGGATTATAGAGAGCCTTCCGCGCTGGCGTCAAACCTTCTGTTTGCGAACCTCCTTCCTAGTCATGTCCGGAGCCCAGCCCCAGAATCCCGCCTTTAGAACGTTGTAGCCACCGTAAATCGGAACGTCTTGCGCGGTTCGCGCAGCAGGAAACTCGGGGAGTAGGCGGTCTTAGCAAGGTTATACGTGTAGTCGCCGGCCGCCTGGGCCTGCCCAACAGGAAACATGCTGCGCGTAATGGGTAGCGGCGGGTTCGCCGCGTTATCCAACCGCAGCGGGTTATAGGCCCAGTAGATGCGGAACGGCGCATTCACCACCGGCAGGAACATTTGGAGCTCCAGTCCGGTCGACATTCTGGGACGCCAGTTGGTGGTGCCCAGAACCTGCAAGTCTTGCGACGGCTGCGGGTTCAACACGGAGCCCGGGGAACAGGTGTTGGCGGTGGCCGTCTGCGACAGGATAGGACATCCTACAGGCGTCCCAATCACGGTCTGGTATTGCTCCTGCGCAATCTGCAACTGCGATTTCCGCAGGATGGGGTCAATGCCCAGATCGATAAACGGAGCCAGAGCCACGGGGCCGTAAATCGTGATGCGGTATTCCGCGTTCGTCACAATGCTAAAATCTCCGCCCGGGAAAGTGATCTGATCAATCGGAATGGGTATGGTCACATTGCCCGCGCGCGGATTTTGCGGATCCCTGAGTACGGGCGTCCCATCGGGATTAGTCAGTGTGATCGACCCCACATTCGGGAGGAACGCCACGGGGGAAACAGAACGTATATCAAACCCGCGCAGATCATTCTCGCCGCCCATATAGGAACGCTGGAACGGAGGGGCAACTAAACCACCATAGCCGGTGATAAAAGACCCCTGGACGTTGAAGCCCAACGCATTGCGCCGGTTCTGCATCGGAATGAACTTCTTATACTGAACGATCGGGCGGACCGATCGAATGGTTCCTCCCAGTCCCGCCAGCTCCATTCCCGCCGTAAACTGGTGTCCATGATGGGGTGAAATGGGACTGTCCAGCGTATTGAAGGAAAAGTTGGGAAAGATTTTGCTGGTGATGATTCCGTCCAGCGCAACGGGGCCGGAAATACCACGGAAGGCCAGGAACTCGAACAAATTCTTGGACGCCGAACTGAGGGCCGCAAGAGACGATCGGTCTAATGAATAGGTGATTCCCAGGCGCTTGAAAGAGCGGTGCAGCGGATAGCTCAACGACGACGTGAACCCCGCGCTCTGTTGCGTATAATTCTGCAAATTCTGCAGAACAGCGTTGGGCAGGTTCAGGGGCTGTCCACCGCCCAGGATGGAGAGTTGCCGCGCCTGATCGTATTTGGTCTTGGTGTAATAGACGTTGAAACCAAACTGTAACGGGCGGTCAAACATGTAAGGCTGCGTGAAGCCAAAACGGACGCTTTTCGCGAGGTTTCCGGCGCTGACCTGCACCTGAAGTGTCTCACCCAGGCCGAGGAAGTTGTTGGTCGCGTAGTTGATTCCTACGAAAGCGCCTTCCAGTCCGCTCACGCCGCCATTGAGGCCGATGCTGTTCTTGCCCCTCTCGTGAATCTTCAACGTCAGGTCAACCAGTCCGTCTTTCTCGTCCAGTTGGCGAATCGTCACGTTGGGATCATCCGGCTTCAGCTGGTCGAAGTACCCTAATTGATTCAAGCGCAGCAGACTCATTTCCCAGCGTCGAGAGTCGTAGACGTTGCCTTCTTCCAGCGCGAGCTCGCGCCGGATCACTTTGTCGCGGGTGGTGGTGTTGCCCTGAAATTCGATACGTCGCACATAGAACTGCTTGCCCTCGTCGACGTCAATGTCGAGATAGATCAGCTTCTTGTCGTCGTCAAACCGGGTGTCTGGGATGGAAGTGAAGTTGATGTAGCCCAACTCACCATACGCCTTGCGCAGATTCTCCAGGCCCTTGGCAACTTTCTCCTTGCTGAAGACGTCTCCATCCTTGATGGGAAAGATGGCACGCAGTGCCTTCACGTTCTGCACCGCCTTGTTGTTTTTGAAGGTGATCCCGCCCAGCGTGTAGCGCTCGCCCTCCTCGATGGGCATGGTGATGTCGACCGACTTGCCCCGCCCTCCCTGCAACAGCGGGACGTGAGCGCCCGGGTGTCCGGTATCGTGAATTTCCGTCTTGGGCTGGGCCACATTGGCCTTGAAATACCCGCGATTCTGGTATTCGTTGCGGACGCGTTCGGTATCTTCGTCCAGCTTGGTGGCGTCGTAGGTCCTGGCAAAGATGTCTTCCAGAAAGATCGAGTGCGGGATGCCAATGGGCCGCAAGTTCTTCATGGAATAACGCAGCACGCGCGTTTTCACGTTCTTGTTGCCTTGGAATATGATCCTGCCGACCTTGACCTTGGGACCTTCTTTCACCACAAACGTGATCCCGACCGCAGCCGGCGGAATCTGCCGTATTTCCGTCCGGATCGTAGAAAATTGCCGCCCGTGTTCGGCCAGCAGTCCTTTTATCGTCACTTCCGCCTTCTTCACTTTCGTCGGATCGTATTGACTCTCGACCGACAGTCCGACCTTCGCCTCTTTGAAGCGATCCAGCACATCGCTGGTGGAGACCGAACTCAGGCCCACATAGTTGATCTCGCGGATGGTCGGCTTTTCCTTAACCGTGATAATCAGCCGCCACCCTTTCGGAGTCTGTTCCCGGCTGAAGCGGATATCTTCGAAATAACCTGTGTTCCACAGCGAGTTAAAATCGCGCTCCAGAGCGGCAGGGTCGTAAATGTCCCCGGGATGAGTGAAGATGCGTGCCTTGACGGTCTCGGCGGGAATCCGGCGGTTGCCCTGGACGTTGATCTCAGAGACTATGTCGGTCTGCGCCCAGCTTACGGAAGCAGAAAGCAGCACCAGCGCGGTGGCGACCCCGAACAACAATCGCATCCCCTTTGTCACGCGGCAAAGCCGTGCGAATGAAGAAGATGGAGGATTAGCAGTGCCGGAAGAACCGGGGCCGTGCCCGGACACAGCAATGTCTCGATGAGAGCAAAGATGAATCGCTACGACCTCAGCCTCTGGGATAGGAAAACGATCATTATACGGTAGAGAAATAGAATGCGTCCAAGCTGGCCACTCTTGCCGGTGGCTTCATGGAAAGGGCTTGGCCAACTCCTCCTCCACCAAGACGGAATAAAACGTGGCGGAGTTGCCCAGATCGGAAAGTTTTTCTGAGGTCAACAGGTTGATCGTCCGGAATCCGGGTCCAGTTTGGCCCGGTTCGGCTTCGCCGAGTCGAGTGTCCCTACTTCAGTTCCAGCACTTCCTTCTCTTTCGCCTTACTCATTTCTTCCATCTTCTTGATTTCGTCGTCGGTCAGTTTCTGGATCTCTTCTAATGATCGCTTCTCGTCATCTTCGGTGATTTTCTTGTCCTTCATTGCCTTCTTGATGGCGTCGTTGCCGTCGCGGCGAATATTCCGCACCGCGGTACGGTGCTCCTCGAGCACCTTGTGGAGATGCTTCACCATTTCCTGGCGGCGTTCCTGCGTAAGCGCCGGCACCGGCACACGGATCAGCTTGCCGTCATTCATCGGATTGAGCCCTAATTCGGCCCCGCGAATCGCTTTCTCGATCGCACCCACCTGCGAGGGATCAAAGGGCTGCACCGTGATCATCTGCGGCTCCGGCGCGTGCACCTGTGCGATCTGGTTCAATGGCATCTGCGAACCGTAATAGTCGACGTTCACGCTGTCGAGCATGTGCACCGAAGCACGCCCGGTGCGCGTGGCCGCCATCGCCTTGCGGAAGTCTTCCACAGCCTTTTCCATCCGCGTCTTTAGCTGTACGTAAGTTTCTTTCAGGCCCGGAATCGCGGCCATGGTTGCTTGAGCCATTTCAGTCAGCTCCGTAAGACACTAAGAATCAAAACGCTGAATTATAAACCCAAAAGAAAGCTGCCACGGATTTGCGCGGATTGTCACGGATCAGAAATCAATAAAATCCGTGTGAATCCGTGGCCAAAATCTCTATGCGCTGACCATGGATCCGATCTTCTCTCCGCTGACCACTCGGCGAATGTTGCCGTGCTGGTTCAGGTTGAAGACGATGATGGGCAGATTATTGTCTTTGCACAAGCTGATGGCTGTGGAATCCATCACTTTGAGTCCCAGCTTCAGAACGTCCATGTAAGAGATGTGGTTGAACTTCTTGGCGCCGTCGACCTTCATCGGGTCGGCATCGTAAATGCCGTCAACCTTAGTGGCCTTCAGAATTACATCCGCCTTGATCTCCATGGCGCGCAAGGATGCTGCAGTGTCGGTCGAGAAATATGGATTACCCGTCCCGCCGGCGAAGATCACCACCCGGCCTTTTTCCAGGTGCCGGATGGCGCGCCGCCGGATAAACGGCTCGGCGACCTGATTCATCTCAATCGCCGTTTGCACGCGCGTGTAGACTTTCTGCTTCTCCAGCGCATCCTGCAGCGCCAGCGCATTGATCACAGTGGCCAGCATTCCCATGTGATCGGCGGAGACACGGTCCATCTCGCGAGCCTGGTCGGCCACGCCGCGAAAGAAATTGCCGCCTCCTACCACGATGGCGAGCTGCACTCCCAGTTTGTGCACGTCAGCCAATTCCGCTGCGACCTCATGGATGCGTGCCGTATCTACACCGAAGCCCTGATTAGCAGCCAGGGCTTCTCCGGAAAGCTTGAGCAGAACGCGTTTGAAGGCAGGGGTTTCCATAAGTAGCGCCGGCGTCCCGCCGGCTATGGGGCCGATCTGTTTGCCATGCTTCAGCGAAAGCGGCTTTTCAATCCTTCCACAACGCCCTTCGCCCTTGGACCGGGACTCGCGACAACCATCGCAAGCATCAGCATTGCGAGGACAGGCACAAGGATCGCCAGTGTCCGCCGCACTCCGAATCCCAGATGCAGCATCACGAATGTTGCGACAACGCCGACGGGAACCAGCAAGCGCTGGATCCACGCGCTTATGCGGTGTCCCATATAGTCCTCCAGTCGCGCGCAAACAAAAAAAGGGCGCCTGCAGGCGCCCTAGAATTACTCGGCTTTCTGGTCCGTAGGCTTAGTGACGGCAACAGTCTCGCCAGCGTCGCCCACTTTAAAGCGTGCGAAGCGGCGCACGCTGATGTTCTCGCCCAGCTTGCCGATCTTCGCCGCGATGAGCTGCGCAATCGACATGGTCTGGTCCTTGATGAAAGGCTGCTCCAGCAGGCAGACCTCTTCGTAGAACTTCTCCATCTTGCCGGCAACCATCTTCTCCGCAATATTCTGCGGCTTGCCGGAGGCGACTGCCTGCGCGATGTAGATTTCTTTCTCGCGATCGAAATCCGCCTTGGTAACGTCTTCCTTGCGCACGAACTTCGGGTCGCTGGCCGCGATGTGCATGGCGATATCGTGCGCCAGTTCCTTGAAGTCGTCGGTGCGTGCCACGAAATCGCTCTCGCAGTTGACCTCGACCAGCACGCCAATCTTGCCACCGGCGTGAATGTAGCTGGTCACGGCGCCTTCACTGGTCACGCGCGTGGCCTTCTTGGCGGCAACCGAAACGCCCTTCTTGCGCAGAATCACAACCGCCTGCTCCATATCGCCCTTAGCTTCGGTCAGAGCCTGCTTGCAATCCATCATCGGAGCCCCGGTCTTCTCCCGGAGATCTTTCACTTGTGCTGCGGAAATGTTCGCCATAGTAGTGCTCATCTTTAAGATACCTTCCAATCACTGCGATCCAGATTAAAAACTTAGCTTTGCCTTGCCAGAATCATCCAGCTGGTTACGCACGTCCCGGTATTCCCTTCCGCAGATACCGCGCTTTGACAGCTCATCCTCCAGCCATCGGTCCGGGATTGAGCTCTGTTCCAGTTCACCATTATGAAGGAGGTCGAACGACCTATCCTGCCGCCTGACGACCTCGTAGATATTCGGCATAACTCGCAACCTGCCGCCTTACGAACTTTGACCCGCGCCGGACGACCCGCGCGGGTCAGATGTCAAACGCCCGGTTTGTTCTGACTGGCCACTGATCACTGGCCACTGCTTCTAAACCGTCTGGCTCTCCACCTTGATCGGAACGTCCCCATCTTCGTTCGTCACCGGCTTCTTATGCGTGCCCGGGCCAAGCACTTCTTCCATGCTGATGTTTTCGCCGATGTCCGCCAGATCAGACGCCGCCGCAGCCTCCTGGGCTCGAACCTCAAGCGCGGCCGCAGCGTCTTCCGCTTGCTGCAACTCCCGAGCCTGCGCCTGTTCGGTCGCGGCCGTCATGTCGGCAACCTGCTTGTCGGTCATCAACTGCGCGCCTTCGGCGATCGACTCCGAAATCTTCGAAGTAAACAGCCGGATCGCGCGCAGTGCATCGTCGTTGCCCGGTATTACGTAGTCCACTTCGCTGGGATCGCAGTTGGTGTCGACCACCGCGACCACCGGAATGCCCAGCTTGCGGGCTTCTCGGACTGCGATTTGTTCCTTGTTCGAGTCAATGACGAACACCGCATCCGGCAACCGGCTCATATTCTTGATGCCCGCCAGGTTCGCCTGCAAATGCTTGCGCTCGCGTTCGAGCTTGATGACTTCTTTTTTCGGCAGCAGCTCGTAGCGGCCATCCGTGGCCATTTCGTCGAGCTCTTTCAGCCGCTTCACTGACTTCTGCACCGTAACCCAGTTGGTGAGCAGTCCGCCCAGCCAGCGCTGATTAATGTAGAAGCCGCCGCACTTCGTTGCCTCTTCGGCGATCGCATCCTGGGCCTGGCGCTTGGTGCCCACGAACAGCACAATCTTGCCGTCGGCCGCCAGTTCCTGCACGAACTTCGACGCCTCTTTAAACATCTTCAGCGTCTTCTGCAGGTCAATGATGTAGATCCCGTTGCGCTCTCCGAAGATGTATTCCTTCATCTTGGGATTCCAGCGCTTCGTCTGATGCCCGAAGTGAACTCCCGCTTCGAGCAACTCCTTCATGGTGATAGTAGCCAATGAACCTCCTTGTTAAGTCTGCATCCTTCGCGTAAGTTCCGCTCCGGATTGCCATTCCCGTCCCCGCGCCGCGAGGCACAGGAAGAATTGAACACCTTAATCAGCCATTAGCTTCTAGCTCTTAGCCAAAAACTAAATCGTTGTCATTCCGACCCCCGAGCGAACGCGAGGGGTGGAGGAATCTCGGTCTGGCTTGCCCCATCAGCAATTACCGCTTGCTGAACTGGAACCGCTTGCGTGCGCCCTTCTGTCCGTACTTTTTGCGTTCCTTGCCGCGCGAGTCCCGAGTCACCAAGCCCTCGGACTTCAGCTTGCCGCGCAGCTCCCCGTTGAACTGCATCAAAGCGCGCGCTATGCCGAGCTTCACTGCATCGGCTTGGCCACGCACTCCGCCGCCCAAAACGCTGGCGACGATGTTGAACGAACCGGCCGTATCGGTCGACGCCAGCGGCGCCTTCGCCGCCGACCGCTGCGCCGGAGTCACGAAATATTCCTCAAACTCGCGGCCGTTTACTTTGAAATCGCCGCTGCCCGGACGCAAATACACCCGCGCAATCGCCCGCTTCCGCCGACCCGTTCCGTAGTACTGAACTAATTCAGCCATTTAGCTTCCAGCTCCTAATCTTGTTGTCATCCTGAGCTTGTCATCCTGAGCGCAGCCGCTTTTCAGGCGGAGCGAAGGATCTCCCGCTCAACTGCTCTCGCTATGCTCTTACTTCCAACTTCAAATCCTGCGGCTTCTGCGCCTCGTGCGGATGCTTGTCGCCCTTGTAAACGTTCAGCTTCGACAGCATGTGCGCCGCCAGCTTGTTCTTCGGTAGCATGCGCCGCACTGCATCTTCAATAATCTTTTCCGGCTTGCGCGCCAAACGCTTGCGGTAATCTTCGGTGCGCAGTCCGCCCGGGTAGCCGGTGTAATGGTGATACTGCTTCTGCTCCGACTTCATTCCGGTGGTTCGAATTTTCTCGGCATTGACCACGATCACGTGATCGCCAGTATCCAGAAAGGGCGTGTACTGCGGATTCTCTTTGCCCATGAGGATGCGCGCCACCTGCGAAGCCAGACGCCCGAGCGTCTGCCCGTCCGCATCCACAACATACCACTTGCGCACAATTTCCCCCGGTGACGGGAAATAGGTAGACATTGGAACTCTCCCAGAATGAAAAAATGCGAAACGCGATTGAATATTACAAAGAAGACCGCTCTTTGATTCCCCGGCGAGGACGCCAGACCATCAGGCGGGCAACCGCGAGACTTCCCAAAGTCTTTAAGATATCGTAGCCTGCAAGGAATTGTCAACGCAGAGTTAACAAAGGCAACGCTCGACCGGAATCAGAGGAAGCATCCCCACCGAAAAGCTAACTGCCGGCCGCTCTACTCATACGCCAGCGCCTCGATCGGATCCTTTCCCGCAGCCTTGAACGCAGGATAGAGCGCCCCCGCCAGCGCTCCGACAAGGGCAAGCACCGTCGCTCGCAGCACCCACTCGTTGCTCCAGAAGAGCCGCTGCGTCGGTAACTCAACCAGAATGATGCGCCGCGTCACAAAACTTACAATCGTCCCTACCATGACGCCAGCAATCGCCAGCAGCGCACTTTCTCGGAGCACCGCGCTCATGATGTATAGTTTCGACGCGCCCAACGCCTTTAGAATGCCTATTTCGCGGGTGCGTTCCATCACCGCCGTGTACATCGATTGAAAAATCACCAGAAATCCGATAACCATCGAAATTGCCACCACGAGGCGAATCGCAGTAGCAAATCCAGGTAAGTTCTCAGGAGTCATCATCGACAGGTATTCCTGCATGGAGCGCACTGAGTAGTCCTCCATGCCCGGGACTTGTTTGATCTCATTCACCACAGCGTCGGCATTAGCCGGATCGTCAAGTTTTATGTAGAAGACAGACGCATGGCCGGGAGCGCCGATCAAGTCCTGCATTGTTGCGATCGGCATGAACTTGCGCGCACCTTTTCCATGCTCGACAATGCCACAAATGCGGAATTGATGGTTTAAGATTTCGATTGAGTCCCCCACCTTCGCTTTCCTTGCGCCGGCGAAATAATCGTCCACGATCACATCATAAGGCTTCTGAAAAGCACCGCCGGAGAGAAAGTGCAAGGCGGGAGGAACACTGTTATAGCTGTCGATGTCGATGCCGTAGATAACCTCCAGCGAGGGTTTGGTTGTCAACTCCCAAACCACGGGGGCTTCAGCCACAACGTGCGGCAACTTCCTCAGAATGTCGCCGACTTTCACCGGGATGGGTGCTCCCGAAACCGCCACTATGCCTGACGATCCGGGGGGCAGCACCATCACATCGGCGCCCACCCCGACCTGGCTGGCCTTCGATCCGTTCAGTTGCCCATAGAAGAAAGACACGATCAGCAGGATTAGGATGACTTCGAGCGCCACCGCGCTGATGCTGATCAGCGACCGGATCGGCCGATGCACCAGGTTGGCGATAATCATTTTGTTCATCATGTTCGAAGGCCGAAGCTCAACTGCGCGTCATCAATTCAACCGCTTGTCATCTCGAGCGAAGCGGGAGATCTTGGTTTTTGCCCACACCGTGTGTGTCGCCGCCTCAGGCAAACACCAGGATCCCTGGCTTTGCTCGGGATGACAACACGTGAAGATTACGGCCATTGTGAAGCGTCGACGCCGACCGCTAATTCCGGGTTGCCGGAGGCACTGCCGCGCTCGACTGCGGCTGCGGCTGATCCAACCGCACCACCTCCGCCCCGGGCGGCTGCTCCAGCCCAAACTGATCGTCCCGCAGCGGGGTGTTGATTTCCAGTTTCAACAGATTGAGGGTAATGTCGTACTCTTCCTGAGGCCGGAAGATCTCGATGCGCGAAGGAAAGCTGATGCCATCGTTATCCTTGTAGTCCGCGTAGCGGGCGTCGGTCACGAGCTTGCCCTCATCGTCATAAATGTACTGGCGATGCGGTTTCAGGTCGGTTCGGCTGAAAACAATCTTCCGCGACAGCGCCCACCCCTGATCGCCTTTTCGGATTACTACCAGCTCGTAGTCTTCTTGCAGAACGCGGTGTCCCTTGGCGTCATGCAGAATCTCATTGCTATTCTCCAGCACCGCGACCTCGCGTTCAGGATCGATCGGCCGGATCAGCAGCGCCTCGTAGATGTCCTGTGGCCGGATGCTCTCCATGGGCTGGTCTGCATTATGCGTCTGCACGTTGTTGCGCCCAGTGACAAAACGATTTCTCGGTGGAATCCACAGCTTGAACTCCTGCCCGTTGCTCACCATGTCGAAGGCAGTAGTCCGCACGATCGGCAGTAACCCGATCATGTGCAACATCGCCGGCTTGCGCGCCAGCACGTAGCCGCGAATCTCCTTGTAGTCGGTCTGATGGCCTTTCTTTGCGCCACCGACCGACGTATCAATGTCCACGGTCGCTTTCAGCGACTGAATCTTCTCTGCCTGCTGATTGATGTTATTAATCAACCCTGACTGGGACGATTCCTGGAGCGGGGCCTTGGAGTACGTTTCTTCCACCGGTCGCGTCCGGAACAGACAGCCAGTCGTGGGTAGCACTCCAAGGAACAAAACTAAGGCCCAAAAGGACGAAGCACGTCTCATGAAGGATCAGATGACTCCCAGAACATTTGAGTATATCGCGCCCGAAAGGGTGCAAAATACGCAAGGACCTCAAACTCGCCAATAGTAGATGGCGGAGCTTCGAAGGCCTTCCCTGAGTTCAACATCTTACTAAAGTCAGCTACGCAGGCCTTCCCCTATCATCTAAACTGTCGCCATCGTGCGTAAGATTTTTGGGCTCATCCTCGTCGCAGCGCTGGCGTTTGCCGGTTGGCTAGCCTGGTCTTTGCTAACTCCGGTTGAGCCTCGAGGTAAAACCTTCGTGATGTTGCACCCTGGCTATTCGACGCACCGCATCGCTTCCGAACTCAAGTCCGCCGGCGTGATTCGCAGCGAGAAAGCATTCATCCTCTGGCACTACTTCCACCACGGCCGCTCGCTCGAGGCTGGGGAATATCTCTTCGAGAATCCCGCGAACATCATCGACCTCCAGAAGCGTCTGCGGCGCGGCGATATTTATTTCCGCACCGTTGTCGTTCCCGAAGGCTTCACCATATTCGACATCGCTCGTGCGGTAGAAGAAGCCGGACTCGGCCCCGCGGACGACTTCCTGAAAGTGGCGCAATCCGATACCGCCCTAATCTCCGACCTCGCGCCCAATGCGCCTTCGCTCGAAGGCTACCTGTTCCCAGACACCTACGAGTTCAGCCGCATGCAGACGATGCACGACATCGCAGCAGTCATGGTCAAGCAGTTCCGCCAGGTCGCGCGGCAGATCGGATTGATCGATTCGACGGAAGGCGGACCAGGGATGGTTCTCGACGCGCCGCTCCCGCTTCAAACCATCGTCACCATGGCCTCCATCATCGAAAAAGAAACGGCAGTCGCCGAAGAGCGCCCGCTCGTCGCCAGCGTCTACTACAACCGCCTGGCGAAGAAAATCGCACTCGACGCCGATCCCAGCATCATCTATGCAGAACTCTTAGCGGGGACTTACTCAGGTGCACTGCATCACGACGACATGCGATTCGATTCACCCTATAACACCTATACCCACGCCGGACTTCCACCCGGCCCCATCGGCAATCCCGGCAAAAGTGCTCTCGAGGCGGCCATGCATCCGGCGCAGAGTGACTACTACTATTTCGTGGCCGACGCCGCCGGCCACCACCGCTTCGCCCGCACCATCGAAGAACACAATCAAAATGTAGCCGCGTACCGTCGCGCCATGCGAGGAAAGTAGCTTGCACCCAGGAATCCGCTAAACGCGGTAGTACAATTCTCATCTCTAGCTGGCCGCACGATTTCGCAACGCTGGAGCCTAAATGGCAGCCCCGCTGACGCTCAGTTCAACCCAGACGCCGGCAGTGACCGCCCCTGCTGGCATGTCGACCCGGCTCACCTCTCTCGATCTTTTCCGCGGCGCCACGATTGCCGCCATGATCCTGGTCAACAATCCCGGAAACGACCACGCCTATTGGCCTCTGGAACATGCCGAGTGGAACGGCTGGACCCCCACCGATCTCATCTTCCCGTTCTTTCTGTTCATCGTCGGAGTCTCGCTGGTGTTCTCCTTCGAATCCCGGCTCGGCAAAGGTGATTCCAGAGCCGCGCTCTTGCGCCATACCTTCCGCCGGGCAGTTATTATCTTCGCTATCGGGTTAGCTCTGAACTCGCTTGTGGATTTGCTCTTGTCGAGAGGGGTTCGCATTCCAGGGGTCCTCCAACGCATCGGCATCTGCTATTTTGCGGCGTCCCTCCTCTACCTCTATGCGCGGCCTCGAACCCGGGTGTTCATAGTTGCGGCCCTGCTGATCGGCTATTGGATTTTGATGCGCTTCCTTCCCGTGCCTGGCTTCGGAGTTCCCGGCCGAGACATACCGTTCCTTAATCCCGACGCGAATTTGGGGGCGTATCTGGATCGCAGGTTCTTGCTTCATCTCTGGGGGAGCAGTAGCCGTCTCTATGAAATCACCCGAGATCCTGAGGGATTGTTGAGCACAATGCCGGCAATCGCGACGGCGCTGCTGGGAGTCTTTACCGGCGAATGGCTGCGATCCAATCGCACCCCGCAGAATAAGGCCCTCGGCATGTTGGTCTTCGGCCTGATCGGCCTGATTCTTGGCAAGGCCTGGGGAATATGGTTCCCCATCAACAAGAAACTCTGGACCAGTTCCTTTGTGCTCTTCACCGCCGGGTTCGCTCTGGTCTGCCTTGCTCTCTGTTATTGGGCTACCGATATCAAACGCTGGCGCGGACCCTGGACCAAGCCCTTCCTTATCTTTGGAAGGAATGCGATCACGGCCTACGTAATTGCCGACCTCTTCGCTATAATGCTCTACGCTGTCAACGCCCGTGTAAACGGCCAGATGATGAGCGCACAGCAGATTATCTTTCAGCGTCTCTTTGCGCCGCTGGGAGGTCTGAGCTTTAGCTCGCTCCTATTTTCCCTGGCCTTTGTCCTGCTGTGTCTGCTACCCATCTGCCTCATGGACCGCAAGAAGATATTCCTGAAGATTTAGGAAAGTAAATACACCACGTAGATTCTGACTTCGACTTTTACCCAACCCGTCGGCTCTCCATCCACCCCTGCAGAATCAGAACCGCCGCCATCCGGTCTACGGCTTTGGCCCGCTTTTCAATCGATAACTCCGTCTCCCGCAGCAGCCGGTTCGCTTCCGCCGAGGTCAGCCGCTCATCCCACAAGTGCACCGGCAGCCGGAATCGCTTCCGCAGTTCTTCCGCAAACACCTGCATCTTGTCCGATTGCGTCCCTTCCGCGCCACTCATGTGCAAGGGCAACCCGACCACGATCTCCCGCACGGAGTAGTCACGAATCACGCGCTCCAGCGCAGCCAGATCGGACCGTTTGTTCCGCCGCTGCAGGGTCTCCAGCCCCTGCGCCGTAATCCCCAGCGGATCCGACACGGCGACGCCGATCCGCCTGGACCCTACGTCCAGCCCCAGGACTCGCCCCGTCAGTCTATCTGATTTTCTCTCGTCCGAAGCCAAGGCGCGATTATAAGCGTCACCTTCCAATGTGTGCGCTATTGCTATCCGGACGGCCACCCTGCAGGAAGAACCGAATAGCGGCTAACTCGCCCTGCCACAGCAACTTACAACTCCAAGTCCCAACCCGGAACCCTTGAACCCCGCCCCAATCTTGCCTTTCGCCCGTTTTGGGCGTAACCTGCTGACAGTAACGACAACGTTTCTCCCCACTAGACCCTAACGCCTGCCTGCCCGGGTGCCTTTTTATGAGTGGTGCGGACCTTAATTTTCACATCGGCGACAAGGTCGTCTACCCCAACCACGGGGTCGGTGTCATCGAACAAATCAGCAGCCGTTCCATCGGTGCCACGGTGGAAAAGTTCTATCTTCTCAACATTAAAGCCAGCAGTCTCAAGGTGATGGTGCCCTGCAACAATGTGGGGAGCGTGGGCATTCGCCGCGTAGTCCGCAACGGCGAGGTTCAGAAAATTCTCGACTTCCTGGCCGTTACCGACGACCTGAGCACGGCCGACTGGAAGGACCGCTTCAAGGAAAACTCCGACCGCATGCGTACCGGCTCCCTGTTCGAGGTCGCCGGAGTCCTGAAGAGCCTGATAGCCCTCCACCAGGCCAAGCCTCTTTCCTTCCGCGAGAAGAAGATGCTCGAACGCGCCCGCTATCTGATCGTCAGCGAACTGGCCATGTCTCGCAACTGCGAAGAAACCAAGATCGAGGAACTCCTTGCCCTGGCCCTAGCCAAGTGCAAGCTCCGCTTCCCCGAAGCCTCCGAATTCCAGGCCTGATTCAAGTCCCGCGCCGTCCAGCTTGACTCGACTTACCGACTCGACGCGGGCACGGCAACATAATCCTTAGTTAAGTTATCCTTCACCAAATCAGTCTTGATTTCAACATTCTGATTGGCCAGCGGATTGACCTCCGTCTCAAAAGCTTGATAGCCGGGCAGAGCAATCTTGATTCGGTGTTGGCCCGGTGCAACCAGCAACCCTCGCCCTACGCCTTCAAACTCACCTACGTGTCCCACGAAAAGATTGTCCAGGAAAACGGCCGCCCTTGAAGGGTTCACCGCAATTTTCAATGTAGACATCGCTGCCGGCAGTGGTCCGGTAGCAGCTTTCTCCATCACCACATAGACCGCCTGCTTCTCCCCGGGCTCAACACGAATATGTCGCGTGAAGTCCTGGTAGCCGTCCTGCCGCACGGTAATTACATGTTCGCCGGGGAGGAGAAGAACCTTCTTCGATCCCTTGAGTTCGCTCAAATATCCCACGTATCCTCCGTCGACCCACACTCCGGAAGTCTTTTCAACATGGGACTTTCCTTCAAATTGAATCTCACCCATCACTGAATTTTCGCCGTACATGGGAGCGGATAGAAGCAAAGCCGCAACCATCAGCCACAGTAGTGGATCCGCCAGTCGCAATGCTTTTTTCATAATGGCCTCCGCCTACTCGCAATCTGACGCGCAAAATTACTCACGCGATGCGCCGCTCAACTCGCGCTTGTCCTTGCAACCCTGTACCGCCCCGACTCCTCACTTCTTTTTTGTTACCCTCAAGCCTGAATCTTTCTTTGGGGTTGAAGAGAATCGCCAAGACTGACCCGATGCCCAGGCCGACCATGAAGAACGTAATCGCAGAATCCAGATCGTATTCATTTTTCATACGTCGCACCTTTCTTCGCGCTCCCACAAAAAATTAAGAACACTAATCACTCTTTGGCTGCAAGAACCGTGCCAGTTTATTGAAACCCTTTGTTTTGCGGTTGATGCGTCATTCGGACACATCCCGGGTGCGAAATTTCGACCGCTTCAACGGACAAAAGTCGCCGCCCGCCCGCCTCCAGCAAACACCCGATATGGTTGAAATTCATCACACTGGGGAGCGAACAAAAGGGCATATTTCGAGTCGAGGGCTGGTGTTTTCATTGGAGATTTACTTTCCGGGCGAGCCGGACACGTGGCCAGAAAAGAAAGTATTAAGGAGACGCGGGCCAACAGCCCAGTTTCAGAGACTATTCAGGGCGATCAATTTCTGCCAACCAGTCCGATTCATGCGAACCCGCTCTCCGGTGGAAAGAAGGACCCATCCCTCGGTTCGGCCGTCGCGGTGAATCTCGCGTACGTGGTCGATATTGACAATCGCGGATCGGTGCAGCCGCACGAACTTTCGAGGGTCCAACCTGGCATCAAGGGCTTTTATGCTTTCCCGCAGCAAGTGTTTCTTTCCCCCCGCGTGCAGGCACACGTAATAGTCTGCCGCTTCGATCCACTCGATTTCGCTTACGGACACAACTGAATCCTTGTTCCCGTTCTTCGCCAGAAGCCGCTCCGGATAGCTCGGCCTCGCCGCTGGCCCCTGCAGAGCCTCCAGAACGGAATAGATTTCTTGGCGGGCGGCAAAAGTTTCCTGCAGTCGGACCCTTTCCTTTACTCGCGACACAGCCTCTTCGAGGCGCTGCCGCTCTACCGGCTTCAGGAGATAGTGCAAGGCATGTACGGCAAATGCTTCCACTGCGAATTCGCTATGCGCGGTTACGAACACGGTCAGGGGCATATTGCTCAGACCGACGTTTTCAATCACATCGAAACCGCTGCTGCCCGGCATCTGAATATCGAGAAAAAGCAAATCAATTTGCGTTCCCTTCAGCGTGGCAACCACCTCGTTGCCATTCCTGCTTTCTCCGGTGATTTCTATTTCCGGGTCCGGCGCGAGCAACTGCTTCAGTCGTTCTCTGGCCAGAGGCTCGTCGTCGGCAATCAACGTTCTTAATTTCACGGGGCTTTCCGCTCGTAGGGGATGGTAATCAGAACCTCGAATCCACCCGACGTAGGCTGGCTGGCCCGAAGCTCAAAGTCGTCTTCGTAAAAATGAATGAGCCTTTCCCTCGTGTTGCTCAGGCCTATCCCGAAGCCGGGATGTGACTTTCCATTCATTCCCGGCCCGTTGTCGCGCACTTCCAATTTCATGTGAGTTCCAACCCGCTTAACCGAAGTTTGGATGCACCCATCGGTTTCGCACTGCGCGATGCCATGCCGAATCGCGTTCTCTATGATCGGCTGCAGCAGAAAGCAAGGAACCAATCCATCCAGCGCGCTGGGATCCAGATTCATGTCGACGCGCAGCCGGTCGGCGAAACGCACCCGTTCAATCGCGAGATAGCTCTCCACAATCTCCAGTTCCTGAGCGAGCGGAATCTTACTCGGAGTGGTTCTCTTCAACCCCGTCTTGAGGATGGTATTCAGGTGCTCGAGGGTCTCGAGGGCCTCTTGCTTGCGGTCGAGATCCATCAAGGCCGCTACAGCGTTCAACGCGTTAAACAGGAAGTGCGGCTCCAGTTGCATCTGCAAGGCGCGCAGATGCGCGCTCGAAAGCTGGCGCTCCAGCTCGAGCGACCGCATTGCGTCCCGTTGCGCGGCCAGCTGCGTGTGTAGCGCTGTGCAGGCAAACCATACAAGGCCGTACATTAGAAACTCGACGCCAATGCGGCCAAGTTTGAAGAATGATAGCTGGCCGTATACTTCTCTCTGGACATCAGATCCCACGTGCGCGATCCAGTGTGCCGTAACCTGCAAAGTCGCTAGATGCAACACCCCCACGATCGCCGCGGCGACTACCTGCACACCTGCATTGGCCGTAGACACCTTTAGAACGGGCGGCCAGCGTTTCCCGGCTCGCCACAAAACCTCAGCTACACCCGCCCACCACAACCACAAAACAGTCCCGTACAGCAGCGCCCGAAACCAGGATGCAACAGAGAACGAGCATTCAACGGTTGTAGCCAACGCCAGCACGCCGGCGATAGCGATCGGAATGACTCCCGCCTGCGGAAAAAGCCCGCCGATGGCCGTTTTAGCCGGCGCAACCTCGGCTGGAGATCGGATCTCAACGGAACTCACCAAGTTTCCTCCTATCGGGAAGCCGCCACGTTAATCGTACAGCCCACGCATTGGCTCCGATAAAAATCTTTCTGAGCCTGCTCCGCTGCCGTCCTCCATTGCGCCGCCTGTTCCCTCAGTCCAGCTTGATGCAGCACGTCGGCATAAGCAATCTGCGCAGCAAAATATCTTGGATTCTTGCGGCCCAACGCCTGCTCCATGATGCCAAGCCCGTCCCGCATGTCGACGAGCGCCTTCTCGATGTCGCCAGACTGCGCATAAGCCTTGCCGCGGAGCATATAGTCCCACCCGGTCTTCCAATGTGCTTCGCCGTAGATCCGTTTGCAAACGTCCAGTGAGCGTTGATAACCCGCGATTGCCGCAGAAGGGTGTCCCTCGGCCCGGGCCAGCCATGCCTGCGTCTCGTAGATGAAGGCCAAATCGTCATCGCTCAGGTCGTGAGTCAATTTCATTTCCTCGGCTTCGCTCTGCAAGTACTTCTTGGCGTCGTGTACCCGGTTTTGCGCAAGCGCTAACCCGGCAAGGTAGGTAAGAGACCGGGCAATGCCCGCGTGGTCGCCAGATTGCCGGAGTAAGTCGAGTGCCTTGCTCCACATCTTCCCCGCAACGGCCGTTTCGCCACTATCGTTATAAAGCTCCCCATAGTTCTGCAGGGCGGCGGCATCATCGGTAACGAATTGCGGTTCCTGGCCAAAAATCTTCAGCGAACGCTCGAAAGCATTCTGCGCCTCCACCAATCTTCCCTGCTGCGTGTAGACCACCCCAAGCAGGTTCCAGGCTCTCCCCAGTTCGCCGCTGGTCAATCGACCCGAGTCAGTAAGCTCCTTGGCTATGGCTATGGCTTTGTCAAACTGCCCCTGTTTTTCAAAGACATAAGCCTCGTGTAGCGGCCCCGGCGGATTCGCTTGCGCCCAAAGCTGTGCCCACGCCAAGACCACCATCATTAGGACTTTCTCGATCGGTTTCATGCCATCAGAATGAATACGAAACTCAAATCAATCCAGCCAAACTCCGTCAGCTTGGACATTCCTGCAGGGAGTCCCAGACTTCCTGCCGGGAAACTCCGCTTGGCCCGTCGGATTCCCAACAGGTTTATAATCTCTAAAGCGGTACCGTATGCAGACTGATCAACTCCGAAAGAAACTGCAGGAAGAAGTCGACGCGCTCGAGCACGAACTCGTCCACGAGCTGCCCAAGGAAATCAAGCGGGCCGCGGCTCTTGGTGACCTTAGCGAGAACGCCGAGTATCACATGGCCAAGCAGCGCCAGGAGTTCGTCAAGGCGCGCTTCCGCCAGCTCGGCAAGCGCCTCGCCGACTTGTCGCTGACCAACATGAACAACATCCCCAAGGACAAAGTGGGGCTCGGTTCCACCGTCAAGGTCTTCGACAGCTCGAAGAATGAAGAGATCGAGTACAAGCTGGTCACCAGCGAAGAATCCGACGTAGGCGCAGGCAAGATTTCCACCACGTCACCGATAGGCCGCGCCTTGCTCAACAAGAAGGTAGGCGACGAGGCCACGGTGATCACGCCCAACGGCAAGCGCGAACTGGAAATTCTGAGCCTGACCACCATTCACGACGAGGCCGAGCCGGAAAAGGCTGGCGCCTGATGGCTTCATGGACGAGTGCTTTCGGACGTGCCTGCGGCGTGCTGCTCGATACCATCGTCCGGTGGCTCGCACTCTCGCGCATCAATCCTAATGTGCTGACCTTCATGGGGCTCGTGGTAAATACCTGGGCAGCGATCCTGTTCGGTTCCGCCACCGCGGTGACTCAGCGGCGCTTGTTCTTCTACGCCGGCCTGGTCATCATCGGCTCCGGATTTTTCGATCTGGTCGACGGGGCGGTGGCCCGGGCCAACAACCGGGTCACGCGCTTCGGTGCATTCTTCGATTCCGTAGTCGACCGCTACAGTGACGCCTCGCAGTTCCTTGGCCTGCTGATCTTCTACGCACGCGGCGACCGCTTCTTCTACGTCGTGCTCACCGCCTTCGTCATGGTCAGCGCCATCATGGTGAGCTACACACGCGCGCGCGCCGAGTCCTTAATCGGATCCTGCCGCGTGGGCTTCATGGAACGCCCCGAGCGGCTGGTGCTGGTAATCATTGGCGCCCTCTTCAACCGCATGGCGCCCGTCCTCTGGGTGATCGCCGTGCTGTCAACCCTGACCGTGATTCACCGCATGCGCTACACCTGGACCCGCACCCAGGATCCGCCGAACACCGCAGCCAAGGCGGGGCAGGCAGCATAGCTAAGCTACTGTATTTTGTATTATCTACCAGCTAATCTAAGACCGCCACTCATCCTACCCATCTTTCCTCGTCCTCATGGGACGATGCGGAAAACGCGTTTGTGGGCGGAACGATATACGGCGAAATCCCGGCGGTCGAGGGTAAAGATGGTGTCGATTCCTTCGCGGTTCGCGAGATAAACCAGCGCGGCGTCGGCCAGTTGAGGGCGGATGTAGCCGTACTCCTTCATCACTTCGGCAATGGCGCTGGCCTCGGCGCCGGCCAGGGGAAGCAGTTCGAGGAATCCGCCGGGCTTCTCGGAAAAGCAGCTTCTGAGAAGCTGCTGGACGGCTGAGGGATGGGAACGCAGCAGCCACACGGCCTCGCTGATCACGGGCCAGCAGGAGAATAGGGGGCCGGGTAGTTGATGAAGGGCTTTGACGCAGGCGGCGTGGTGCTGGTCGACGCTGGAGAGAATGGCCACCAGCGGGCCGGTGTCCACCAGCACACGGCGTTTCACCTGGACTTCCCGAAACCTTCCATGTGGCGGGGACTGCTGCTGAGGTCTCTTGCGGGAGATTTGCGGCCGCAGCCGATGTAGCCAATCAATCCCGCTTCTTGGGCCAGTTCGTAGGCTGGCCGGGCGTCGCCGGGCTCTCCCAGATAAGTTTCGAGAGCTTCGCGGACGAGTGCCGACTCGGGCTGCCCCTTCATCCGCGAGCGGTGGCGCAGGCGTTGGCCAAGAGTCTCCGGAATGCGAATGGTGATGCGGTCGGATGCCATGTCAGACATTATAGCATAATTGTCTGACACATCCATAGCTCGCGCCAATGCCCGCGGCAAGAATCAAAGTCAAAAGCAGCGGGCGGGGTGCCCGCTCTACATCGGTCTTCCCTGCTAGACTAGTCAGTCATTTTTCCCACTGGGGAATTTTTTTGCAAACAGATCCCGTACTCGTAGTTCACGGCGGCGCCTGGGCCATGCCCGATGACATGGTGGAGGCGCACCTGCGCGGAGTGCGGAATGCGCTGGCGACTGGCTGGCATGTGCTTGAACTTGGTGGGAAGGCACTGGATGCCGTCGAGGAAGCCGTTGTCATCATGGAAGATGACGAGACCTTCGACGCCGGGCGTGGGAGTTTTCTTAATCGCGATGGCAAGGTGCAGCTGGATGCGCTGATCATGGATGGGGCTACGCTGCGCGCCGGGGGCGTGGGATGCGTCGAGCGAGTGCGGAATCCAGTGCGGGCGGCGCGGAAGATCTTGAGTGACAGTCCGCATGTGTTTTTCGTGGGAGAAGGGGCAGAACGGTTTGCGGGGGAGCATGGCTTGGAGTTGTGCAACAACGATGATTTGGTGATTGCGCGCGAGGTAGAACGGTTGCGCGAATATCAAACGCAGCATGCAAGCCAAAAATCCGCCACGGACGGCAACGACCTGTTCGCGCCGGAAATTTCGCACGACACGGTGGGCGCGGTAGCCCTCGACCGCGCGGGCAACATCGCCGCTGCCACTTCTACCGGAGGGACATTGAACAAAGCGCCGGGACGGCTCGGGGATTCGTCTCTGATCGGGTGCGGCTGCTATGCGGATAATTTGAGCGCAGCGGTTTCCACTACAGGTTGGGGCGAACCGATTATGAAGCTGGTACTGGCGAAATGGACGGCCGATCGCGTCGCGGCTGGCAACCTGCCGGAGTGGGCGGCGCAGGAAGCGATGAATTATCTGAAACAGCGATTGAATGGGCACGGCGGTATCATCGTGCTGAACGCCCAAGGACAGGTTGGAATCGCGCACAATACTCCGCGCATGGCTTGGGCCTGTAAGACTGCTAAGAAAAAAGAAGAAGCTGGCATAGAGCGAGTGAGCTAGCGTCAGGATCTGTAAAGATTCCGCGGGCAGTCTGGTGGAAAAGTTTCCGATTGGCAACTTGGCTCACCCGCTGGTTTTGGCGGTTTTCCTCTTTGCTTGTTACGAAATCCGAACAAGCACACTAAATGCTGACGCGCGGGACACTCAGACTGCGCGGGAACTTCCGATCGCGATACCAGCTCTTCCCTTGACTGGCGGCGTATACAGCCTGTTCTGAAATCGTAACAAGCACCGCCCGCTCAACGTTCTTGCACTATTACTGACACAAAACATTACGTCCTGCTATGATGGCGAACACTTCCTTATGGAGGCGCGTCATGCTCCCGGCGGGTAAGAGCCTTCGCACTCTGCGAGAGAAACTCGGGTTAACCATGCGCGATGTCGAGACTTCCAGCGCACGCATGGCGGAGAAGTATCGTAACGAGGAATTCTCTATTCCTCCCAGCCGTTTGTCGGACATTGAAACCAAGAACGTTTTGCCCAGCATCTTCCGCCTTTATACCCTGGCTGTGATCTACCGGCGGGACCTGCGGGAACTGCTGGCCTGGTACGGTGTCGACATGAACAACATGGCAAGCGATCTCGGCATGATCGCACCGCCACGGTCGCACGTCTCCGAAGCCCTCTCCGGGCTGTCTTCCGTGCAAATGCCCGTCCGCATGGATCCCGGCTTTGATCAGCAGCGCACCGCCAACCTCGGCCGCATGGTGGAGCAGTGGGGTCTCGTGCCCTTAGCCTATCTTGCTCAATTTGCCCATAGCGATTTTACCTACGGATACATCGGCCACCAGGATTTCACCATGTTCCCGATTCTTACCCCTGGCAGCTTCGTCCAGGTCGATGAGACCAGGAATAAGGTGGTGGAAGGTGCGTGGCGCTCCGAGTATGAACGTCCTATCTACTTTGTCGAAACCCGCGATGGACACACCTGTTGCTGGTGCAGCATGCGTCGCGACGACATTATCCTGCAGCCGCATCCCTTGTCACCGGTTCCGGTCCGCGTTCTGCGTCATCCTCAGGAAGCCGAGATCATCGGCCAGGTTGTAGGGATTGCTATGAAGCTGACGGAGTGGCAGCCTTTCGGTTCTTCTCCAGGCTCGAAAGCGCAACCAGTACTGAATTAAGGTGACGAGCGGCAGGTGCGTCCTGCGGCGAAGGAAGCAGCGCGCTCAACTGTTCGCGCATCCCTTCGACGTAGGCTTCTGCGTTTTGCTGATTGTCCTGGCTCGACTCGCGCAGGTCTTCCGCCAGGTCCGCTATCGGGGTACGTAGTACAGTTGACAATACCTCGGTGTGAGCGGCCTTCAGCGCTCGATCTGACGATTCCTCCCCATGCACCAGCGACATTCCCCAATGCAGGTACCCACCCTCCTGGCGGCGCAGAGAGCCTAGATACGCCAGCTTCGCCAGCAAGCCGGAAACGGCGGCCAGCGTGGTTTCCCGGAGATCCTGCAGAGCGGACTTCAGTGTCATCTTGCCACAATTCCTGTTACGAATTCCGAACAGTCCAACGTCCAAAGTGATCTATCCCGCCGGGCTAAGGTCGTGAAAATATCACGGCTCGATTTTCCAAAACAAGGAGAAAACCACCGTGAAACGCATCCTACTCGTAGTTGCAGCAGCCGTGATGTTCCTCAACACTTTCGTAATTCCAACCGTCGCTCATGCTGATGGGCTCCCCATTGGTACCAATTGTGGCGGAAACACCGTGTGCAAGCCGTAATTTCTGAATAGCGTTACGAAAACCGGACACGATTGGCGTCGCTCTTGTCGCCTGCAGCAGGTCGCGGTATAGTGACCGGCTACGACCATGCTGCAGGCGCACTCATTGCTTTGGCATTTTCTTTGGGTCTCGCCCAATTTTCTCCTTCTGTTACTCGCCGCCCTGATGTGGCGGCGCAAGCTTCAGAAGCAGTACCCGATCTTCTTGATCTTCGCGCTTGCGACTGCGACTGGGTCGTTTGCGGCTTACGCCGCCGATGTGATCCCGTCAGTGAGCGGCAACACCTTCTGGCACGTTGCTTGGGCCAGTCTGCTGGTTGATGCTCTCGTAAAGTTTGCCTTGCTTGGCGAGATATTCGGCAGAGTGTTTGGGCTTTACTCGTCCCTGGCCAAGCTGGGCAAATCGATCATTACAGGAGTAGGCGTGGTTCTTGCGCTCCTGGCCACTCTTGCTGCTGCCAGTACGCCGAAGGACAATATTTATTGGATCGTCTCGGGCGCACACATTCTTGAACAGACGATCTACCTGATCGAGTGTGGGCTAATTTTGTTCCTCTTTGTCTTTGCGGCTTACTTTAAGCTCAGTTGGAGTCGGCCAGCTTTTGGCATCACGCTGGGTTTGGGAATCTCCGCCTGCGTGCATCTTGCAACCTGGGCACTGATGGCAAACGGCAAATTCCCCGCTCAATATCGCATTTATCTCGACTTCCTCAACATGGCCACCAATCTCGTCTCCGTGCTGATTTGGTTTTATTACCTTCTTATCCCCGCGAAGAATATTTCCAGGCCAGAGGATCCTGGGAATCCTCCGCCACCTGAGCACAACCTCGATGTCTGGAACCAGGAACTGGAGCGCCTGCT